>OGYF01001763.1_pt1 | contig 17477 bp, 18 predicted proteins | sample 1576451 | NCBI WGS metagenome assembly OGYF01 (sample SAMEA3541505, study PRJEB24748) | human gut metagenome | biome: human gut; feature: human-associated habitat; material: faeces | place: China | collected 2012 | reverse complement strand
GGCGGGCGTGCCGTCCCTGGGCGGCGCCTGCGTCCACTTCATTCCCGCCGCCGCAGAGCGGCTCGGATCGCCTCACCGATATTGCGGGCCGGGATCAGCTGCAGACCCGCAGGCGCCTTCAGTGTGTCCGCCCGGTGGGCCGGGACCACACACTGCCTGAATCCCAGCCGGTGCACCTCGGAGATGCGCTGAGACAGCTGGTTCACCGACCGTAGCTCTCCGGTCAGTCCCACCTCTCCAATGGCCACCAGGTCACTGGGTACCGGCGTATCCAGATAGCTGGACGCCAGGGCGATCACCGCCGCCAGGTCCGCGGCGGGTTCATCCAGTGAGAGGCCGCCGATGATGTTCAGGTAGGCATCGCAGGCAGAGACCCGCAGCCCTCCCCGCTTTTCCAGCACCGCCAGCAGCAGAGTGAGACGGTTGTAATCAAAACCGGTGGACATCCGCTTGGGGACGGCGTATCCGCTTTTGGATGCCAGCGCCTGCACCTCCGCCAAAATAGGACGGGAGCCTTCGATGACACAGGCAACGCAGGTGCCGGAAACATTTTCGGGTCTGCCCTCCAGCATCGCCTTGGATGGGTTTGCCACCTCGTCCAGACCGTTTTCGCCCATTTCAAAGACGCCGATTTCGTTGGTGGAACCATAGCGGTTTTTGATGGCGCGCAGGATGCGGTAGGACAAGTTGCGCTCCCCTTCAAAGTACAAAACTGCATCCACCATGTGCTCCATCACCTTGGGACCGGCGATGGCTCCGTCCTTGTTGACGTGACCGACAATAAAGATGGGAATATCCATCGTTTTGGCAAGATTGATGAGGATTTGGGTACATTCCCGCACCTGTGTGACGCTGCCGGAGGAGGAATTGAGGGCGGAAAGGTTCATCGTCTGGATGGAATCCACCATCACGATGTCCGGTTTGGTGCGCTGGATGGATTCCACGACCGCTTCGATGTTGGTGGTGGAGCTCAAATGCAGGTGCGGCGTGTCCACTCCCAGGCGGGAGGCGCGCAGCTTGATCTGCCGCAGGCTCTCCTCGCCCGATACATATAAAATCTGCGGAGCTGCCTGCTGTCCGCCGTCCATACTTTGGCAGATTTGCAGCAGCAGGGTCGATTTACCGATGCCCGGGTCGCCGCTGAGCAGGATGACCGAGCCGGGGACAATGCCGCCACCCAGCACCCGATTAAGCTCCTGCATCCGGGTCAGATAGCGCTGCTCCTCGGTGGAGTCAATCTGTTCGAGCGTTTGGACTGTGCAGGAGACCGCCTGGGCAGCGGGCGCCGAAGCAAAGCGGGAAACCGGTTGGTCCACCTGTTCGACCAAGGTGTTCCAGCTGCCGCAGTCGGGACATTTTCCCATCCATTTGGGCTGCACGGCTCCACACTGGGTACAAACGTAGTTGATTTTTGTTTTAGCCAAAAGCTTCACCAGCCTTTTTTATTGAATTTCATTGGATAGATGGATACGGATAAGCTCATTGCTGTGCATAAAATTCGAGGATTGCCTGCATCAGCACAAAGGCGACCTTCTTTTGATAGTCGCGGTCGGACAGCGCAGCCGCTTCATCGGGATTGGACAAAAAGCCGCACTCTGCCATCACCGCTGGGTTCTGCCCTTCATAGAGCAGAAAGAGGTTGTTCCCCGCCTCCTTGATCTGCCGCTGATTGTCCGGCTGTAACGCAGAAAAGGAGCGCTGCATCAGAGCAGCCAGCTTTTGCGAATCAGGGTGGTTGGGACTGTAAAAAATCTGCGCGCCGCTACACCAGCTTTCTTCAAATTTGTTCTGGTGGATGCTGACAAAGATTGCCTGTGGATTTTGCTGCATCAGCTTCAGGCGGTTGTGCAGGTCAGAGCGCTTTTGCCTTCCCACCTGGGTCAGCTGCGGGTCGTGGATGGAGCGGTCGTCCTCTCTGGTCATTATAACACGAAAGCCCATTGCCGACAACAGCTCTTTTAAATCGAGCGCGATGGCAAGATTGACCTGTTTTTCGCTGACGCCGTTTGCCTGTGCGCCGCCGTCCATCCCGCCGTGACCCGGGTCCAGGATGACCGTCGCAGGCGGCTGTGAAACGGCAGCCATGACCGGCTGCGGTGTTTTTTGTCCAATGGCAAAGATGCCGACCCCCGACAGCAGCAGGCTGATACAGCAAAAAATCGACAGGGCTTTGCACTGTTTTGTTTTCGTCCATCTTTTCATAAAGACATCTCCCCTCTTTTTCGGTCATTGTATGGTATGCCCGGGGTGCGGCAAAAATCCCACCGGCGACTTTAGCCAGAAGATATGAAGGATTGCTCATGTGAGTCTTTATGCAAGTTGCCTAGATATAACAAAAAATATTTGACATTTTCGATAAAATGGATTATGATAGATGAATGTCGGGTGGAAGATTGGGAGTTCCATTCGGATTCAAGTGATTTTACGATTGACTAAGGGGTGCTTTTTATTTTGATGCAAGCAAATTATCTTCACGCAGGTCACGACCATTCCTGGGCGGAGCATCTGCTGGAACCGCTGGAGCCGATGCTGCCGGGCGGAGAAAAAACGGTGGGATTTTTGGGACATCTGCTGGCGGATGCTGGGCAGATCTATCTGATGCTGCTGGTGGTGATGTTTGCAGTTTTTCTGTTGCAGACCTACATCGACACCGACCGGATGCAGCGCAAGCTGGCGGGCTTAAAAAATATCTGGGGATACCTGCTGGCATTTGGGCTGGGGGTCATCTCCCCTTTCTGCTCGTGCAGCATCGTGCCAGTGCTGATGGGACTGATTGCGGTCGGGGTCCCGATGTCGGTTTGTCTGTGTATGCTGACCACCGCTTCGCTGCTGAACCTGACGGCGGTGACCGCCTTGTACAGCCTGGAGGGTGTCGGCTTTGCCAGCGTCTACCTGGTCTGCTCGCTGGTGATTGTGGCGCTCAGCTCGTTTTTGCTTTCCCGCTGCGATTTGCGCGATGCTGCCCGGGACTACCACCTGGCAGAACACCACCATCACCACGACCACTGCTGCGACTGCGGGCATGAGCATCACCATGACCACCCGCTTTCGATGGCAGAACGCTGCCGCAGTGCGCTGTGCGATACCCTTTCCATCCTCAAGACGACCTGGTTCTGGATTCTGCTGAGTGTGGCTGCCGCGGCTGCGTTGGAATCCTACCTGCCGCTGGAGCAGATCACGCAGGTGGTTGCCGACCACTCGATGCTGTCCGGTCTGTTGGCGGCAGTGATTGGTTTTCCGCTCCATTCGGATGTTTTCAGCATCACGCCCATCATCCAGCTGCTGCGCGGGATGTCTGCGCCGGTTGCTTTGACCTTCACCCTGTCGGCGATGGTGACCTCGGTGCCCAGCGTGGTGCTGCTGACCCAGGCGCTCAAGCCAAAGGCAATCGTCCACTATGTGGGGATTCTGGTCCTTTTGACCCTGTGCTGTTCGCTGGCAACGCTGGTGATTCTGTAAAAAGAGAAAGCTCCATCCCCCTTCACAGCGCCTGCATTTTGACATCCATTCTTCTTACAGCCTAAGAGGACTCTTGCATTTACCCGCTTGTGTGGCTATAATAGAAATCAATAAATCAAAAGTTGTCGATTTTTAAGGAGGAATAGTAAATGGTTGGAAGAATCTATCATGTTGGGTTGACAGTTTCAGATTTAGATAAATCAATTGCATTTTATAGAGATGTACTTGGACTTGCATTCCAAGGAGAAATTATGATGGTTGGCGAAGAAACAGACAAAATGTTTCAAAAGAAGAATTGTAAGGTAAGAGTTGCTTATTTGAATGGTTCTGAAAATATGGAAACACCACCTGTTGAATTGATTCAATTTGTAGATAACGAAGTCAAAAGGGTTCAGTCAAATCTATTTATGACGTCTATTTCGGAATTATGTTTTTATACAGATGATATTGATACCGTTTATAAAAAACTGATTGAAAAAAATGTAGAGTGTTTATCTGAACCACAGTATTTTGATTTTAGTTCGCAAGGATTTGGCAAAAGCAAAGCATTTTACTTCAAGGATCCTGATGGAATTATACTTGAAATGATGCAGCCTTTGTAAAATAACAAATCACTTCCGCTTTGTTATGGTAAAAAGAAGATAAAAAGGCAGCCTGCCGCATGAAAAAACGTGCGGCAGGCTGCCTTTTTTCTTACAGATTTATCTATATGTTATATGGGGAATATCAGTGTGTTCCGTCTACCAGCTGTGCGCCCTGCTGGTGCAGACGGTCGGCGATGCGCTGGATGACCGGACAGCGGGTGCCGTCCTTGCGTTTGGTACACACGCCCATGTGGACAGCGTCAGCGTGCAGTCCCTCCATCCGCTCGAGCTTTTCGTCCATGCCCTCGTCCCAGATGCCGTTTCCCTGCTCATCGCAGCCGTTGCAGCGGAAGAAGGCTTGCAGCAGCAGCTCCTCTTCCCCGTACTGCGCAAAGGTTCGGGTGCGTTCGTTAAAGGCTTTTAAGCAGGCAGCGCCGGTGCAAACCTGATTTGCCCGCAGGCAGTTGAGCATGATAATCTTTTTCATCAGAATCTTCCTTTCTGTTATAGCGACATCTCCACACTTTGCGGTTGATAGAGGATGTGCAGTCTGCCGTTTTCGTCGGTGAACAGCTGGGTGTCCACCTCATACAGCTGCCGGATCAGCTCGCGGGTCAAGATTTCCTGCGGGGAGCCGCTGGCAATCACCCTGCCGGATTTGATGGCGTACAGACGGTCGCAGTAGAGGGCGGCAATGTTCAGGTCGTGTACTGCCGAGATGACGGTGCATCCCAAGCCCTTGACAATGTTCATCAGCTGAAACTGATATTTGATGTCCAGGTGGTTGGTCGGCTCGTCCAGAATCAGGCAAGGGGTCTGCTGCGCTAGTGCGCGGGCAAGGATGATGCGCTGCTGCTCGCCGCCGGACAGGGTGGAAAAGGAGCGGTCCTCAAAGTCCTGCATCCCAACCTTTCGCAGCGACTCGCGTACGATGCGGTAGTCGTCGGCGTTGTCCCGGTCCAGTGCTTTTTTGTGTGGGGCGCGACCCATCATCACCACCTCGCGCACAGTGAAGTCAAAGTTGTAGTAGTTGTGCTGGGCGACCACCGAGATACGTTTGGCAGATTCCTGATAGCGGTAGGAGGAAAGCGCCTTCCCATCCAGATAAACAGCGCCCTGGGTCGGCTCCAACACCCGGTACAGGCAGCGCAGCAGGGTGCTTTTTCCGCTGCCGTTGGGTCCGATGATGCCGACAAACTCGTTGTCCTGCGCCTGAAAGTCGATACCCTTTAAAATCTCGTTGCTGCCCAGTACGGCTTTTAGCTGTTCGGTCGTGATTCTCATGATTCTTTTCCTCCAAAGCCGTATTTTCGCTTCACCATCAGATAGATGAACACCGGTGCGCCGATCATCGAGGTCAGGACACCGATGGGCAACTCCATCCCCTTTATGATGACTCTACACAGAACGTCAGCCCAAATTAGGAAGATGGCACCTACAAGAGCACAAAGTGGTACAAGCTTCTTGTGGTCGGTGCCAAAGAGCATCCGTACCAGATGCGGAATGACCAGACCAACAAAGCCGATAACACCGGCGCAGTAGACCGCGAATCCGACCATCAGGGAAGCTACCAAAAGATACAACTGTCTTCGTGGATGCAGGTCGGTTCCAAGTGTGATGGCGGATTCATCCCCCAGCAGCATCAGGTTCAGCGTGCGGTACTGGCTCCAAAAGAACAGGACGCCCAAAATAGTCAAGGGAACGACAACCATATTATTTTCCCAGCTTGCACCGCTCAGACTTCCCATCATCCAGTAAGATACTGTTTTCATACCTTCTTTGTCATTGGAAAAATAAATAACGAAGTTGGAAAAAGCGCCACACAGAGAACTTAAAGCCATACCTGCAAGCAACAGTTTAACAGAGGTGGAACGTCCTCCGACATTAGATAAGGTCACGACTCCAATGGATATGATGAATGCACCCAGACACGCCATGACTCCGACATAGTTGCTCCCGAAAATGGTACCGACCCCCAGCATAATCGACAAAGTAGCTCCCAGCGAAGCACCGGAGGAAATACCAAGAACGTATGGTTCTGCTAAAGGGTTTTTTACAACTGCCTGCATCACTACACCACAGATGGACAATCCCATTCCAATAGCAGCCGCCAAAATCAATCGGGGTAATCTTATAAACCAAACAACGTCATGTATTTTCCCGTTTCCCCATGAAGGGTCTCCCACACCGAATATCTTATGAAAAATGACATGGTATACATCAGAAAACGGAATGGATGTTGAACCAATGGTGACCGCAAACATCAGTGAGAGTACAAGAATAACGGAAAGGAGCACCATCACTACGGGAAATAATGCTTTTTTTTGGCTTTTTACTTTCGCCTCCATACCACACGGCTCCTAACAACTTTTTAGTACAATTCTGGATACAATGCCTGACCGATATGATTCAAACCATTGATGGTTCTTACACCACTGGTATAAACCTCACTGAGACTAATTGGAGTTACATTTCCGTTTTGTACTGCTTTTAGACTTGCAAATGCCGGATTTTCCATTACCTGCTGTTTCTTTTCTTCGTTACCGATTACAATCAGAACGTCCGGGTCCAATTCAACGATGTTTTCCTCACCGATTTCTCGTTCGGTATTGATGAGATTTCCGCCCATTGCTTTTACCATATCACCTGCCAGATAGGTTTCATCGTAGGTCCAGATTTTGTCTTTCATAAATTCAACAATCAGCACGCTTTTCTTTTCCATATCTTTGGTCTGGGAGGTGACTCTTTCGACCTCAGCTTTCATTTCATCGACCAGAGCCTGTGCTTTATCCTCAACATCAAAGATTTTACCAATCGTTAAAATATCCTGATATTCATTTTCTACCGTGCGAAGCTTGCTTACATTGTTGGAGTTGAGTGCCATATAAGTTCCGACTCCATTTTCGTGCCAGTAGCCAACGTCACCGATGGTTTTATCGGAGAAGGAAGATTTCCATGCCAGAATGAAATCAGGGTCCATCATAATGGCTGTTTCTTTGCTCATGGCTGCATTTGAGTCTTTAAAATCTGTATAGTACTCGGTGTTTTTCATCTTTTCAAGTTCCGGCTTCAGTTCTGGAAGTACATCTTCTTCATTCATGCCAACAGCACAAACAATTCTGTCACCAAGTCCCAGTGCGAGCATGGTTTCCAAAGAATTGGACCAGAAAGTAATCACTCTTTCCGGAGCTTTTTCAAAGGTATATTCCACTGGCTCCAAAGCATAGTTATAGGTGCTGATGGTCAGCGGGTAGTGGCTGTCCTGTGCATCTGCCTGTGTTTTGTCTGCCGGTTTTTCCTCTGCCGGTTTCTGCTCGGTTTCCTGTTTTTCCTCGGTCTGCTGGGTTGGCTCGGTTGCAGGGGTATCTGCTTGATTGGAGCCGCAGGCGGTCATGGCGCTGACGCAGAGAGCTGCGCACAGCAAGAGGGATAAGAGTTTTTTCATTTTCCTTTTCTCCTTTGGTGTGCAGAGTCTTGGAAAAAGACCTGCAAAATAAAAATAAAGCCGCAGGACTCGGGAAGGAGCCTGCGGCTTGTAGACACAGTCAAACGCCTTTTTTGCAAAAAAGCGCATAAGAAACAGATGCTTCTTGAGTCCGAAAAAGCACCGTTTGATAACCGTTTTGTACCTGTATTCTGACTTAGACGTCCTCATGCTCCCTCAAGCCTTCCCGGAAAATTACGATTTTCCAGTGACCGGAATAGTTTTCCATAGAGGGGACACTCTGTCCTTACAGCAGCGTTCCTGTGTGGGATTTTCACCCAGCTTCCTTGTCACACCCGTGCGGATTTGACAAGCTGTACAAATGGGGTCGATTCAGTTTTCTGTTACAGTATACAACTTTTAAAAGAAATGTCAATAGATTTTAAAGAAATAATTACTTACTGGGAATTTTTATACTTTTATAAAATATTTATGTCTAAGAAAAAGACCCCATCCGACGGTGGAGTCCTTTCTCGTTTGCATTTTTTGTGAGCGGAAAATCAGGCGCATTGCTTCCTGTTTTACAGCTGATAGAGCATGGCGTTGCAGATGGCTGCGGCGACGTTGCTGCCGCCCTTTCTGCCGCGTGCCACGATGTACGGCACCGGAGCGCGCAGAATCAGCTCCTTTGCCTCCACCACGTTGACAAAGCCGACCGGCACGCCGATAATCAGCTCCGGTCGCAGCCCCTGCTCCATCAGCTCATTGAGCTTGACCAGCGCGGTGGGCGCATTGCCGATGGCAAAGATGAGCGGACGGTCGAGTTTGGCTGCCTTTTCCATGCTGGCGGTGGCGCGGGTGGTACCCTGCTGCTTTGCCTGTGCAGCCACGTCCTCGTCGGAGATAAAGCAGAACACCTCGCCGCCGAATTGCGCCAGCTTCTTTTTATTGATGCCCGAGCGCGCCATCTGAGTATCGGTGACGATGCAGGCACCGTTTTTAAGCGCCTGCATTCCCTTTTGCACCGCACCCTCGGAGATGCAGAGATTGTCCACGTAGTCAAAATCTGCGGTGGTGTGGATGACCCGTTTGACCACCAGCTCATTTTCCGGCAGGATGGCGTCCGCTTTGCCGCGGGAGAGCAGCTCCTCGGTGATAATCTCAAAACTTCTTTTTTCGATGTCAGCGGGCAAAACCTGCTGCAGATGAATCTTTTCCATAACAATCCTCTCCTTTGGTGTGGGCTTAGCGTTCGATGCCGTCCCGAGCCGGGATGCCGTTGTCGAACGGGTGCTTTTTCTTTTCAATCTGGGAAACGTAGTCGGACAGTTCGACCAGCTGCTGCGGAGGATTGCGACCGGTCATCACCAGCTCCAGCTGCGGCGGGCGGTGCTCGATCAGCTCTGCCACCTGCTGCACCGAGAGCATCCCGGTGTTGATGGCAGCCATCACCTCGTCGAGGATGAGCAGGTCGTACTGCTGCATCTGCCGGCGTGCCTGCTCAAACAGCTGCTGCTGAACCTGGGCGGCGTGCTGCTTTTGCTGCTCGTTCATCCGAAAGGTAAAGCCGAGCTGTTCGGTCTGGCGCAGTACTGTCACCTGCTCGAGTTTATCGAGGATAGCAAGCTCCCCGGTCGGGTTTCCTTTTAAAAATTGGACCAGCAAAACGCGCAGACCTCTGCCTGCTGCACGCACACACAGTCCGATGGCAGCGGTGGTCTTGCCCTTGCCGTCGCCGCAGTAGAGGTGTACCAATCCCTGCTTCAACCTAAATCCCCTCCTGCAAAATGCGGTAGATCTGCTCCATATCCAAACTTTCGCGCACACCCTTGGCAAGCAGGTCGTACTGTTGCTCCTTGTAGCTTTGGAAGTCGACCGCGTGGATGCTCTGTGCATCCAGACCCTTGCGGCGGCACAAGGCTGCAACCAGCTGCTTGACCATCTGCGGGTGGTCGAAGATGCCGTGCAGGTAGCTGCCAAAGACGTTGCCCACGCAGCACCCGTGTGCCTGTTGGCAGGCAGTGCCGTTGCGCTGCTCCAGGACACCGAAGGCGGTGCAGGCTGCGTGTGGGTCGTTTGCGTTGTATGATTTGTGTGAATCACTCATTCCGTTTGAATCACACAAAAGTTGAGTTACGCCCATGTGTATCTCATAGCCGGTGTATGGGGTGTGGGACAGCTCGGGAAAGACCGTTTGGCTCAAATCCCCGGTGATGCCGCTGACCTGGGTGCGGGTCTTTTGTGCGCTGAAGGTGGTGACCGTCGGGAGCAGACCCATCCCCTGGATGCTGCCGCCGTGTTCGACGCCCAGCGGGTCATTGAGCTGTTTTCCCAGCATCTGATAGCCGCCGCAGATGCCAAAGACCGGCGTTCCCTGCGCAGCCAGCTTGAGGATGGCAGCCTCCAGACCACACTGGCGCATCCACAGCAGGTCCTCCATGGTATTTTTGGTGCCGGGCAGCACCACCATGTCCGGCTGTTTGAGTTCGGCTGCACTTTTGACATAGCGCACCGATACCCCATCCACACATTCCAGACTGTTCAGGTCGGTGAAATTGGAGATGCGCGGCAGGCGAACAACCGCGATGTCCAGCATGGCAGGTGCGGTGCGGCGGGTGAAGCGCTCGGAAAGGCTGTCCTCGTCCTCCAAATCCAGATTCATATAAGGCACTACCCCTACCACCTGCTTGCCGGTAATCTGCTCGATTTGATCCAGTCCCGGGCGCAGGATGGAAACGTCCCCGCGGAATTTATTGATGACAAGACCCTTGACCATCTCCCGTTCCTGCGGCTCCAGCAGCATCAAAGTGCCTGCCAAGCTGGCAAAAACGCCGCCGCGATCGATGTCGCCCACCAGCAGGACCGGAGCCTTTGCCAGCTTTGCCATGCCCATGTTGACGATGTCGTCCTGCTTGAGGTTGATTTCCGCCGGACTGCCTGCGCCCTCCAGCACGATGATGTCGTACTGCTCATCCAGCTGGCGGTATGCCTGCATGATGTGGGGGATCATCTCTTTTTTGCGTTTATAATATTCGCGCGCGGACAGGTTGCCCAGCACCTCGCCGTTGACGATGACCTGAGAGCCGGTGTCGTTGGTGGGTTTGAGCAGGATGGGGTTCATCAAAACCGAAGGCTTGATGCCGGCTGCCTCCGCCTGCATCACCTGTGCGCGTCCCATTTCCAGCCCTTCCTCGGTGATGAAGGAGTTGAGCGCCATATTCTGCGATTTAAACGGAGCGACCCGATAGCCGTCCTGATGAAAGATGCGGCAGAGGGCAGCTGCCAGATAGCTTTTTCCGGCATTGGACATCGTCCCCTGCACCATGATTGCTTTTGCCATTAGTCCTCGTCCTCCCATTCGTATCGTTTCTGCTTATCCCGTAAAAAGCGGTACTGCCGCTTCTGCTCTGCGCTCGGCGGGGTCTGGCGGTCCTGCTGCGGGACCTTTAACGGTGGTTCCGTTTCAGCAACTGCATCATCAGCAACTGCTGGGTCGGTTGCTTGATTGGCTGCATCCTCAGCTGCAAAGCTGGTCGGTTCCACAAACGGTTCATCGCTTGGCAATCCGCTTTCGTCGGATGCAGCCGGCTGTTCTTCTATTTTTACAGACGGTGATTCTTCTTTTGGCTCATCCGGCTGCGGTGCAGTCAAGGTGACCGTCTGCGCCTCGGCCGGCTGGATAGGCGGAACAAAAAAGCGCTCCATTGCCTCCACCAGCTTCTGATTGTCTGCATGGGAGCGCACGGCAATGCGGTAGTAGCCCTTGGGCATTCCGTAGTAGTTGTCGCAGCTGCGAATCAAAATGCCGTCCTGCTCGAGTGCGGCAGCAAGTGAATTCTCCCGCTCGGAATCTTCGGGAGCGTGAAAGAAGATGTAGTTTGCCTGCGAGCCGATGACCCGTACCGGCAGCTTGCCCAGCTGCTGCTTGAGGTAGCCCCGCTCCTGTGCAATCAGCTCGCGGGTGCGGCGCAGGTAATCGGTGTCGGACAGGGCGGCAACACCGGCAATCTGTGCCGGGACCGAAACGCCCCACGGCTGACCCAAGCCAGCCATCCGCTCCAGCAGCAGTTCGGCGGCCATGCCGCCCAGCCGATGAGCCTCGTGGGCCAGAGAGGTAATGCGTACCGGGCGCAATCCTGCCATCGCAAAGTGCTTGGTGAAGGCGCGCAAAATCAGCAGGTTGGGAAATTCTTCCACCCAGCTCTTCATGCTGTTGCCGTCGCAGTCCTCCAGAAAGTCGCGGAAACATTCGTCCACCACCAGCAGTGCGCCGCAGGAGGAGCAGCGGACCAGAATCCGCTCCAGCAGCTTTTGGTCGACCAGCTGTCCGGTCGGGTTGTTTGGGTTGCACAAAAAGACGATGCCGGTGTGCGGATGTATCTTTTCCAGCACCGAATCGTCCAGCACAAAATCTTGCTCTTCTTTGAGCAGGTGGTATTCGACGCGGCAGGAGCAGCCGTTTAACGCCTGCTCATATTCGGCAAAGGTGGGTGCGACCACCAGCGCACAGCGGGGACGAATCGCCTGCACCAGGCGGAAAATCAGCTCCGCAGCGCCGTTTGCACACAGGATGTGCTCGGGTGCAATCTGCTCGGATTCTGCAATTTTTTGGACCAGTTCCCTGCAAAGAGGGTCGGGATAGAGGGCAAAATCATCCAGCCGCTCCATCAGGGCAGACTTGACCGAATCGGGCAGTCCCAAGGGGTTAATGTTGGCGGAAAAATCCAGAATGGTCCCCTGTATCCGCTCCCTTGCGGAGTAAATATCCCCGCCGTGTACCAGTTTTACCATGTGAAGGTCATCCCCTTTACAGCTTAAAAATGGCTTTATAGAGCCGTTTATTTGTTTATATCAGCCAATAGACCATCGCCCATGCCGCACAGCACAAAGCGGCGAACACAAGGTCGCTTGCCACCATCAGGCGGTTGGCAAGGACAATATCCTGCGGCTTTACCGGTCGAATCGGGTCGCCGATGGTCGGTTTGTGGCACAGCTTTCCAAAGTAATATGCATCTCCCGCCAGCTGAACCTGCAAGGCGCCTGCACAGGCGGACTCGGTCTGGGCGCTGTTGGGACTGGCGTGATTGTGGCAGTCACGGCGGTAGATCTTCCAGGCGTTTTTGCCGTCCAGCCCGACCAGAAAGGCACAGAGCACCGTCAGCAGTCCTGCCAGCCGCGCCGGAATCCAGTTGACGATGTCGTCGAGCTTGGCGCTTGCCCTGCCAAAGTAGAGGTAACGGTCGTTTTTATAACCCACCATCGAATCGAGGGTATTGATTGCCTTATAGCACATCGCCAGCGGCACGCCGCCGATTGCCAGATACAGCAGCGGCGCGATGACCCCGTCGCTGGTGTTTTCTGCCACCGTTTCGACCGCCGCCTTGGTCACGCCGCCTTCATCAAGCGACTGGGTATCCCTGCCGACAATCATCGAAACGGCGTAGCGGGCTGCCGGAAGGTCCCCTTTTGCAAGCTGATGGTAGACCTTCATGCTTTCGGTTTTGAGCGAACGCGCTGCCAGCGTCAGACTGCCCAGCAGCACCTCCACGCAAAACCCCAGCAGCGGGGGGATGGCAGCGGCAAGCCAGATCAGCCCGAAGGTGAGCAGAAAAACGCTTACCGGAACGACCGCTGCCAGTACCCCTCCGGCAAGCAGCGCCCGACGATGCTGGTCGTCGGTGAACAGGCGGCGCAGCAGCTTTTCCATCGAGGAAATCAGCCAGCCAATCCCGCGAATCGGGTGTGGGATGAACGCAGGGTCCCCAATCAGCAGATCGAGCAGGACCGCCGCTGTCAGCAAAAGGATCATCTTCATTCTTCTGTTCCTCCTGTCGGTTGTAAGCGGACCGCCGGGCAGCGCCCTGGGCAGAGCCCATTCTCCCCTTGTAAGGGAAGGTCCAGCTGCCAGCCCTGTCCGTTTTCCACCTGAAAATCATAAAACGGACGCTGTGGCAGGGCGTACCGCTCCAAAATTGCCATGATGCTGCCGCCGTGTACCACAAACAAAACACAGCGACAGCCGTCCTGTTCTGCCTGTTTGAGCTGATGGGCAAAGCCCTTTAGACAGCGGTCGGTCATCTGTGCGCGGGATTCACCCCGTTCGATGACCGCTTCGCCGCCGCTGGCAAGCCACTCCTGATAGGCGGGCAGCGTTTTGAGCTGCTCGTAGCTTTTGCCCTCAAAGATGCCGAAATCGGTTTCCCGCAGGCGCTCGTCACAGATCGGCTGCTGCCCGGGACAGATGAGCGCTGCCGTTTGCAGACAGCGCTGCATCGGGCTGCAAATCAGGCGGTCAACGGGAAAGTTGTACAATCCCTGCTGCCGGTTCTGCCGAAGCTGGGCGATGCCTTCTTCACACAGCGGCTCGTCGGTGCGCCCGATATACAGCCGCTTTTGGTTGCCGGTCGTTTTGCCGTGCCGCACCAATATCACCTGCATCCCATCACGCCCCTTTCGCCGTATCCTTGAGGAGATGCGGCAGTCCGCAGAAAACGCGGCAGACCCGCTGCGCCTTTTGCGCCAGCTGACAGCACAGTCTGCCGGTCAGCTCCCGCCACTGGCGCTCCTGCGGCTGCATTGGGACCACGCCGCAGCCAATCTCATCGCAGAGAATGACCGCCTGCGGGTAAAGACGAAGGTATTCTCCCAGCAGCGCCTGCATCCGCAGGTCGGCGTGCTCGGGGTCCTCCTGCACCATTCTGCGCACCCACAGGTGCAGGTGGTTGAGGACCGGCTGCTGCGGAGGTGTTTGCAGCGAGACAGTTTCCCCCTGTGCCACCGCAGCGTCTGTGCCGTATTCCCGGTGATACCAGTCCAGCTTGCCCTGATGGGCACCGCCGATAATCAGCTCCATCCTTCTCTTCCTTTCTATTACCGTGCCGACAGGGTGTACAGCACCGATGCCAGCAGGATGATGATTTCATTCAGCTGCAAAAAGTATCCGGCAAGGTCGCCGGTGATGCCGCCAAACTGCTTTTGTGACATCCGGTAGTAGTACCAGAAGTTGAGCAGACAGCAGCCGGTCAGCACAGCGCCCAGCAGCGGATGAATCCAAAGCCACAGCAGGACGCAGACAACTGCAAAAACGGCAGCGGCGATGCGGACATTTCGCTTTTGTGCCGCGCTCGAAAAGCTGTGGACCAGCCCGCTGCTTTTGGCGCAGGGAAAGCTGACCACCGAAAGTGCGCTCATCGAGCGGGACAGCACAAAGCCGACTGCCATCATCTGCACCGTCAGCCACCGTCCGCTGCCCTGCGGCTGGGTCCACAGCGCAAAGGTCAGCAGCAGATACGCCACGCACCCCATGACCGCAAAGGCTCCGGTGTGCGGGTCTTTTAAGATTTCCAGCTTTTTTTCCCGCGTCTGATGGGAAGAAAGGGCATCCACCGTATCACAAAAGCCATCCAGGTGGATGCCTCCGGTGACAAACAACGGCAGCAGTGCGGCAACTGCGGCAAACAGAACGAACCCCAGTCCCAGCGCCTGTGCCAGCAGAGAAAAGCCCAGCAGCAGCGCACCCTGCACCACCCCGACCATCGGGAAAAATGCCATCATATATTTCATGTTTCGCTCGTTCCACTCGATCTGCGGCATGGGAATGGCAGAGTACATGGAAAAAGCGACATCCAGCGACTCCAAAAGGGTCCTGATCTTCATTCCTGTTTTTCCCCTTTCCATGGGATGGCGATGCCGGCAACCACCTCGTACACCCGATCTGCCATCTGTGCCAGCCGGCAGTTGATGCGCCCGAGGATGCGCAGATAATGTTCGGTGGACGGGTCATATTGCATCCCGTCTGAAAACAGCTCGTTGGTCACGATGACCACCTGCGCGCAGCCGGACACTAAGCGCTCAACACCGCGAAGGATGGCTTCCTCGGTCTGCTCGCCGCTGCCCTGCGGACAGAACAGCTCGTTTGCCACCAGATTGGACATACATTCGAGCAAAGCGCAGCCGGATTGCATCGGCTCGTTCAGCTCCAGCTGCTGTAGAGCATAGGGGACCTCCAGCGTTTCAAAGCCTTTTTTCGCGCGCATCTGGCGGTGGCGGGCAATGCGCCGGTGACACTCCTCGTCATACGGGAGCATCGTCGCCAGATACCAGCGGTTTTCACAGCCGCTGTTGACCACCAGCGATTCGGCAAACTCCGATTTTCCGCTTGCGCTGCCTCCGCTTACCAGGGTCAGCATCGCTCATCCCTCCTGTTTTCAGCTCAACGGCTGATAGTCTTCAATCTCAATCTCCGAGAAGGTGCTCATCTGGGTGTAGACGGCGTTTGCCATCTCCAGCACCGGGAAGGCAGCGACCGCGCCGGTACCCTCGCCCAGGCACATCTCACAGGTCAGCATCGGCTTTTTGCCCAGCGCATCCAGAACGATTTTTCCAGCAGGCTCTTTGGACACATGAGCAGCAATCCAGTAGCCTGCCGCCGTCGGGCAGAATTTCATGGCGGTGAAAGCGGCTGCTGCCGAAATCACGCCGTCGATGACGATGGGAACATGGTGCTGTGCGCCACCCAAGAACACACCGACCAAGCCCGCGATGTCAAAGCCGCCGACCTTGTGCAAAACGTCCAACGGGTCGTTGGCGTCCGGGCGGTTTACCTCGATGGCGCGGGCGATGGCGTCGATCTTCTTTTGCAGACCGGCGCTGCTCAGTCCCGCTCCCCTGCCGGTCATCTCGGTGATGGGACGATGGAGCAGCACCGAAAGGATGGCGCTGCTGGTGGTGGTGTTGCCGATGCCCATTTCACCGGTGGCAATCAGGTTGTAACCCTGCTGCTTTAATTCGCCCACCATCTGCATCCCGTACAGGATGGCATCCGCCGCCTGTTCCCGGCTCATGGCAGGACCCTGTGTGATGTCCGCTGTGCCGTTTGCAATCTTATGGATGCGCAGACCCTTGCCGCTGACGGTGGCTGCCACGCCGATGTCCACCGGAAAGACCTCGGCTCCTGCCGCGCGCGCCATAGCGCAGACGCTGGTCTGACCGGAGCAGAAGTTTTCGGTGACGATGGCGGTGACATCCTGCTGCGACTGGGTGACACCCTGGGCGACCACGCCGTTGTCGGCACAAAAGACCGCCACGCATTTTTTATCCAGCCGCACCTGCGGACAACCCTGCGCTGCGGCAATGGTGGCAATGGCATCCTCCAAAAGTCCCAGACTGTGCAGCGGCTTTGCGATGGAATCCCAGCGCCTGCGGCACAGCTGCATGGCATTCTGGTCCGGCGGCTGAATCTGTTGGAGGTTGGAGATCAGTTGTTGTTCGAATTGCTGCATATCATTTGCCTTCCTTCTGTGTATGGAACCGGTTGCAGCGGTTCAAAAAGTTTTTTGCCATCTGCACATTCGCATAAAAGTACAGGTGCGGGTATCCAGCCCAAAAGTTTTCGTCACAGACCACGCACTCCCAGCTGCTGCGCCGGCAGGGTTTTTGTGCAATGCAGCCGTTGCCGCAGTGCTGGCTGTCCCAGTAGTGGAATTCGTGGGCGGCAAAGCCCTCCCCTTTTTTGCACAGCAGGTTGTCCTTCTGCGCGGTCAGGCGAACATAGCCGAACCTGCGCAGGGACGGGGTGCGAAAGCTGCTGCCCGGCAGAAAGCCGACCATCGGGTAGGATTTGGAATCGGCGCCCTCCAGCTGTTCGCAGAGGTACTGAAAGCCGCCGCATTCGGCAATGCAGGGCAAGCCGTTTTGCAGCGAGGCTTTTATCTGTGCCATCAGCGTGCGGTTTTGGCTGAGGGTGTCGGCATACAGCTCGGGATAGCCGCCGCCGAGCAGCAAGCCGTCCAAATCATCGGGCAGCTGCGGGTCGTGCAGCGGAGAAAATTCCACCAGCTGTGCGCCCAGCTGCTCAAGCAGCTCCAGATTATCCGCATAGTAAAAGGAGAACGCCTTATCCCTCGCCACACCGATGCGCAGCGGTGTGGGATTGGGCGCGGGCAGCTGTACCGCGGGGACTGCAAGAGCCGGAGCCTGCGCGGCAATTTTGAGCAGCAGCGGCAGGTCGA
>OGYF01001761.1_pt1 | contig 17479 bp, 21 predicted proteins | sample 1576451 | NCBI WGS metagenome assembly OGYF01 (sample SAMEA3541505, study PRJEB24748) | human gut metagenome | biome: human gut; feature: human-associated habitat; material: faeces | place: China | collected 2012 | reverse complement strand
ATCGGACCAAAGGTTACAAGTCTTATCGCTGACGAAAACGTATATGACTTAATTCCGGTAAAAGCTGAGATCAAAGCAATGATCAGCGGCATCTACATCACAAGCATCAACAACTTCCGTAAAGCTCCGGTTCCAAAACCAGAGAAAAAGGGAATGATGGCTAAGCTTCGTAAAAAGGCTGATGATTTATCCACTAAATAAGTTTGTTTTTGTGTGAACAGACAGACGAAACCCCGAAAAAATAATATTACAATTTGCTCTATTTCGCTGCGGAGAAAATGCTTAGTCGCATTTTTCCTTGCTCTAAATCCGCAAATTGTAATATTATTTTTCGGGGTTTCTGTTTGTTGAAGCAAAAATTAAATTGTGAATGGAGTGGGTGAAATCATTTTGAACCCATCCTTATTCTTTTAAAGATCTCATACTGCCGCTGTAGTTCTGCTTCTTCATCAAGCAATAATCCTTTTGCTTCTAATATTCTCTCTATAGCCTGAGATGGGTCTAATGTATGATATGGCAAAAATAACTCTCGTAATTCTTTCGGTTTTACGATTTTATAAACTCGTGCTGATGTGAATTCGTAGGTAATTGCAAAATATCTATAGATGTATCCAATCCAGTACATCTCATTATGAGTATATTTTACCGTTCCATAATGTGAAACTCCATATTCCTCATCCACTAACTGTAAAATATCATTTGCCTGAAGATTACTTTCAAGGATTGATTCGTCATCCATTCTTTTGACTATATTGCTTTTCATAAATCTTCTAATAAAAATCTCAGAACTTGAATCCATCTTATCTATAGAATTTTCAAAGGCTGTTGCCTGAAGTTCACATAAAAGCAAACCATCTCTGTCTATCTTTTTCATGCATTATCCACTTCCTTACACCAAAATTTCATCAATGTACTGACCTTTGCCCCTATATTGCTTTCTGGCTAATTTTACTTTATTAGCTCCTAACTTCGACTCTTCAAGCCGTATATTTTTATAATATTCCCTTTCATTATGAGAAATATAACAACGCTCTATAAGTTTTGCCTGTGATACTGCTTTTTCGCTTACAAAGATATACTGCATTCCAAGATTTGTTGCCGCAAGGCAGTGCTTACATTGTTCATCTGTAAGCTCTCCTTCAATGAATGAATTAATTATTTGAAACATACGATTATCTGCTATCGGTGCAATTATGTAATCACAAGCTCTCGACTGTTCTATAATTTTTTTTACAACTGGATGATTCTTATACTCATCTAACGCACCTCTATAGTACGCAATTGTCATCATCCACTCTTGATTTACTTCATATCTTTTATATGTAAGATCATCATCATTAAAACAAATATAATATACCGATGAATTCTCAAATCCTGAAACAAACGATATTGCCTGTTCGTAACTTTCTCCTGCATAAAAACCCTGACCAAAATCATTATTATACCTGCCTCTGTGAATATCTATATCTCCATCAATTTTGCTTTTTGCTCCATGAAAAAGTAATTTCTCATGTTTTTTAAATCATCTCTCCAAAGTATTTCCTTCAATATAAACTTATTTATAACATATTACTTAAACAAGTTTTGATACAACACTACTCAATCCATCCTCTAATTTTTTCACCTGATTTACGAGATTGGAATACACAGAGCCTCCGAATTCTATCATATGTAAAAATGTGCCTTAGAGCAAGTTCAAGCTGCGGTCGAGCAGCCTGGACGCAGTGATACGAAACATTTTTGCATATGATAGAATTCGGAGGCTCGTCTGTTCATCATCTCAACCCCATATAATCAAGAAAAAAACAATGTAATGTACTCTCTTGTTTTTTCTCCATGACTCCCACTCATATAGATTCCACCGGGTTCTATGTCAATTCGATATACTTCTACGGAATGAGAATCTTCATAAGGAAAACACGTCCAGACTTTATATTGCCCTTCCAGTTCTTTTGTAGGGAAAATTTCTTTTGGACTTACGAGGCAAAAATCTTCTCTAGGCGCATCAATGAGGGTCTGAAATTCTATGCGAAGTCCGCTTGTTATTTTCCCTAGCACACCAAGAGAGGGATTGGCTGTACCTTTTTCAATCTGAGCAAACATACACTGGTCCACAATAATTCCTTTGGCATTACAAAACTGTCTTAAAAATGCAACTTGATCTAACAGATCATCTTTTTGATTTCTTGTAGACACTCTGGCATAAATAACTACCTGGCGTTTATCATTTCCAATATTTATACCTTTGAATTGTAGATACTGAGCATAAGTGTAATAACGCCTATTAGTTGGAGTTCGGTTTGCCTTTAAAGTTCCTTCTCTGTCCCAACGTTGTAATGTCTTGACAGATACACCTAAAATCCGTTGCTTATGTTTCCCTCCTAACTATAAAATGTACTCTTAGAACCTTCTAAAAGAATTTTCTAAATACAAAGAAAAGGTGCAATCTCAGCCTTCACTGTTATCGCACCTTTTTGTGTGCAAATATCTGCTGGCATTGCCGAATGAATCGATAGAAAAACTGCGTATTATCAAAATTTCTCTCTGCCTTTTAAAAAAGAGACGTAATCCATCTCTTCGACTGTATGTACCCAGTCAACAAGATTTCTTAAGCCTCTTCCTCCGGCAACCAGCTTCATATTGTAACGGTGTAACGCCACCTCATAGATTTCTTCCAATATTATCGCCATTGTTACCCTCGTTTATTTTCTTTCATTCTATTCCCTATTCCATGAACTTCGCCATCACTGTCAGATCATAATCTGATACTAACATTCCGTTCATGATAAGAGAATACTTTAACTGTAATTTAAAATGTGCATCTCCATGCAGCACCCGGATCTTCTTTGTGTCAGATACCAGTTCCATCGGTCCTGCCGGTGACTGATAAATACAGTTTTTATTATGCTGCGTATCAAATACAAGAACAGAATTAAAATTGCCTGCACCTGTTTTACGAAGTTCCACGCTGTCAGGTGAAATAGTGAGGCGGTTTTTAATAACCGCCCCTTCTTCTGTCCGTTCTGAATAAAAAATGTAATGAACATCGTTTTTATAAATATAACTTCCTTCGGTAACCAGAGTCACAGGTTCTTCCTGATCAAAACCTTTCTGAATCCCGGTTATCGTCAGCCAGACCTTTCTTGCCATAATCGTATCCCTTTATACGTCGTATCTGTTCATGGCAAGGTCAATCAGCTTCTGAACAAGAGCCTTCTTATTCAGTCCTCTTGCTTCCCAAAGCATTGGATACATACTGATTGCTGTAAATCCCGGAAGAGTATTAATCTCATTAAATACTACTTCATTCGTATCCTTTGTAAGGAAGAAATCTACTCTGGATAATCCGGAGCAATCTAATGCTTTAAAGATAGCTACCGCATCTTTACGAATCTCTTCTGCCTTTCCTTCTGGAAGCTCAGGATCTACAACTGTTCTTGATTCCTCGTTATTATACTTCGCATCATAACTGTAGAATTCTTCCGCAGATAATACTTCGCCAACACCGGAAGCCTTTGGTTCATTCATTCCAAGAACACCACACTCAATCTCCCGCCCTACGATTGTCTCTTCTACTAAGATTTTAGAATCATGCTTTGCTGCAAGATGTAATGCAGTAACGAGTTCTTCTCTGTTCTCTGCCTTGCTGACTCCCTGAGAAGAACCAGCTTTAGAAGGCTTTACGAAAACAGGATATGGAACTCCTGCTTCCACTCTTGCTACAACTTCATCCATGTTGGAAAGCTCGTGTCTTCTTACACCGACAAACTTCGCCTGGCGTACTCCGATCGCATCTACGATTACTTTAGTATAAAACTTATCCATAGAGCAGGCAGAAGCTAAAACACCACAGCCTACATATGGAATCGCTGCTAACTCTAAAAGTCCCTGCACTGTTCCGTCTTCTCCGTTCATACCATGAAGAACCGGGAACACAACATCAATAGAAATACGTTCTGTCTTACCTCCTCTTTCTAAAAGAAGTTCCTTGCTTCCGGTATCCGGACAAATATAAGCACTCGTCTTGCTGTTCACCCAGGAACCATCTTCAAGATGAGCCATTGTGTCAATCAGCTTCCACTGTCCATCCTTTGTGATTCCTACCATGATCACACTATATCTGTCTTTATCAATACTTTCAATTACTGTTTTTGCTGAAATAAGAGAAACGTCATGTTCTGATGACTTTCCTCCCATAAGAACTACTATATTTTTATTAGCCAAAATTATTCACCCTTTCAAAAGCTCTTTTTAAATTCACTTCACGCCTTATTTTAGCACATCGAAAAGCTTTTGAATACTTAATTTTAAAAATATATGCACTTATCCAAGTACATTTCACACATTTATCCCCAATCATAAAAGGTGTCTGCAGTTATCCTGCAGGCACCTTTTTCTAGCCTTTGTATATTCTAATTCCAATGCCATCCATATGCATTATAAAAATCACTTACATCTTTATCAGAAATAGAGTTAACTAAACCATTGATATAGTTGTAAGTCTGTGGACGCTGGCTCTTTAATGCTGAAGCATTCTCCGTATAATCACGGAAAGATTCTGCGAAATACTCGCCTGCATCCTGTGTTACATATGCTTTGTTGTTACCAACATACGCATTCTTCTCTGTATTATAAATCTTCTTAAATTCAGAAGTCTGATCTGCTCTGCCTTTTAATACCGCTACAAAATGACCTAACTCATGAAGCAGATAAGAGGACTGACCTCTTTTTAACTGAATATTATGATTCTGTACACTAAATACACCTGTTGTACTTAACTTAGAATTCACTTTAAATCCGAATCCTAAATTAACAAATGCATTATACACTCGGGAATCTACATGTCCCTTAATATCACTGAAATCATTGATCGCAAATCCTGAAGTTGCATCTGCTGTATTGTCAGATGCCTCATTGCTACTCTTGCTGGTTGTGATTCCAAGATTCGTCTCGGTTGTCTTAACTGTTGTTACTACAGTTGTCTTAATTGTCTTAATTTTAGATTTCTTCTTCGTGCTTGTCTTCTGTGTAGTCTGAACGGTTGTCTCTGTTACAGTCTGAACAGAAGCACTCTTCTTTGTACTTGTCTTCTTCTTTGTCTTCTTCTTTATCGTTGTTTTTGTCTTCTTCGATGCCTTTTTCAGTTTCTTCTTCTTTGTTGTTGTCTTCTTAGAAGTCTTCACTGTAACCTTAGGAGCCTGTCCAAGCGGAACTTCTTCCTCACCTGCTACAATCTCATCAGAGCCTGTATCCGGCATCGTATCTGTTATATCTGCAAATGTTTTGCCTGTACCACCATTATTGGTATAAAAAATAATACCTGTGCATAAAATAAGAGTAATAACAAGGTAAGCTGCTGAAATTGCAAATGACTTATTACCTGTTTTTCTCATAAAAAAACCTCCCTCTTTGATATGTAAGCTATACGGCAGCAGTACTGCTTTTCTTTGTACAACTCGACCATATGCCGTAGGCTACATCTCAAAATCCGCTACAAGGACAGCGCAGACAGATTTTGAGAGTAGATAAAATGCCCTTTTTATGGCATTATCAAATGTTACGAGTTTATTATGAGAATTTGCGGGGATGAGGACTTACGTCCTAGAATTCAAAAAGCCGCCCATATCTCTAGCAGATATACGCGGCCGCTCATAATATTCGATAATAAATCCATACGCATTAAATACGGCAACCGGCTGTCATAGGCAATGCCCTTAGACCCTTGGCTTTGCGTCCCCTGCTTTCGCAAGGTTTGCCCACTAGAATATATTAGTTTACAGCCTTATAATACCATAGCCTTTGTGTAACGTCAATGAATTTTCGACAAAAATCACCAATAAAATTCCTGTGTTTATTTGGGGAGCTTATTCATTATTAACTCCGGTGCCGTCGCATAATCTAATGCTGTTTCCCGGGTTATTTTTCCTTTTTGATATAGGTTTGTAATATAGGAGTCCATTGAGAACATTTTCTCCTGTCCGGAAGATGCGATCAGTCCATCGATCTGATGTACTTTATTCTCTCTGATCATGTTTTTAATCGCACGATTTACAGTCATAAGTTCAAACGCCGGGATGAGCTTTCCCTCTTTATCCGGTAATAACTGTTGTGAGACAACGGCATTTAATACAGAGGCAAGCTGTACGATCACCTGTCTTTGCTGGTTTGCAGGGAACACATCAATAATTCGGTCTACTGCATTTGCCGCACCAAGCGTATGCAAAGTGGAAAAAACAAGATGCCCGGTTTCTGCTGCTGTCATTGCGATATTGATCGTTTCATAATCACGCATTTCTCCAAGAAGAATCACATTCGGACTCTGGCGCAGTGAGGCGCGGAGCGCCACTTTATAACTTTCTGTATCAGAACTCACCTCACGCTGACTTACAATGCTCTTTTTGTGACGGTGGAGGAATTCCAGCGGATCTTCCAATGTAATGATATGTTCTTCCCTCGTACTGTTAATCTGATCAATCAGACAGGCAAGTGTTGTGGACTTTCCGCTTCCTGCAGAACCGGTCACAAGTACAAGTCCTTTTCTGGATTCTGCCAGCTGCATGATCTGGAATGGAATACTAAGTTCTTCTGGATTCGGTAACTGAAATGCTATGAGACGGATTACGGCTGCCAGAGAACCTCTCTGACGATATGTAGATACGCGGAATCTTCCCAGATTCGATATGGAGAAAGAAAAATCGTCATCTCCTGCTGTCTCTAATGTTTCTATCTTTCTTTCCTCCGCGATCGAATAAATATCTTCAATCAGTTTCTTTGTATCTTCCGGCATCAGCCGTTCTCCGATTCTGACCATCTTTCGGTTAATCTTATAAGTAAGGGGCAGACCTGCTACAATAAATAAATCTGATGCGCCCTTTTCTGTTGCTTCCTGCAAATATTCCTGTATTCCCATTCTGCCTTTTCCTCCCAATATAATGTATTCAAGAATGTCCCGGTATTCTTGCTGCGTTCAAAAAATGTCTCGGCATTATTCTATACTTTTCATTACGTCAAGCGATTCATCTGCCTGCCAGTCCTCCGGTGAACAAAGCTGCCATTTTTTTATATAATACTGCGGAACTGTGCCTGTCTTATCCAGATGCAGCGTGACAACAAGCTGCTGTCTTTTTGAAACACTTTCTATAATACTTATTTCTGGCAATATCACAGTTTTTTGTTTCACCGTCTTTTGTGCCGTTCTATTTTTTCCTATTTCTTTTTGTCCTATTTCTTTTTGTTTTGCTGTTTTTTTCTGTGTCCACTGTTTCTCAAGTTCTGTATTCTTCTTTGCAAGCTGTTCCTGCACTTTATTCACCGCTTTATAGTACTGCGTTGTATGCGCCGCCGTCTTCTTCGTAAGCGCATAATCCGATAATGCATTTTGTAAGGATAGCACAGCAAATGTCGCCAGGCATACATTCATAAAGATTAAGATGATTAATGAAATACCAAGATTCATTACAGGGATTTCCCGCTTTTTCATTATTCCATCCCCTCCTTCTGTGTCGATGCAGCGTGCTTTGTATTATCCTGTGGTACATAAATGCTCAGATTCAGATGATAAATTTCGTCTTGCTGTGCTTTTTTTGCTTTCTTTCCGGAATATACGGCAATCTTTATCTTTTTTAAAACTGTTTTTTTACTATCGGAGTTATCGCCAGTCTTATTCTCTGCCTCTTTCTTCTTTACATCAGTTTCCGATACTTCCAGCCAATATGCCATATCCTTTTTCTCGCACTGCTTCCAGTCTTTATCATAATAAACATATTGATGATAAAGACTGGAAGCAGTGCCCCCTTCTAAAATCTCTGCCATAGAAGAGGCTTCCTGCTGTGCCTGATACAGATTCCTCGCTTTCTGACTGAGCTCATGAGACTTTGCAAAAAAACGGATACAGATTCCTGCGGTACATGAAAAGAATAAAATGCATATCATTAATTCAATTAAAAACAATCCTGACTTTGAATGTCTTACTCTTCTCATCGCTCATCTTCCCCATAAATCCTTGCATAAACTAATTCTTCCTGACCGCTTCCACTAAGATGGATCCGGAGCAGATCTTCCTTTTGTTTTATAACAGAAAATGTATCTGCACTCACTAATTCCTGTCCACTTTCCCATTCGATTCCCCGCTCTTTTTTTGTAAAAAGTTCTCGCAGCTTTCCTTTATATAAATAAATGTACGTCACATATCCTGTATTCTCCGGCTCATACAGCGCCAGCACTGTCCGGTTATTCTCTGTCAAAACTTCTACCTGTGAACTGCTGCTGTATTCTCTGATCTTTTCCTGCACATAAGCAGCTGCTGTTCTTACTGTGTAATTCTGCTTCAATCCATCCGTTGTTTTCTGATAAATATGTGCGCCCGAAAGAACCAGAGAGACTGCACAAAATCCAAAAAAAACAATAAAAATCAACGGAAAGATCATATCAATCGTATGTATTTGCTTTTGTCTGTTATTCATCTAATAAAATCACCTGTACTTCCGGCCGGATATTTTTTGCAATAACCTCATAGCTTACTTTATACTTTTTCTCATTCCATGTGATTCCGTAATGTTTCTTTAAATACGTAAGAGACTCCGGATAGGCACCTTCCACTGAATAACAGTGGACAGCAGACTGGATTACTGCATTTTGAAGACTTTCCTGTTCCTTTTGTGTGGTCTCTTTTGTCACTGACGATACCCCCAAAAGCAGCATCCCAATCATCAGAATAAATACACAGATTGGAAAAATAAGCTCTATTCGAATAAAACCTGTTTTATTCTTCTTTTTTATCTTCTCTCCTATTCCATTCTCCATTTCACGTTCTCCATTTCACATTTCACATTCTCCATCGTATATTTTGAAATTTCACTATCCGATCACAGAAAGAATTCCCATAAGCGGCATCATCACCGATAAAAGTAAGGCACCCACAAGAATGGATAAAACAATTACCATCGTAGGCTCAATTACCGAAACGAAATTTTGAATTTCTGCTGTTACTTCCTCATCTACCTGTACCGCGATCTTAGAAAGTGCCTGATCTGCCTCTCCGGTTCTTTCTGCGATCATGATCATCCTTGCGTGGAGTGGCGAATAAATCTGTGTTTCTTTTATTACTTTTGAAAAAGATTCTCCTTCAAACATCTTTTCTTTGCTGTCTAAAAGTTTCTTCTTCGTCTCCTCATCCCCGTCCACAAGCGCTGCCGCCATATCAAATGCTCTTCCATAATCCATTCCACTCTGCAATGCCATAGAAAGTGCAGAAGATATTCTCGCACTGTTTAATCTTTTTACGATAGATTTACTTGAAAAGAACCGTCCTGTCAGTCTGCGCAAAACAGCATTTCCCTTTATCGTCTTTAAAAGCCACCACACGCCTGCTGCAAAAATACAGAGGGACACTGCAGGAATGACCCAATACTGCTTTAATACTTCCCCGGCTTTTAAAAGCACCGCTGCCGGTCCTGTAATCTGACTTCCTAACTGCTCATACACTTGATTAAATACCGGCATGACTTTTACGATCATCACAAGCATAATTGTAAGCAGCATACATAAAATCATTAGTGGATAGGAAATCGCACTCCGGATATCCTGCATTGTATTTTCTTCACGCTCATAATAAGCTGCCAGACCTTTCATCGTCACATCAAGATTCCCTGTTTCTTCTCCAAGCTTTGTCATCTGGATCACATAATCTGGAAAAACTCCTGCCCTTTGTAGTGCTTCATGAAAAATACCTGTTTCCTCAAGACAGGTTCTTATATCTGCATATATTTTCTTATATTCTGTATTCCGCGGTTCAACATCCGCTTCCATAATCGAAATACCTTCTAACATGGATAAGCCGGATTCAAGAATCATCCCACTCTGCTCACAAAACACAGCAATCTCATTATTTGATAACATTTTCTGTCCCCTTATATATCTCTCCCCTGTTGATTATGATTCCGAAATCATTTGCAAAAGCAAAAATTCCTAATGAATATACTGTACGTTGTAATTTGAAGAATCCGTAATGAAATCCTTTATTCCATCTCCACCATCAGCCGCAAAGGTCGGATCCATCATCGTCCAGCTCTTTCCGTCAAACTGAATCACATTATCTACCCATCCCCGTTCTTCAAGATAGGTACTGATCCAGGCATGATAAATATTCGTTGCATATCCGATATCAAGACGGGTCGGAATTCCGGAAGAACGAAGCATTGCCGTCATCAAAGCTGCATAATCAAAACAGATTCCTTTCTTCGTCTTCAATGTCTCATCAACATTCGGCAAATATCCGCTCTTTACCGTCTCTGCCTTTTCCTCATCATACACTATATTCTTTACAACATACTCATACACTGCCTGCACTGCCTCTAACTCTGTCTTTCCCTCTGTCAGCTTCTTTGCAAGCGTAACAGCCTTCGTATTCTCATTAAAATTCACATATTGATTCGAATACAAAAATGGTAAAACTTCATTCGCAAGCACTACATCCACTGTCTTCGTAAAAACAAGGGCATACCGGTTATCTCCCACATTTTCATAAGCAGATACTGCATAATTCCCGTTACCTGCTGTAAGCGGAAGTGCATTGTAATGACCATCCGACTCAAAATAATATCGGTACGGGATATTATCGCTTCCTTCTACCTGCACCATTAATTTATCTGCACTGCCTTTGTATGCTACCATAAAGTATCCCTGGTCCGTATGAGACAGGTCAAGCGATACTCCCTCTTGTTCCTCTGTCACCTTACCGTCCGCCTGCGGAAGAAAAAGCTTCCCTTTATGATAATAATTCGGTATATCGACAGTTCCCTGCGATTCAAGCTGTACTTCTGTCTTTTGTTCTTCTGCCTTTCGCTCTGCTGACCGGTCAGAACCGGATGCTCCGCAGCCCACAAGGCAAAATACCAATAAAAAAATACTTCCCCTCTTTAAAAAGCGGAAAAAGTATTGTTCTCTATACTTCATTTTTATTTTACCGTCCTCTATCTTATCGTCCTCTATCTTACCGTCCTGTAACAAACTTCCTTACAATTATACTCTATTTTGCAAAAAGTTCCAAGAACTATTACCCAGAATGATAAAGTTAATCCGCTGACTGAAATCTCAAATTTATGTCTATACTTTACCTATGAACAAGTTAAATAATACAAACAAATTAAATAAAATAACATTTTCTATCAGCATCATTATATTTTTATTATTCAGCTGCGGTATACTGTGTCAGACTTATATAGAAAAAACCTGTTTACTCTATGATAATTCCCTGCGGTTCCATGTACGTGCAGATTCTGATGAAAAGGAGGCTCAGGAAAGAAAACTGATCGTGCGGGATGCCATCCTGCAATATGTAAAAACAGATGTGGAACAGGCACATTCTGCCGGGGAATTAAAACAAACTCTTGCTAAAAAAACAAAACAGATCGCTCGGATTGCTACAAAAGCTGCTGATGGTAAACCGATCCGGGTCTATTTTACACAGGAAAGATTTCCAATACGACATTATGGAGCTGCCATCTTCCCCGCCGGGGAATACCAGGCGTTACGTATAGATATCGGCAAAGCGCAGGGACATAACTGGTGGTGCGCTTTCTATCCAAAACTATGTTATATTCCAGAAAAAAAGGTGAATCTTTTTCATGTATTTTATAGATTAATTCATTAGGTGACCTGCAGCAGTTGCGGCAGGCACCTGTTTCTTTTTTTATTTTTTATCTATCAATACAATTTTTCCATCTTCTATTACAATCTGATACAGTATGCTTTTTCCCGGGGATTGTTCTGTGTGCCGCAGGTAATCAATTGGAGTTTCGCAGATTTTTTCTGTATTATTTTTTTGATCAGATTTTATTTTTTGCTGTTTTTTGCTTTGTTTTATAAGAAGACTTACTTCCTGACCGGCTGCTCCTTTTGGAATATTTTTTACTTTGTAAAGCTTGTCGGGAGGTGGTGAACTTGCGACAAGAAAAACATTCGGTGATTTCTGCCAGTCACCGTCCCATTCTTCTAACAGACGCATACAAGCCTCTTTATTTTCTGCCATTTCCGGGCTGAAAAAAATAGTATAAATATGGTTCCACTCCATTTCTCCCGGAATGATCCGAAGATATTTTTCTTCTAATTCTTTTAAGGTTTTTGCTTTTATTTTTGTAATCTGACAGGGAATTTCCTCGTCTCGTTCTTCCATCTTATTTAAGTCTGCTCTTGCTACCTGGAACGCATATCCTTTTTCTCCGCCCGATAATCTGTCCACATACAGGGACAAAACATAGCTTTTTTCTTCTATATCCGTCAGATGCCGACAGCCGGTTAAAGAAAAAGAACTCCCAAAGACAAAAAGAATTGTAAGGAGATATAAAATCGGTTCTTTTTTCTTTATTTTATCCTCTTTTTCCGTACTCTTTCCAAGCTTCTTGTTTTTTGTATTTTTTCTGCCGGCGATATATACGAAAACCGGTAACAGCAATGCAAGCGGAACATCCACAAATATTTTATATTTCAGATAGGAATTCCACAAATATGACTGTTTTTCCACAAGACAGGCTAAAAAAAGAAGACAAAGTATGCTTATTCCTGTCACAATCGGTTCTTTCAGGATTGCTTCTTTTGCGATTGCTTTTTTTGATTTTTTTAATAAAAGCTGTTCTAACATCTTTTTTCCATAATAAAGATATCCACTGATCACTGCCATCATACAGAGAACCCAGACTATGGCAGGAAGGATATCAAAGCGTTCAAGGAATCCGCCTGACATCCGAATTAGCTGCATCATTTTTATTACCGGCCACGCTGACTGTGTAGTAAGTGTTTTTCCTAACGTCCGTACTGCAAGAAAGATAAGCAATACATTGCAAAAGAAAACACCAAAAGCTGCTGTAATAATGCTTCTTTTTGTTTTTTGTTTTGTTTTGGCTGCCGGTTTTAAAAATAAAAGAAATTCTATCGGACTGCCACATACAAAAAGCGTATATCCGTTTCGCAGGCTTTGTATCGCAGTATCTGAAAAAATATCCTTCCAGACTTCTTTTATGGTTCCCAGCTGTATTGATGTTTCAATGCCCACAAAGGATAAGAAAACTGCAATACCATACGACACAAAAATCCATGGAAATATGAGTTCTAAAAAACGGGCTCTTTTTTGCAGATTCGTATTCAGCGTATACCAGAGAAGAAGCGCCGCCGGAAACAGTATAAAAAGAAAACTGCTTTCCGGCATATATACTGTCTGTATCGTTTCCCCAAAAAAGTAAAAGAGGGCTGCCACATTTATAGCGAATCGAATAAAATAGATACTCTGTATTGATTTGGGAAGAATCTCTGCATAACTTTTTGCATTTTCAAAAAACTGCTCCTGTATTTTTTCAGAGAGAATGTAAAATACAACTGTTGCAATGATTAAAAAAATCCCGTAAAAAAGCACCGCCACACCGCCGGACTGTCCATTATAACAGGCAAGGGCAGGAACGGACAGCGCCCCCGCCCCAAACATTTCTATAAAAAGCATCCGCCGCAGCTGTCTTGGCGAAATCTTGTTTTCTGCTGTCATCATCTGCCCTCCTTTTTCCGAATCCGCCGTCCTTCCCTGGTAAATACCGGGCGTTTTAACATATAGGCAAATGGATAACGGACATAATCGTCTTTTTTCTCGTCATAATTTAAATTCTCCCCACAGACAGATGGCAGCATATATGGAACACCAAAAGATTCTAACTGTGATAAATGAAAAAGTAATGCAGCAAAGGTGAGCAAAAATCCATAGATTCCCCAAATTGCCCCTGTGAAAATAAAAAGAAATTTCAGCAGACGAAAAACGGACCCGAACGATTCATTTGGCACAATAAAAGAGGCAATTGCTGTAAAGGAAACAACGATGACGACAATCGTACTTACGATTCCTGCTTCGACTGCCGCCTGCCCGACGATGAGTCCTCCAACAATGCCAATCGTTCCTCCAAGCTGCCCCGGCAGATGAATCCCTGCTTCTTTTAACAGCTCAAATTGAAATTCCATCAACAGAACTTCTAAGGCAACAGGAATCACGATTCCTGTGCGTGCCACAGCAACCGATAATAAAAAAGAGGCCGGAAGCATTTCTGTATGAAAAGCGGCAATCGCCACATAGAGACCTGGAAATCCTATGGCAAACAGTGATGCAGCAAAGCGTAGTACTCTGGCAAAAGATGCCACTTCAAATCGTGTGTAATAATCGTCTCCCGCCTGAAAAAACATCTGATATGTTGCTGGCAGAATCAAAACACCCGGAGAGTTGTCCACTGCAAGAACAATCCGTCCTTCTAACAATCCGCTTGCTGCTTTATCCGGGCGCTCCGTATGCTGGAACTGTGGAAATGGACTCCATACATTCTCTTCAAGAAGCTGCTCCACCATTCCCCCGTCAAAAATACCGTCAAAGCTTATATTTTTCACTTTTTCCCGTATCTTTTCAAGTAGCTCCGGCCGGACAAGATCTTCCATATATATGATCGCAAGATCTGTTTTCGAACGTTCTCCTGTCATCGTATGTTCCATCTTCAGGCGTGGATCGCGAATCCTCCTTCTTATCAGCGCTGTATTTATCCGCATATTCTCCGTAAAACTATCTTTCGGTCCCCGGATTACCATCTCCTGCTGGGTTTCCCCGACACCTCTTGATGGATATTTTTTCGTTGATAATATAATTGCTTTTTTGCAGCCTTCTAATAAAAGGAGGGTATTACCGGATAAAATATCTGTCAAAATGTCTTCAAAGGTTTCGTCTTCTTTCCAATCCACCGTCTCCATCACATGATTTTCTATATAAGAAAGCAACTCCCGTCCACTTATTTTCTCTTCCCATTTCTTTTTAAGAAGCGGACGAATCACAAAATCTTCTACCATATCCGCATCCGTCATGCCATCTACATAAATTGCCGCCGCCCGGCAAAAATCCGCAATACAAAACGGATTCTTCACGATATCACCGCTTCGTTCAAACACCGCTTCCAGAAAAGCATAATCTTTATCAAAATCCCCTGTGAGGCTCCCTTTTATTTTCTGATCCCGGCCATATACTATCTTCACATTTCTCCCTCTTTTCCTGCTTATTTTGTATACAACTCCTTAAGCATCTTTTACAAAAATACCTTGTTAGTATTGAGAAATTTTTTCTTTTTTATACCAGCGTTTCTTTCTTGATTTTTCGTTAAAATGCGTTATAATAATTGTATACAAGATACAGAGGAGGTACAATTTTTATGACTCAGCCCTTACAGTTGAAAGCATATGCAAAGGTGAATCTGGGACTGGACGTATTAAGAAGGCGGGAAGACGGTTACCACGAGGTTAGAATGATTATGCAGACAGTGAAACTTTTTGACCTCATTACTTTACAAAAGAATACATGCGGACAGATTCGGCTTTCCTCGAATCTGCCTTACCTCCCTCTCAATGAAAAGAATCTTGTCTACCGGGCAATTAACACGATCCGGACTGCGTATAATATTCCAGACGGTGTCGATGCCACAATCGAGAAACATATCCCTGTTGCGGCAGGAATGGCCGGCGGAAGTACAGACGCAGCCGCAGCGCTGGTAGGCATGAATCAGCTTTTTTCTTTGGGAATCTCGCAGGAGGAGCTTATAAAGCATGGACTGACCCTCGGTGCCGACATCCCATTTTGCATTATGAGAGGAACCGCACTTTCTGAAGGAATCGGAGAGATTTTAACACCACTTCCTTCTATTCCGGCATGCTGGTTTTTAATTGTGAAGCCAACTTTTTCCATGTCTACGAAGTTTGTTTATGAGAATCTCCATCTCGATGAACAGACAAAGCATCCGGACATTGATGGCATGATCCAGGCGATTAATCACAACGATCTTACCGGTATCACTTACCGCATGGGTAATGTATTAGAAGAGGTTACGCAAAAACATTATCCGGCAATTATACAGATTAAAGAAAATATGAGACGACTTGGCGCACTTGGTGCACTTATGAGTGGAAGCGGTTCCACTGTATTCGGTATCTTTACTTCAAGAGAAGCTGCCGGAAAGGCCGCTGAATTTTTCCGCAAAGATCCAGGAATTAAACAGACTGCCGTTGTCCGTCCATTCAGCAAGGACCTTCCACAGTCCAAGCCTCATAAAAACCATAAGCATTTTACAAATTCTACAAAGAAATATCATTCGTCAACACAAAGAGAAAAATATTCAGGAAAAAGGGGAAGGAGAAATACTCATGAAGGACACAAATCTTAATGTAAATGAATATCTGCCACTTCGCGACGTTGTATTTAACACACTGCGCCAGGCTATTATTACTGGTGAATTCGCACCGGGCGAACGCCTCATGGAAATCTCTCTTGCCAATCGTCTTGGCGTAAGCCGTACTCCGGTAAGAGAAGCCATCCGTAAGTTAGAACTCGAAGGCCTCGTTATCATGATTCCAAGAAAGGGCGCTCAGGTAGCTAAAATCACAGAAAAGAATCTCCGCGATGTCATCGAGATCCGTACAGTACTTGAAGAGTTTGCTACTGTACTCGCCTGCGAACGAATCACACAGGATGGGGTTCTAAAACTACGTCAGGCACACGAAGACTTCATTCATGCCGTAGAAAAAGGAGATATTCTCGATATCGCCAACAAAGATGAAGCATTCCACGATACTATTTTTCAAGCAACCAACAATGACCGACTGATTTCTATCATCAATAACCTGCGTGAACAGTTCTATCGCTATCGTATGGAATATGTAAAGGATATCCGCCAGCGCTCCAATCTCGTAGAAGAGCACCGCGAATTACTCGATGCCATCTCTACCAGAGACACCGTAAAAGCAAAACAGCTGATGAGAGCGCATATCCTCAAACAGCAGCAGGAAGTAATTAACAATATTCAGGAAGCATAGCCAGACAGCGTAATTATAGTAATATTATAGTAATCATGCTATACTGCTGATTATTGCTTTCCATTATAAAAAGCATATAAAAACAGCCACATCAGGCAAAGCTAACAATAACTTTGCCTGTTGTGGCTGTTTTTTAATTATAAGTTTACTTTAGTTCTTAGTATTATTACCCTTTTTATTATTCTTTAGAATATCTGTTTTCTTCATATAGAGCAAAGCCTGATCATACCTTGAATACCTGCCTTCTCTTCCTTTTTTTCGTGTACGTATAAGAACACGAATCAAAAGAAGAATAAGAAGAAGAATCCCAATAACAGATGCCGTAATTGTCGGATCTATCTGGAATGCCTCCGCCGTAACATGAATATGCTGCGGTTCCCCGGTTCCAGTACAATGCCCCCTCACAAGCAGACGATGTGTATTAATTCCGTATGGCGTACAGGTCATTAACGTACAGTAATCCTTTTTATCTTCAATCTGAAGACAACTCGTTTCATTTGGCAGGATAATAGAAATATTATCAACCTCGTAAGTAATCTCACGATTCAAAACCAATGTCACTTAGTTAAGCTTATTGGTTCACTATGAGGCAAACCTCTAACAAAAA
>OGYF01001756.1_pt1 | contig 17537 bp, 15 predicted proteins | sample 1576451 | NCBI WGS metagenome assembly OGYF01 (sample SAMEA3541505, study PRJEB24748) | human gut metagenome | biome: human gut; feature: human-associated habitat; material: faeces | place: China | collected 2012 | reverse complement strand
GAAGGCAGCTGCGCCCACAGCGCGCGCGCACGGGGTGCGGCCGCCGCCGCGCATAAAAGCAGCACGGCAAGGCCCAACAGGAAATACAGGCGTCGGGAGCGTGTCATGGGGCGGCCTCCTTTCAAAAACAGCGGGAAAGAACGGTTTACAGCTTTGTTTATAGCATACAGTTGTTTCTATCTTGTAAACGAATGCACGCAAAATCGCGGTTTCGAAATGAATGACCGGAGTTGACAGAGCCTTCGAATCCTCCTACAATCAAAACAACGGCGCGGTACCCGTGCGCCGGAATGAAAAAAGGCACGCGTGTGCAAGGAGGAAATATGCAGCTTCGATTGGAGCCCGTGACGCAGGAAAACCGGCTGGCTGTGCTGGGCCTGCGGGCAGGAACGGGGCAGGAGGGCTTTGTGGAGGCAGTGTCCGCATGCCTGGACGAGGCCGCACAGCGCGCGGACTGGAGACCCATGGCCATTTACGACGGCACGGCGGTGGTCGGTTTCGCCATGTACGGTTATTTTTGGGAATACCCGCCTGCGGGCCGCGTGTGGCTGGACAGGCTGCTCATCGACGCCGCCAGGCAGGGCCGAGGCTACGGCAGAGCCGCCGTGGCATCTCTGCTGGCCCGCTTGGCGGAGGAATACGGCCCGCGGGATATTTATCTGAGCGTAGTGGACGGCAACACCGCTGCTGCGCGCCTGTATGAGGCGTTTGGGTTCGTCTTCACCGAAGAGAGGGATGTCCACGGCGAGCATGTGATGCGTCGCCCGGCTGCACCTGTACGCGGGTCGTAAAGGGCAAGCCGTAAAACAAAACAGGGCCGCCCCATTCCGCGCTGCGGGAACGGGGCGGCCCCTTTTCCGTTTGGGGAATGGCAAAGGCCTTGCTTTTCAGGCCGCCTCATCCTCTTTCGTCCGGGCAGCGTCCAGCGGTACGGCGGTTTCCTCCGGAGCAATGGTCCTGATGCCGAAGATAAAGTACAGGATATGACATACCCACACCACCGCCAATACGGCACGTCCCGCAGGCACACGTCCCATCATGGCGAAGCCGAAGGCCATCGTCAGTGTGACAACGCCCATGATGCGCAGCTTGGCTGCACGGGTCATGCCTCGTCCGCGCACAAAGCTTTCCAGATTATTCTTGTACAGCCTGGTACTCAGGAACCAATCGTTCAGGCGCCGGGAGCTGCGGGCAAAGCAAAAAGCCGCCAGCATCAGGAAAGGAAACGCGGGCAGCAGCGGGACGGCGGCGCCCACCGCGCCCAGGCCCAGACCGATACAGCCAAGGATCACGTAAAAAAGCTTCATTCTGCAGCCTCCAATTTTTTCTTTTCGCGTTTTGTCTCAATCACATGCCGTGCTGCCGCAACAGGATGGTGCAGCAACATGCGGGGCCCGGCCCAACGCATCACAGCACGAATTTTTTCCCTCATATCAGGACGGTAGCAGTGTACGCGGCAGTTGGAGCAGAAGGTTTTTGTCTCCATGAACGGACATCGGTCGCTGCGCTGCCCCGCATATTCGGCCAACGCGGCGCATTCGGGGCACAGGCGTTTTTGCCCGCCGTGCTTTTTGCGGCAGTACAGCGCGACCATTTCCTGTACCATACGCTTTTCCCGCTGCCGCTTGGCCTCAACGCTCTGCAGGCGGACCATCAGCTCACCCGCCCTTCCTGCGCGGCGTATACCTCGTCGGCAACGGCCATTGTGGATGCCCGGTGTGAGACCAGCACCACGGTGCGGCCGCCGCGTTCGCTTTGCAGCGACCGGAGAATAACGCCCTCGTTCAGGCTATCCAGATTGCTGGTGGGCTCGTCCAGCAACAGAAACGGCGCGTCGTGCAGGAACGCCCGGGCAAGCCCCAGCCGCTGCCGCTCCCCGCCGGAGAGCGTATCTCCCAGCTCCCCCACAGGCGTGTCATACCCCTTGGGCAGGGACAGGATAAATTCGTGTACCGAAGCCTTTTTGCAGGCAGCCTCCAGCTCGGCCTGCGTCGCATCCCACTTCCCAATGCGCAGGTTGCTTGCGATGCTGTCGCGGAAGAGGTGCGTTTCCTGCGTCACAAAGCCTTCCATACGCCGCAGATCTCCGGTGTTCACCTCCCGAACGTCCCGGCCGGAGACGCGCACCGCGCCGCCGTCCGCGTCCCAGAAGCGCATCAGCAGGCGCAGCAGCGTGGATTTGCCGCTGCCGCTGCGCCCCGTAATGCCCACCACGCGGCCCTGCGGGATGCGCAGGCTCACACGGGAGAGGACTGGCTCTTCGCCGTAAGAGAAGCTCACATCCTCACAGGCTGCGCCGGAAAAGGCGGTGGTCTGCCTGCCGGCGATCTCATGCACCAGCGGTTCCTCATCCAGGATATCCAGCACACGGTTGCCTGCGGCCAGCGTATTTTGCAGCGTACTGCCCAGATTTGCCAGCGCTACCACAGGCCCAAAGGAGCTCATCAGTGCGGTCAGAGGGATGAGCACGCCGTCGAATCCCACCGCGCCGGCAAAATACAGCCCCGCGGCTGCGGCCAGCATTCCAAGGCTGAACGTCAGAATGACGGTGTTCGTCAGAGCCATGCTCCATGCCGCGCGCCCCTTCATGCGTTCCTCGGTGTGCAGCAAGCCTTCTGTGCGCTCCTCCAACCCTGCCAGGCGGTTTTCGCCCTGATGGTATTGCAGCACTTCGCGCAGGCCGCGCAGGCTGTCCAGTACATAGCCGCTCAACGCTCCGGCCTGTGCACGGAACTGTGCGCCCGTATTGCCGCCCAGCCGTGCGATGAGCACCGGCAGCGCCGCACCCACCGTCAGGTATGCCGCCGCTGCCAGCAGACCCAGCAGCGGATGGTAAGCACCGATGAACACACTCATGCCGACAGACATCACAAGCGCGATGGTTGCGGGTGAGATGGTATGGGCGTAAAACACCTCCAGAAGCTCGATATCCGCAGTGATGACGGCAATCAGATCCCCCTTGTCCCGGCCCTCCAGTTTGGCGGGGCACAAGCGGCGCAGGGCAGTGAACACCTTATCGCGGATGAGTGCCAGCAGCTTGAAGGCGATGAAATGGTTGCAGGCCTGTTCGCCGTAGCGCAGAACGCCGCGCAGCAGGGCGAAAGCCGCCGCGCAGGCGAACAGGCCGTCCAGCGCCAGGGGAGCGCCCAGCCCCAGAACCTCCAGTATGGCCCAGCCGCCCAGAATGGTGAGAAATATGGCGCACACAAAGCCCGCCACGCCCAGCAGGACAGCCAGCGCCATAAACGGAGCCAGAGGGCGCACCAGCACGATGAGGCGGCGCATCACAGAAAAGCCGCTTCGCTGCTGTTTCATGCGCTCACCTCCTCTGTCCCAAAGTGTTCCAGCTCCTGCTGTCTGTCCCAAAGCGTTTTGTAAAGGCCTCCCTGGGCCAGCAGTGCGGCGTGTGGACCGTGTCCCGCCACCGTGCCGGCCTCCAGCACATAGATGCTGTCCGCGTCCGTCACGTTGGCAAGGCGGTGCGTGATGACGATGACCGTCCGGCGCCTGGCCAGCGCGCGGATCTCAGCCATGATGTCGTTTTCGCTCTCCACGTCAATGTTGGATGTGGCTTCGTCGAACACATAGACCGGGCTGTCGTGCAGCAGCGCCCGGGCAAGCGCAAGGCGTTGGCGCTGCCCGCCGGAGAGGTTCGCGCCCTGAGCGTCCAGCGGGGTGTCCAGCCCTCGCTCACCGCGCAGGAAACCTGCCAGGCGCACGCGTTCCAGCACGTCCCACAGAGACGCGTCGTCTGCGTCCGGCCGGGCCATGCGAAGATTTTCGGCCACGGTGCCTCGGAACAGATAGCTGCTGAAGCCTACATAGGTCACGGTGCGCAGCAGGCTGTCGGCGGAAAGAGCGGAAATCTCGCCGCCGCTCAGCGCCGCGCTGCCCGTGTAGCCCCGGCAGCGCCCTGTCAGCACGGAGGCCACAGTGCTTTTGCCGCATCCGCTTTCACCCACGATGGCCGTGAACGCGCCATGGGGAAAGTCCATGGAAACGCCGTGCAGCACTTCGCGCCCTTCCTCGTAGGAGAAACGCAGGTCCCGGCAGGCCAGCGCGCCGCCCGCTGCCGTACCGCTGCCAGGGGCGTCCTCGGGCAGGTCCAGCAGGGTAAAGATCTTATCGCTGGCAGCCATGCCGTTCATCGCGATGTGGAAAAACGAGCCGAGCTGGCGCATGGGCAGGAAAAAATCTGCCGACAGAAAAATGACGGCGAAGCAGCCCCAGAACGGAATGCGCCCCGCGCGGAATTCAAGAACGGCCAGCACCATGCCCAGCGCCGCCCCGCCGTATGCCACGAGATCCATGATGGTGATGGAATTGAGCTGCATCGTCAGCACTTTCATGGTGATCCTGCGGAATTTTTCCGCCTCCCGGTTCATCTCCTCCTGCTTATAGCCGTCGGCCTGATAGATCTTCAGTGTGGTCAGCCCCTGCAGGTTTTCCAGAAAAGTGTCTCCCAATGCCGTATACTGGCCCCAGTAGCGGCCCAACAGCTTTTTGGCAAAGGTCTGCACCGCCGCGATGGCGGCAGGGATGAGCGGCACACACACCAGAAGCGCCAGCGCGGCCCGCAGGCTGACGGGCGCTAACAGCGCGAACAATGTCGCCGGAGCAAGCATGCTGTAAAAAAACTGTGGAAGGTATGCGCCGAAATAGGTTTCCAGTTGTTCCACGCCCTCGGCAGCCAGCTGCACGGCCTCGGAGGTCGCCACGTTCTGGCTGTATGCGGGGCCAAGGCGCAGAAGCTTTTCATAAATACTGCGGCGCAGCGTGCGCTTCACCGAGCGCGCGGCCAGAAAGCTCATCCGGCCCGCACCTGCGGTGCATATGCCCCGCACAAGGACAGCTGCCAGCCCCGCGGCCAGCGGCAGTGCAAGCGTGCGGGGGGCGGCGGCGCCCTCCAGCAGCTGCTGCAGAAACCACGCGCAGGAGAAGATCATCCCTGCATTGCTCAGCAAGGAAAGCCACTGAAGCGCCACGTTTCCGGCGATGTACGGTTTGCTGTCCGGCACGGTGCCGATCAGCCGTTTGTTGATCATCATGGACAAACTCCTTTTGGGGGGTTAGTAAAAACTAACCTATGCTGAAAATAAAAGTTAGTTTTTACTAACTAACTGCTTTTTATAGTTTATCCGTCCGGGCGGGATTTGTCAATCCCTCTATGGCATCGGGTGAAAAGGGAAGACCTTCCATAAAAGCGCTGCAGCGGCAGTGCAAAATATCAATTGTATGCCTTTCAGGAATATGTTATACTTTGATACAGTAACAGGGTGATGCAGAAAAGAAACATAAATGAAGAGGAGGAAGTGTTGTGATCGACCGGAAATGCAAAGTGACGCTGGGCGGCCTGCCGCAGAAGATCCATGTCAAAGGCGATGAAACGAAGCCGGTGCTGCTGTTTTTGCATGGCGGCCCGGGTGTGTGCAACCGCCACACAGTCATGACGGTGCACGCAGACCTGCAAAAGGAGTTTCTTGTTGTCGCATGGGACCAGCGGGGCAGCGGCGGTTCTTATCGCGGGGCGGCCGTGGAGACGCTGACGATCGACCGCCTTGTGGACGATGCCCACGAGCTTGTGCTTTGGCTGTGTCGGGAATACGGCAGGAAAAAGGTGTACCTGCTGGGCGGCAGCTGGGGCTCGGAGCTGGGCACATGGCTGGCGTACCGCTATCCGGAGCACATTGCGGCCTTTGTGGGCTTCGGGCAGGTCGTCAATGGGGCGAAAAACGAGGAACTGAGCTATCAATTTGCGCTGGATGAGGCCCAAAAGGCCGGGGACGAAAAATCCATCGCCGTCTTAAAGCGGGTGGGGCCCCCGGTCATGGGTGTTTATAAGGGCGGATTCGACGGGATGATGGCCCAGCGCCGGGTGATGATGAAATACGGCGGCTATTCCCAAAGCGAAAAGAAACGCAGCTATTTCCGTTCCATGGTGATCCCCATGCTGTGCTCCGGCGAATACAGCATTCCGGACCTGATCGGCGTGGCCAAAGGGTACCGCTATGTGCTTACAGCCATGTGGCCCGCCGTGGGAGCAACGGACTTTCCCAGCACCTGTACAAAATTCCAGGTGCCTTATTTTATCTTTGACGGCGTGCTGGACCAGAACACTCCTGCGGCGCTGGTGCAGGATTATTTCGATTTGATCCAGGCACCGAAAAAGGAGCTGATCTGGTTCGAGCAGTCGGGCCACAACCCGATGACCGACGAGCCGGAGCGCTTCAAAAGCCTGCTGCGCGACCGTTTGCAGGCCCTTGAAAAGGAGGAACCTACCGTATGAAGCAGGATGTTCGGACAAATGTGATCCCGCCTTTGAAATTTGGGGAAAAGTTCGGCTTTTTGACCTTTTCCACCGCCAGCAACGTGGTGTACCAGTTCAAGAGCATTTATTATCTGTTTTTCCTCACCAATGTACTGAAGATCGACGTGCTCGTCGCGGGCATGATCCTGACCATCGGAACCGTCTGGGACGCGGTCAACGACCCGCTGATCGGCTTCTGGTCCGTGAACCACAAATTCAAAAACGGCGAGCGCTGCCGCCCCTTCGCGCTGTGGTTCGCGGTGCCCTGGGCGGTTTCGGTGGTACTGCTGTTCTGCGATTTCAAAACCTCGCAGACCGCTGCCGTCATTCTGGCGCTGGTGATCTATTTTATTTTTGAATCCTTCAATACCTTTGTTGCCATCCCTTACAACAGCATGGGCGGCCTGGCGACCAACCGCGACGCGGACCGGCGTTCCATCAACGTGTACCGCAATTTGGGCGGCTGCATCGGCTCGGGCATCGGCGCTGTGGCCTGCCTGCCGCTGCTCAAGCTGTTCGGCGCGCTGGACAACGGCGGCAACCTCATCGACGGCAGCAGCTCCCGCGGGTTCCTGCTCACCGCCATGGTCATGGGCGCTGTCTGCATCGTCGGCAGCCTCACACACTATTTCACCACAAAGGAGCGCGTCGTACAAATCTCGGACGACGAGGACCACGTAAGCGCCCGCAGCGCGGCCAAAATGCTGTTCCGCTGCAAATCGTGGGTACTCAATATGCTGTACATCATCTGCTATGGCGTAAACAACGTGCTCATCATGAGCTCCATCACCTATTATGCGACGTATGTGATGGGCAGCACCGGCGCGGCCACCATCATCCAGGCCGTGTACCTGGTGGTTTCCATCATCACGACGGTGCTGACCGGCCCGCTGGACCGGCTGCTCGGCCGCAAGCGGACGATGATCTTTGCGGCCGCTGTACTGATCCTGGGCAAAGTATGGTTCGTCATCGACCCCTTTGCGGTGGGGGCAATCTATCTGAACGCGGTGACGGTGGGCATCGGCCTTTCCATCACCTTCGTCATGTTCAATACCAATCGCAACAATATCGCGGACCTGATCGAATGGCAGAGCGGACGCCGCATCGACAGCCTTGTTTCAACAGGCGATAACCTGGCGGCAAAGCTGGCCCAGGCGGGCGCGACGCAGCTTCTGACGCTTTCTCTGCACATGGCGAGCTTCAACGAGGCGCTGCCGGCCCAGCCGGACGCGACCATCGCCACGATCAATGCGCTGCTGGGCTGGGTGCCGGCGGCGGTGACCTTTGTGATGCTGGCTGTTCTGTGCGCGATGAACATCGAAAAGGACATGGACAGCATGAACGCGGAAAAAGCCGCTCGGGGAATCTCTGTCTCAGGCTGACGGATGTGCAAAGTCAGGCTTCCGGTTAAGCTGAGATGGTCAATGGATAATAAACAGCAAAAATTAACAAAAGCCTTGTTCAAACATAAAATTGGACAGGGCTTTTGTGATGGACGTTTGAAAGAAGGGGGGGAGACGATTCTCATTTTCGCCTCATATAATAAAAGAACAGTAGACACGAGAGACTGTGTCTACTGTTTTTTACCGCTGTTTCCATTCTGTTATGGCGCCGCCTGTTTGTAGAAATACGCCGCGTTTGTGTGCTGCACTCCTTTTGCCTGAGTCTTGCCGGGTCTTTCAATGGAACCGGAAACGTGCTTTCGCTTCGGCACCTGTAAAAATACGGTACATCTGCAGAGAGCCTTTTTGTACAGCCTTTCACTCCTCCGGCTGTCTCAACAATTTCTGTTCTTCATCCGCTTCAACAATTCCCTTGTAAAAATCGTTGTATCCGGCGGAAGCGTCGTCATCTTTTGCTTCCATGCAGACAGATATGCTGTTTGGATGAAGATCTGGGTGTCGAGCGCCTGCTGTACAGGGCACAAAACCGGTTCGTTTTTTGTGATTGCAGAAATGAAGTTATTTATGATACCAGCCTGCAAGATACTGTTCTCCTCATTTTTAAAAGTGAACAGCTGCTCTGTGTAAGGAATGCGCCCGTAAGGCTCGCTGCTTTGTAAAGAATAATCCTTTTCGTCTTGCTGCAGTGAACGAAGAGTTAAAATGCTGTAATTTTCCAGAACCGCCTGTCCATGGCTTCCGATGATTTCCAGACGGTTGCTGCCGGGACACTCGCGGGAAGAAGCGACAAACTGCCCTGTTGCGCCGCGCGGATATTCCATCACAACGGTGGCTTCGTTTTCAACTTTAATGTCGCGCTCCCGTCCGATGGAACAAAATGCCTGCAGCGCGGACGGAAGGCCGCACAGCCACACAAGAAGGTCGATCTGATGGGATACCTGAGTCATCAGAAGCCCGCCTCCTTCTTCCCGGAAAGTTCCTTTCCAAGGATAAGCGTCGAAATACGCTTTAGGCCGGTACATGTCGGTGACGATCCATGTGACCCGCTTCATTTCACCGATGAAACCGCTGTCCGTCAATTCCTTCAGCTTTATGAAGGCTTTGTTTCCACGCCGACAATACAGCACTCCGGAGCGTATATCCGGATGCCGGGCGCAACAGAGCCGCAGGGTTTCCAGCTCTTCCGGAAAAACCCCGACCGGCTTTTCAATCAAAGTATGGATCCCCTGTTCGATCGACCGGATGGCCATGTCCGGATGGCAGAAATGCGGTGTGCAGACGATAACCATGTCGATGCCGCTGCTGGCGAGCATCGCATTGTAGTCTGAAAAAAGTGTGGCGTCAGTCAGATGATAAGTATTTTTAATCTCCTCCATATGTGCATAATTTCTGCTGGAAAGCGCATGGAGCTCGGCGTTTTTGATTTTGCCCTGCGAAAACAGTTTGATATACTCCTCTGCGATATAACCGATCCCTGCGATACCCACGCGTATCATAAAGGCACGCCTCCCTTCTTGAGCAATGAAAGCCATTAGGAAAAAAACAGGTTTAATAAAAAGTAATAGGGGAATAAAATGAGATAAAACGCTATGATCACAGGCAGCGTCTTTTTTATTAGGGAACCGATGCTGATTTTAAAGTAATCGCAGCACAGGAACAAGCAAATATGCGCGGGTGATATCTGCATAGCTGCGTAAGTACAGCTCATCAGCAGTACCATTAGGGGCAGCCCGCCGGATGGTATGGTGGCGAAGGCCAGCGGCGTGCACAACGTAATGGTTGCAGTGGAACCTGCAATCATGGTACAGCAGAAAAATATCAGAAAAAACACCACAAAGGCCGGGATAGGCAGACCTTCAAAAAAGACGGGCAACTTTTCAATGACGCCTGCCGCCGTAAGCAAATTGCGGAATATCATGAGAATAAAAGTATTTACGATGATATTTGGTTCAAAGGAGGATATGATATAGGGCCGCACCATCGACAGAGTGAACCGATTGACGAAAAAATAAACCACGATCACAAGTAAAATAGCAATGCAGACCTGCAGGTCAAAAGCAAGGATGAGGGCGATCACCGCAGCAATGCTCCAGATACTCCGGATAAGGTCTCTCATATCCTGCCGCCGATTGTCACTTGGAGGCACCCCGGTATCCTTTGGGAGCCTGCGGAGCTCAAACCAGTATCCCAGCAGGATCAGCAATGCCACCATGGGAATCATTCCCAGAACAAACGCATTTACCGGAACACCGGAAAGCTGGCAACCAAACAGGATAAAAGCATATGTGGGCATAAAACTTTCAGAAATGTGGCGGAAATAACTTGCGATAAACGCCCGGTCTTCCACGGGAAGGTGATCCTCACAGGCATTGTTCACCATGGACCCGGCAATGAAAATCGCGCCGGGCGACGGAAGAAGGCCTACAAACATCGGGGCAACCGAAGCGTTGACCCGGCGGTTGTTGAACAGGCCGGAAAGGGACTTCTGCGCCAGCTCAAGGTGCCCCATGTGCTCCATCATGCGCTGGAGGAACGTGATCAGGTATATATTGCTCACAAGGATCAATGTGTCGGCACTGAGCACCGAGCGGACGGCGAGCCGCAGGGTTTCAAGCGGGCTCAGCCCGTAAAGGGCAACAGTAGCCAGCGCTCCGCAGCAGAGGGCAAGCCACAAAGGCCTTTTCATCCTCAAAATCAAAATGATTGCGGCAAAAACCGCAATCAGCTTTAACACTTCCATACAATACTTTTCCTCCCCAATGAAAAACGCTGAGCGCCGCTTACCGTCCCATCTTAAGGTATATTGTGGATGGGCGCAGAAAAAACAAAAATATACAGGCGGCAGAACTCAATCTGCCGCCTGTATCGTCACCGCGCGGTTTCAGCGGAAAATGAGACCGCCTTTAATCAAGCGCGGCAATCGCTTTCTCAATATCATTTTTAAGCTCGACAACCTTCGGGTCTTCACTGGATACCGGCAGGAACGGCAGCCGGGGCTGGCCGATATCGATACCGGAGCGCAGCTTGATGATCGCCTTATTGGCGCCGTACATGGACGGGAAAGAGCACAGGCGGTAAATAAAGAACAAAATCTTTTCCTGTAGCCGGCGTGCTTTTTCGATTTCGCCTGCGCAGATGTATTACTCCAGCTTCATGTAAAGTTCGGGCATCGGGCCGTAGGTGCCGCCGATTCCGCCGTCCGCCCCCATCAGGCGGCCGGCCAGGTACTGTTCGTCCGGGCCGTTCAGCACAATGAAGTTCTCACCGCCCAACGCCTTGAACTGCATGATCTGGTGAGCGACCTCGTTGGAGTTTTTGATACCTGCGATCTTTTCGTTCTGGAGCATGCTCTCAAACAGCCCGCGGGAAAGGTTATAGCCGGTAAGCTGAGGAATATTGTAAATGAAGAAAGGCAGGTCGACAGCCTCCGTGATTGTGTTCCAATGGTTGGCGATCGCATCTTCGGAGTGGATATAGAACACACATGGAACGGCAGATACGGCATCTACGCCGCAGCTTTCCGCGTGCTTGGCCAGTTCTACGGCCTGCCGCGTGGAGGGCGCGCCCACATGGCACAGGATCACGAGCTTTCCCCCGACAGCCTCACACACAGCTTTCACAGAGGCTTTGCGCTCTTCAGCCGTCAACAGCATACCTTCGCCCGTGCTGCCGCATACATAAAGGCCTTTCACGCCAAGGCTATGGTACCACAGCGCAAGCTCTTTCAGCTTTTCCGTATTCAATTCACCGTTTGCATCATAACTGGCGTTCAGCGCCACGAATACACCATGGAATTTACTGGTATCATATTTTACCATTGTTGTTGGCTCCTCTCAAAAATTTAAACATTTATGTTGCATTTCAAAATCCCTCGCGGACGGTTTCCGCTTCTTCCGCTTCTGTGTCTTTTACGAAGTGGAAGGGAAGCTCACCAAGTCCTTCGATACCGGCTGTGCCATGAATACCGTCTTTCGCAACGATATCAGCGGGAACTTCCAGCAGTGTGGAGATACGGCCCAGGGAAACCACGTCGCCTGGGAACAAAGTCAGGTATTTTGTAAGGCTGACGAGGATTCCCTCCGCATCCACAATATATTCTTCGGTAGAAGTATCGATTTCGCCGATGCCGTCCACCTTAAGATGCATTTTTGCGTGCATGACATCTTCCGCTTCCTTTGCTATGGGATGTGGGAGCATAACGTTGTAGCCATCGCCCCAGCGCGCATACAGCAGAGGAATGTTGCGTTCTTGTGGGTTGGAGAACTCCACGGCGACATCCTCCAGCAGGGACTGGTCGTTCATGACCGCCAGGGGAGAATAGCCGAGTATGTATTCGTGAGCGGTTTCGGGCGTTACCTTGTATGCCACTTTGCCGATGACCGCGCACAGTTCGATGCCGACCTTTACGGTGGTGGCAGGGCGGGCGAGGCGGCCGTTCGTTTCATCAGATACGACGCGGCCTGGGTTATTAAGCATGCGAGGCACGTCCGTAATGCGCATCAAGCCTTCATTTTTCTCGGCGGCCTCATAGTTGCCGTGACTGATCCAGAAATGCCGCACAGCATGCGCGTCAAAAGCCTCCGGCCCGGACAACTTGTCCGTACCGTTCGCATACAGGTCGCGGACGGCGTCCGCGGGATGAATGGCACGCGTGGGGTCGTCTTCAGGGCGCCAGTCGTTTTTATACGGCCAGATAAATTGAACGCGAAGGTCGCCCACCTTTTCAATGCCAACCTCCACGCAGTTTTCGGGCCCAAAGCTGTTCTCGGGCAGCATGCGCATGCCGTCCACCTGCATGGCGCCCATATGGAACACGTCGCCGGGCCGGAGTTCTGCAAAGGAACTGTAATATTCGATTGCCCGATCACCATTTCGCCGGAGAATCCGCGGTCGCGGATCTTGCCGTCCTGCTTGGAATAGCACAACAGATCATAAGGATTGAGGACCTCGTCTTTTGTGGTAAGATACGGCCCCATTGCGCCCATGGTATCCATTTTTTTGCCGATCCAGGAGGCGGTGGCGTCAATATACCAGTCTTTGCCCATGCGGGTTTCGGTACGGTTGTAATCGTTCTGGACATTGCGCAGGGCGGCGTCGATCACGTTGGTGTAGCCTGCAACATATTCCATAGCGCGGGAGGCGGGAATGTATTTGCCGCGTTTGCCAATAATAACGCCCATCTCAATCGTAAAACCGCAAGGGAACACATCCTCATCGCCGTTGAACACCATATAGCCGTTTTGCCCCACGCAACTGGCCTGCGTGCGTTCATGGCCCTGAGGGTACAGATTGATGAAATAGCGCTTGGGGTCATTGCGGAAGAAAGAGGGGCAGTTCTGGACAAGGCCCCAGTAAACGCGCGGGCGCGGGATCGGCGATTTCAGGCGGATCTCATCCAGCGGGTAAAAGCACGGCTCGATCAAAAACAGATCCTGCTCCCGCGCATAATCATGGACAAAGCGCTCCATCTTGCGAAGCAGTTCCATGCCGGGCTCGCCCATCTCCAGGAATCCCTGAAGATCCTTCGGCCATTCCTTGCCCTCGCCGATGAAGCAAGGCTTGGAAAGCTCGAAGTAGGACGTGTAGCGGCAAAGCGCCGGTATCACGGCCTCTACGTCATGAGGAACGACGATGCACTCCTGTTCCGTGCGCGGGTTGACGGCAAGGAATCCCCACTTTTCCTCACCGTTCACTTCGAACGTTGCAAGTTTCATTTTCTGACCCTCCAGTTTGTATTAGATTTTTGAGATATCGAACGCGCCCCCGAAGTGGAAGCGCATAGGCTTCACCGCTTTATATCCGAACTTTGAATATCCATTTTTCAACATGTCCGCGGCCCTCTTCACAGACGAGAGGCATGTGCCCATCGCCGGGAAAGCAGACCGCAAACATACCGGCGTCAGTGCCAGTACAGTTGCCGGCTGCGCATGAAACTTTTGGCAATCCGCGGCTTCGTCAAAATCCCCGTCAGGAACCAGCCGTTCGATGGGAGCTGTGAGCAAAAGCTCTTTTGAAGACAGAGGGACGTGAATGTCAAAAAATTTCCGATGCGACTCAAAAAAGCCTTCTTCCCACGGATGCGTTTCCGCTGTAAAACGCGAACAGGTGATATCATTCTCCTGCAGGACATATCTTCCCGCGGCCTGCTCTGCAAATTTGCCGTCGGCCAAAAAACGCAGTGCGGTATCCAACCGCGGGTTCAGCCCAAGGTAAAGGCATGCATTTTTTACGCTGTCAAAAATCACGCAAAGCCAAACTCCTTCCACATCAGTTCTCGCTGGAATTTCGTATTCTTATTTATGGGAGGAGCTTCAGGATTTGAAGCTCCTCCCAGTGTTAAGAAGGGATATCAGCCGTTCATGGCGGAGTTGAATGCGTCGTACGCAGATTGATAGATCGAAACGAATTCCTCAATGCCCATTTTTTCAAGATCGGATTTGAACTGGTCATAGGTGGCGTCGATGTCCGCTTCGCCGGTGATCCATTTGGCTTTCATCTGGCTGACGGTATTGAAGATATCCGTGCGGAGCTGGCCTGCACGGCTCACTTGTTCTGCCTGCAAGTACGGACGCGGCCATACTTCGTCGTTCAAGAATTTCTCGTAAACACCGTAAGCCGTCTGCCCTGCAATCTGCGACTCGGTCAAATCAAACAGCGTACCGAAATTTTCACTGTACAGTACGCCGGGGCCGCCAGTGTATTCCATTACGTTATCCTGTGCCAGCTGCTGGAAAGAAACGCCTGTCGGGGGCTCCTTGGCAACAAACTTCCCGTCCACTTTGTCAAATACGATCCCTTCAGGGCCGTACATGGTCTGGAAGGCCAGTTCAGGGTTATAGTAGCGGTCGATCCACGCCATCAGCGTTTGGGGGTCATCACATTTATCGGTGATCATAAAGTTACATTTGACGCCCATGAAGCCGGGATGGTAATACCATTTGGGCGTATAGCCTTCCACCGTCGGCGGCTCGATGCAGATATACTGGTCCGCATTGGTGTTAAGGCTCTTGGTCGTTACAACGCCAAAGGCCGCGTCCGGAGAATCCAGAAGACTTTGGACCATGGCGCTGGTAGCAGTGAAGCATTCATTGTAAATGAGGCCCTCGCTGTACAATTTGTTCATGAATTTCAAAAAGTCTTTGTATTCATCCATCAACGGAGCAAATTTTACAACGCCGTCCTGCACGACGAGATAAGAATCGTAGGTGCTGTCCTTGCATGGAATTCCCCACATACCCAGCCACGCTTCAAAATGCATATAGCCGCTGGTGGAGTTGATCAGCAGGGGAATCTCGTCCATCTGGCCGTTGCCGTTGCAATCCGTCTCTTTAAAGGCCTTCAGCACTTCGTACAATTCATCCGCAGTGGTTGGAACATCCATATCTACAGCTTCCAGCCATTCCTTATTGATCCAAATGGGGCTTTCCAGATAATCGGGACGATACTGAGAAACGCGGGGCAGCGCATAGATGTGGCCGTCCTGATGCGTTTCGACTGCAAAAGACTCCGGGCTTTTCTGCTTCAGCGTCCACAGATTCGGGGTCAATTCCTCTGTGATGTAATCCTCCAAGGGGATCAGTACGCCGGCAGCGGCGTAGGTGGAGACGTCCGCTTCGGTGATGGAAACATTGGAGTAGATACCGTCGCCGTAATCTCCGGAGTTTAAAAGCAGCTTCAGCTTTTCCAAGCGCTCGGTACCGGTACCGAGATCCACCCAGTTGATGTTGACATTGGTATCCTCGGCGATGCGCTGGTTGATCACCAGATCATTGGGATCGCCCGTATAAGAACAACTCACCATGAGGGAAAATTCCTTTGCTTCTGCCAAGGGGAAAGTAATGCTGTTTCCTTGCACAGCAGGTTCTGCCCCGCCTCCAGAGGAAGATGCCGGCCGTGCAGTGCTGGAGCTGCCGCCGGTTCCGGAGCACGCAGCAAAGCACAGACACAGGCATAAGCACAAGGCCAGTGAGCGCATCAAATTCTTCTTTTTCATTACATTGCCTCCTTCTGTTTTTATATCCATAGCCCCCTGACGGGGGGAATACCAAAATGATTATCCTTTAATGGCTCCGACCATAACACCTTTGACAAAGTATTTTTGGACAAAGGGGAAGATTGCAAGCGCAGGCACGGTCGAGACAACGACCACTGCATATTTGACAAGCTCCTTCGTCTTGATGCGCTCTGCGATGACCTCCGGTGAAAGGCCGTCTGTTGTGGTGACGTCGATTGCCGCCATAATATTTTTGATAATGACTTGTAAGGTCTGCAGAGATTGGTCGGAAATGTAAATCATAGCATTGAAATAGCTGTTCCAATGTGCTAAACCGTAATATAAAATCAGAACTGCGATAATAGCCGGGGACAGCGGCAATACAATAGAGAAAAACGTCTTGGCGTTGGATGCACCGTCAATGGTAGCGGCTTCAATCATCGCGTCCGGAATCGTAGACTCAAAAAACGTGCGGGCAATGATGAGGTTAAAGACATTGAGGATCGTGGGAAGCAGCAGTGCCCAAGGCGTATTCACAAGCTTCAAATCACGTACCAGCATATAGGTTGGAATCATACCGCCGTTAAAGAACATGGTAAAAGTAAAATACAGCATAATCCATCGGCGACCCGCAAGCTCTTTTCTGGAAAGCGCATATGCCGCGGGAAGAGTAACGATCATATTCAAGCAGGTCCCGACGACCGTATAAAAAATAGAATTCCGATAACCGATCCACACATCACTGCGCTGCAGCAGAAGCTTATATGCATTGAGACTGACGCCTTTGGGCGCAAACAGAACCTCTCCGGTAGTAATATAATAAGGGTCGCTGAATGAGGCGATAATTACAAACCAGATAGGATATGCCACAATCAAGCAAAGGGCTACCATCATCACAGCACAGACGGCATCAAAAACCTTATCACCGCGCGTTCGGGAAATTTTGCTGCGGTAAACTTCTTCTTTTTTTTGATTCGCCATAATAGTGCCTCCTTTCCATAAAATCCAATTAAGCTAGAAAATTGAAGTATCCGTATATTTTTTGGAAATGGCATTGACGATAATGAGAATCGTAAAATTGATCACATTGTTGAGCAGCCCGATTGCGGTGGAGAAGCCCAATTGTCCCTCGACGATACCCATTTTGTAAATGTAAGTGGCGATGACTTCGGAAGACTCCATATTTAGAGGCGTTTGCATGAGCAACAGTTTTTCCGGGCCCATTTGAAAAATCTTTCCGAGCCGTAAAATCAGCATCGTGACAACCGTCGGCATAATGCAAGGCAACTCGATATGCCAAATTCGCTTTATTTTGGTGCAGCCATCGATGGTGGCAGCTTCAATCAGCTGTTCATCAATGGATGAAAGCGCGGCATAATAGACGATGGCCCCAAACCCGGTATATTGCCAGATCTCTGAAAGGAAATACATGGGCAGGACCCATTTTTCCGAGCCAAAGAAATAAATTGGCTCGTGCCCGGCCTGTTCCAATAAAATGTTAACGATCCCGGTACTTGGGCTGAGTATGAGCTGCATGATGCTGACGGTTACAACAATTGAAATCAAATACGGTAGAAATGTGACCGTTTGAGTGACCTTTTTCAGCTTGGGATGGACACAGTTGTGCATCAAAAGCGCAAGGACGATGGGAAACGGCCACTCCATAATGCGCGTAAACAGGCTGATGACAACGGTGTTCCGAATAACCGGTTCGAACCAAAGGCTGGAAAAAAATCTTTTATAATGGGAAAGCCCTACCCAGGTGGCTTCGGAGATCGGGCGTCCTGGGAAGAGGTCCTTAAAGGCAAGCTGCAGGCCATAGATAGGGATGTAG
>OGYF01001751.1_pt1 | contig 17570 bp, 20 predicted proteins | sample 1576451 | NCBI WGS metagenome assembly OGYF01 (sample SAMEA3541505, study PRJEB24748) | human gut metagenome | biome: human gut; feature: human-associated habitat; material: faeces | place: China | collected 2012 | reverse complement strand
TCGAGGCAGGCGTCCATGATCGTGAGATCCTGGTACGGAAGCGCCACGTTGACCACGATGTCGGGTTTGAACGCGCGGAACAGTTCGCACAGCTGCGGCACGCTGTCGGCGTCGACCTCGGCGGTCTTCACGCGGTTGCCGCCGATGGCGGCCGCAACGGCGTCGCATTTGGATTTGGTACGGCTGGCCAGCATCACGTCCGTGAAGACGGGATTGGCCGCGATTTTCTGCGTCACCACCGTTCCGACGCCGCCGGCTCCGATTATCAGCGCTTTACACATAGAATTATTCGGTTTTAAAAGTTAGATTTCATCTTAACGCCTACAAAAATATCCTTTTATTTCGGCAAAACAAAATCCGCGCGCCAAATTTCACGATCCCGGCCGGCCGAAACCGCCGGAAGATGCCCGGACGCCTATCGCCTGCAGGCGGCAGGCGGCAGCCGGAAAGGCAAAAAACACACTTTTGCGCAAAATTTGCAGGCCGGGTATTGGATTTTAAAAATAAATCCGTACATTTGCACCACCAAAACGGAAACGATTCCCATTTTGGCACACGGAGATTCCGTAGCTCAGCTGGTAGAGCACAACACTTTTAATGTTGGGGTCCTGGGTTCGAGCCCCAGCGGGATCACAAAACAACTGAAAAAACGCTTAACTTACAATAAGTTAGGCGTTTTTCTTTTTCGCAGGTACAACATAGGTAAAACATTAACAAAACGCCATCACAAAGCCTAAACATCTATATATCAAATACTTAATATTGCAAATGTAAAAAATATTTTGTAACTTTGAGTATTACTCAAAAGAGATTTTGCAATGAACAATACCCAAGTTATACGAATCGACCGACTGGAACAAATTAAAACAAAAGTATTTAACACAATAGATGTTACCGAAAGTACACGCAAAGAATATTTTGTGAGAATCAATTACTTTTTACGATTTACAGCACAAAACGGACTAAATGCAGGCAGTTATTTGGATTACAAACGGTATTTAGCCAATATCGACACATTCAGCGTATCGACCAAAAACAAATACCTGATTGCGGCGAAAATCTTTTTGGACGGGTTGTATCGGTTGAATTTGATTCCGCAGAAAATCACGGATCATGTCCGCGGATTCACGCAGAGCCGACTGCACCGCAAAGAGGGCTTGCAGGATGCCGACATCGGAAAGTTACAACGGTATTGTTCCGACTTACCGTCCACCCCGCAAAATTTGAGATTGAGAGCGCTTGTCGCTCTCTTTTTGTTTCAAGGGCTTCGGCAGATCGAGGTCGTCCGGTTGGATGTCGGGGACATTGACCTGCGGAACAAAACCGCATTTATCCGCGGCAAAGGCCGGGACGATAAGGAGCCGATTCATTTGCACCCCTCAACAGTCCGGGTACTGCGGGAATATCTGAATTGTTACCGATTCCGGAGCGGAGCACTGTTCCGCAGTGACAGCAACCATTGCCGGGGCGAAAGGCTTACGACCAAATCGGTCCGGGAGATTATAAAACGGGTATTTGTAGAATTAGAGATAGACGGAAGCGTGCACGGCTTTCGTCATTTCTTTATTACCAAGTTAATCAAATCCTATAAAGGGGAATTATTGATGGTGTCGAAATACAGCCGTCACCGGAGTATTCAGATGCTCGAAGTTTACAACGACGAGATTATCCGCGAGCAGGATTTACCCCGGTTTTACGAAGTCTTTAAAGAGATACGGATATGAAGAAGCAACCACCCCGGAATATCTATTGTTTGGAGGGAAATTGGAGAACGAACCCGCGGTGCAAACAAAGCGTGCGTCCGATGCTCGACATATTGCGGGATGCCGCAGGGATAAAATACATTTACCGCAAATGCAACACGCGGGAAGAGTTCTTCGAATACCTGCGGCAATACACGTTCGAACGCTACCGGAATTATACGATTTTATACATTGCCTTTCACGGCAGACCGAATAAAATACAGATCGGGCGGGACCTCGTGACGTTACGCGAGATTGCGGACGTTTTGGAGGGGTTTTTAGCGCATCGGATCGTTTACTTCGGAAGTTGTAGCACCATGCGCACGAAACGTGCAAATATCGACGATTTCCTGCACCGTACAAAAGCAGACATCCTCGCAGGGTACAGCAAGGATGTCGATTTTATTCAAGCCACGGCGTGGGAATTATGTTGCTTTTTTGATCCCAAGATAATCTTTCAGTTAACAGACCAAATAAAACGATTACCCAGTTTTGTCCTTTATGAATTTTTAAAGCCATAGTTATTGTATAATCTCGAAGAACCTACTTTATCAAAAGTATTATCATACCAAAGTCCGCTATCGTAACGTAAACTATATCTGGGATTATTGGATATAATGGTTATAATCTTTGCAATTATAAAGAGTTGATTTAAAAATTCGCTATAATAGTTGTATATTACATCTCTTTTGCCTTCTGGATTCTCCATCTGAGATGACACTAAAAGCCAAGATGATCCTTTTAATAATTCAAGCCGAGAAAGCGTATCTGCATCTAAAATAAACGAATATTTTGATATGATAAGGTCTACTGTATTAATCAAATCTGTTGTTTTGGAATGGATGAATTGACCCCATGTACAATTTGAATACTCGGCATTTCGTGTAAAATCACAATTCATAAATGCGTCCCGAAAATGTTCGCTATTATACATTTCATCATATGTTTCTTTGAATTCGGGTCTCTCTTTACTCGATACTTTATAAATGCGATTGAGATAAAATAGGTAAAAATTTAATGCTCTGCTAATTTCCAAGTAAGCAATATTCAAAAGTCTATTTCGCTCTCGTTGTTCTTTCTTTTTGATGATCTGATCAATGCAAAGTACCGTAATCCATATGCCAATAATGGCAGTAAATAAATTTGCAGAAAACTGTTTTAGCCAAGTTTTAATACTAACATCGTCGGTAATGAAATGCAGAACTCCTACGATAATAGTTACATATGTCAGTACAATGATATAATTATTGTCTGTTAAGTATTTTCTCAATTTACGCATAGAGCTGGAATCACAGGTCAAATCTTTAAAATTCTGATTCGATAATAATAGTCTAAAATAGCGCCCTCCAATTAATCCAATTTTCAATATCACATATCCAATTAGACTTTTAATACCTATAAAGTATTTTCAGTATTTATTATACTTCATAATTCTCTTCCTACTTATTGGAGTAAGGAAATATTACACTTTTTTGGATTTTACGGCTCTCTTATAATCGTGAACTGTCGCAACTTCTTCGGCAAAGCGTTCTTTTAACTCTGTTTCGTATTTACCGTATAAAAACGGCTGCATACTTTTTATTAAACTTGCTTTGCTCCTTTTTGCTTTTGCATATTCATCATCCCCGACATAATCTTTGAGATAAGCGAGGTAACGATCATAGCCGTCGGATACTGCAAATATATATCTTTTTATCCTATTTTGCAACACTTTCGATGAGCAGTCCGGAATCTTTGAATAGTCTACTATATCATTAGTGAAAACTATATCTTTCAAGATAGATCGGAGCAAATAAACGCAAAATATAGCATACCGACGTTTAAGTAAATTTTCTGCCGTCGGATCGGGAAAACCAAAAGTCATTAGTTGTTTTCTCGATAATTTTATTTCATAGCGAAGTAGATTTTTAGGCAACTCTTCTCTTTCTGCGACTTTTATTTTCTTTTCCAGAATGTAGTCTGCGATTTTATCGTAAAATTTAATTTCATATTCGGCCAATTTGCATCTGCGACCATATATCTTATTAGTCCCGGTCCGCGGTGTCATGGGTATAAATTTATTGCCCTTGTATTCCGAAATCGTTTCAATATATCTCATTGGGAGTTCATTCACAGAAATATTCACCCCTATTTCAATGCTATTTATTCGAAACGCTGAAAGAGGAATTTCAAGAAAACTTGCGATTTCTTGCAAAACTGCTACTGCTTCGCTATATGCAAAAGGCTCATAATTATTTTCTTTTACGGATTTATGGAGAGAACCCTCTATTCTCAATGTCGCCTTGCTCTTTTTAAAAGTATACGTTAAAGAATTACGAACCCCGGTTTGTTTACCTTTAAATTCGTCGAATGTGCTCATGACATCTTCCAGTTTAAGATCAACAAAATCGGGAGCGACACCATTAATCTGTATTACTATTCGATCTATCATCTGATTTTGGATTCAATAAAAGCTACGGTCGTTAATTCAGTATTTCCAAATATACAAAATCTCTACGACAAATTTGATCTTTAATGTTCGATAACTGTAATTACAGAACATTGGAAAAGTAACAATAAAAGCGATCCCGAAAGATCGCCTTTATGATGTTTGAAAATATTAGACCGAATTGTTAGCCCTCTAATTTTTTAGCGGGCATCGGATTTTGGTTTATATACTATAATTGTTTGCGCATCGAAATCAATCACAATTTTCCGACCGTCCCATTCAAATCTGGCTAACGTCGGCATATTTTCGGAATTGTACCGTTCCCACTTGGGTTTAATCTTAGGTATTGATATACAAATTTACAGAAAAAAGCGGAAGAATCTTCCGCTTTTAGTTTTAATTTGAACTGAGAGGCAGGTATGCCACGAGCCAAAGCGGACTCTTATAAGTAAACGAAATTAACATAGTCGCCGATTGCGTTGTGTAGCCATCCATGAATGTGTACATTCCACTGCTTGAATCTATGGCTAAATACCGCTCTCCCATAAAATATACGAGTTGTGAGGCAGTTAGTATAGAGTTCGTCAAACCAACCGCCACCGATGACAGCCCTCCTTGCTTGAACTCGTACATTATTATGGTAGTATCGCTAATTTTATAGGTCAATTTAGCTGACTCTTGTTTAGTCGGAGTCCCCACGGCTCGCATAACATCTGATATGCTCGCTCCCCATTTAATATAAGGGTCAGGGTAGATGTTATACTTGGGTTTTACCGTAACGGTACAGTGCCGTTGAAACCCCGCGGAAATACGAGCGGTTCCTACATGCTCTGCTCGCACCTCTCCCTTGTTTGATACAGATGCAACAAATTCATTACTTGAGTTCGCGCCTACGGCGTCGATTTTTTGGGTTTCGCCCACATACAAGCTAATTGCAGAGGGAATTTGGCCCGTGTAGTCGTCTTTGTCATCGGAACATGCCATGAAAAGCATCGACATTGAAAGGATCAGAAACAGTTTTTTCATACGCTTAATTATTAAGTTAAACAATAGGGTTTGCACCACATTGCCATTGCTTCTGCACGCATGAAAAACGTGGACCCCACTCTGTCGGTAGATAGGTACGACCAAGCACCTGAAGCCAAACAGATAGGGCCCACGCATAACGCGGGACCTACTACTGTTTTCTTGGCTTCGTTAAAATTGGTCGTTCTATCTACCCAAAAACAATAGCTTTCGCTAAAATATGTGATGCAAAGTTAGAAAAAAAGGCGGGAAATTCAAAGTTAAATGTTTAACTTTGTACCATTGCTTTGGTTACTTGACGGAGAGGATTGAGGACTTGTCCTCAACGTCGAGGGCTCTAAATATAAATTATATGAGTAAAATCAAAGCCACAGTGAGGATCAGGACCACTAAGAATGGTACTGTTCATGTTCACTATACTGTTAAAAAGCCCGGGTCGGTTACGACTGGTGGCAAAATTTTTCGTTAACAGTTGAGAACACTCACGTCCGAAGGGAGTGAAGCACAGTAGCTCCCTTCGGTTTCTTTCCCGCCTTATGCTATTTTGACTTGTTGTTGGAGTAAACCTTAACACTCCCCGTTTTGTTGGGGTTATACTCCAATGCCTTCTTAATCAATGCCTCAAACTTTTTTGGCTTGGGCTGTTTTGGGGTCTTCTTAGTTGCCATATACGAGTTCGCGGTATCTGGTTCGGTGTTCTATGTTACAAAGAAACGAATAAAATCCGATACTTGGATGCTTTCGAAGATTATATCGCCATACAAACTCGTCCACATACCTTTGCAAGTGTTTCCGACTGGTCATCTGGTACACGCCGATAATTCCTCGCTTCAAGATACCCCAAAAGCCCTCAATCCGGTTTGTTGTTACGTTTCCGGAAGCGTACTGCCCACGGCTATGATCGACGAAGAATCGGCTGTATAGTTTGGCTATTGTATCGTAACCTTGCCATTCATCCGTGTAAACGGTAGCGCTTCGGTCAACCCTTTGGCAGACTACTGGGGTAATGCTTCGTTGGCTCGTGTCCGGAATGACTTGGGCGACGATCCTTCCGCCTCGTTCGACCATACCCAGCACCGGGGTTTTGTCGATGTGTGCGCGGCCCCGGCATACGGGAACCTTCTTGTCGCGGTGACGATTTTTGTTCTTGCCACCCACGAAGGTTTCGTCCATCTCAACCTCTCCGGAAAGCGTTGTGTCAAGATCAGCGTAACAGCCTCTAATCCTATGCAACATGAACCATGCCGTCTTTTGGGTCACTCCGATGTCCCGAGCCAGTTGCCTCGACGGTACTCCCTTCTTGTGGGAGGCCAGCAACCAAATAGCGATGAACCACTTTTGTAAGGGTATCTTCGTTCCGTCAAAGAGTGTTCCGGTTCGGACATTGAAATACTTACCCGTATTCTTGCAGTAATATCGGTTCCCCTTACACTTGTAGACCTTCGATGTCGGGTCGAATGGTGAGACGGGATTGCCTTCCCAGCGGGTTTCCTCAAGGTATTCGATGCAACTTTGTTCGTCAGGAAAATCCCGAATGATCTCCAAAACGGATCGGTAATCTATACGGATCATAGTTGTAGATTTTTAATCGGAACATAGCTATAAAAAGTTGATTTTTAAGCTGTTGTTCGATAACGATTATCAACAAATTACTTGGCTGTAATTTTGTATATCATTACCTAATCTTATAGGTCATAACTAAATCCATGTGGTAGCCGAAGAATGACCGGGAAACAAACTCCACACTTTGCAGGATGTTTTTCTCATTGAACCGGCAACGATACGCTAAAAGCATTTTCTCGTATTCGTTGATACCCTGAAAAACTTTTTCACCGCTTTCAAGGGTAGTTTGAAAGCCGAGCAGACTGTCAACCTTTTCATAGGTAGCGACACCGACAAGTTCTTTCAATGCCTTAATGTCGAGATTGACTTTCTTAGGTTGTGCGAATCCGGTAGCTACTACCAAAAGCGCAAGGAGGATAAGAATAAATCTTTTCATAGGGTTTCTAATTTAGATCGGTTAATAGTGGATTTAAGATGTGTGCCATGAAATCATTGAAACAGTTCTCCATCGTTTCCTCGGTCAAATTTTGATCGGGAACGATATGCAGTTCGATCGTTTTGTCTTCGAGTTGAATATCCCATTTTTCTATCAGCTCCTTTTCGATATTCGTTGTGATTTTGTTGAATGCGGATATATCGGAATTCATTTCTCCAACAGTAAAATTGAAGTAAATGATATTTTCTTGGTTGCCGGACATTGCATAGCCGATTATCACCGAAAATTCATTAACAGTCTTTCGCCGGAATTGATTGTAAAATATCAATGAGGAATAGATTCCGACCTCGTTATACAACTGAGGCATTTGTTTCCTGCCTTTTGCCTTTATATATGGGAATAAGGAGATTGTTAGTCGCTCGGAATTCCGGAAGTCAATTTCATATTTCAATTCCGGCTTGTCGTTTAAAAATTGTTGAACCCGATCTTGAACCTTGTCATAATACGATCCGAATATTTCTCCTATAATATTCGTCGTGTGACAAATAACGTCGGCAAGCATCGGCATATTTGCCAGACATTCATTGGTTAATTGTGTTAATTTGTTCATAAGGCGATATTTTTAATTGGGTGATTACATTCGTGTAAAACTGATATATGCCGACTAATTGTCGGGGTATTTGTTCCGTATCCGGTTTTTGTTTGCGCTTGTGCGGTCCGTTGCATAACAACTGCATCAGAGCCGATAAATAATCTTCCGCGATACGGTCCAACGGCTCGCATTGGATGATCGCGTTAAATACGGAACAGTAATCGCAATAGCCCCACTGGTTATCCAATGCATCTTTTCGGTTGCAGTCCGAATAGCTGACGGTCAAATAATACCTGTCGTATGCAGGGAATGTCCGTTCTGCATAAATCCGATAATCGTCAATTTGATTTTTCCCGATACGTCCGTCCGAAAAGCGGCATTCGATTTTATTCTCGATAATCAATACCCACCGGTTCCGTTCATCCGTAATTGTCAGATCGGGAATCCGTCCCGTAATTTTTCCGCAGTCTTTGATCTGCTCCTCGGCTTTCACCTGATACGTTTCACAGGTTTGAATGTGTTGTAATAATTCGTCTTTGCCGGATAAACATTCCGCAGATTTTATCAACGCCGATAAAATAGCCTTGTTGGATTCGAACAGATGAGCAAGGTATAATGTATGCGCAGGCTCGTAAGCATGCTTTTGAATAATAGTTAAGCATGACGGCCGTCTCAGAAAAGCATAGCGATCTAAAAAGGGCGCAACATATCTGTTGTAATTCTTGTCAACCTCATGCGGGTAGAGTGCTTTGATTTTTGCGAGGGCGTCGAGTTGGCTGTTTATCAATGATGCATCCGCAAGGGTTCGCTGTTCCTTGTCTTTTTCGACAAGGATTTTCAGCTTCGCCGTAAGTTCTTGGAATTGTTCGGGTGTAGGCATAAAAAACGTGGACTAAACTGTTATTTGCTTTCTGAGGTCTTCGACTACCTTATCTAACAAATAGAGTAAAGCCCACGTCGTGAAACGTGAGCGTTTACGCTTTACTCTTGTTAGATTTTTGAAATTGTCGAAGTTTCAGAAAGCAAGAATATAAGCTAACGCTTTATATTAATATGTCAGTAATTTTAAATATCTCTGTTTATTGTAATTTTAATTGGTTCCGAAAACAAAGTTAGAAATTTTCCGCGGGACTGCAAGAAAAAATTACAATGGCTGGATTTCCAAAAATCCGGTCTTACCTATACAGACTACCCGTACCTATTTTGAAATTTATTCCAATTTAAGGGGTGGGGTCTGTAATTCGCACTGCTCGCCGTGCTACCTGCATACCCCTTACCTGCGAATTAGGTTGACACAGATTTATACAATCTTTATATATGTACTTCGTATTGATAAATACACACATTAAATTACTGGCCGCGATCTGTTTTAAATTAGCTGTATCTGCAAATTTAATTTCAAATGCGCACTGAAACACAACCGCCTTTTTACCCCTTTTTCTACTGGTTGCTACGGGCAACCTAATTTCAACAAAACGTTATAATATGCTATACATAAGCAAATTAAACGTCTTTTTGCGCGTTTTATAAAATAGCCTTTTGAATGCCCGAAAATTTGGTCCTTATAAAATACAAAAATGAGGTTGACTTAATGCAACCTCCTACACTTTGCTTCCTCTTGTTATATTTGGTATCTCATTGTACACACGAATATTGCATCTATACTACAAATACTTTTCTGTAATTGTACAGTCCTTTAAGTTTAATCTACCATAGTAGTATAACAATCCCAGACCCTAAAGTCTGGGATTATCCGTATTAAATACCGGATTATAGTTCGAGTGGAGAAACTGCTCGACATCGGACGCTTTATAACGGATCGTCGATCCGATTTGCGAGAAAGCTATATGGCCCTCATCACGATACCTTTGCAAGGTGCGAAGGCTCACTCTCAGAAGTGCGCACACCTGCTTGTTTGTTAACCATTTTTCCGAAATAGAGGGAGTGTCTCTGTGCTTGTTAAGTTCTGCTACGATAGAATCAAGTTTGTCGATAACCTTATCGAACTCGTGCTTTGTAATAATTATTGCTTCCATAAAATTTATAATAGTTTTTGTTATAATTTCTGGATGCAAACATAGAGGATAAAAAAAATTATCGTGGGATTATAATACCAATTAATACCAAAATAAATTTGCAACACATTGCTAATAAGAAAGATTCAGAATCATTTCTCTCGTTCTCTTCTAAGCCAATCAGTAAACACTTTTCTCAACTCATTAAAGAAGTCCAAATCTTTCTCATCTACTACACCTTTAGTCGTCTTTCCGATTATCTTGGTTTTATAATTATTAGCCGTTGTATTATCTATCTCAAAATTCATCGCATTAGCAAATGCTTCAATAAATTTAGTAACACTGTATGCATCTTTATTTATCTCAATAACACCTAATTCATACAATGCGATGGCAAGCTCAACCAACGAAACTTGCTTGCCACCCCATTTAAAGTTTATGTCTTTTTTCATTTTTCGTTTACTTACTTTATCTATAATTACAAGGTATTCATCATAAAATTCCTTATCTTCAAGTTCTACAATATGTTTCCTGAAATTTTCCCAAAATCGCCTCAATTCCGTAAGCCATAATTTAGGGTCATTATGAATATTTGCTTGATATACGATAAAATCCTCTCGCTTATCATTGTATATAGCCATCATTTTTTGTAATAAAATATCTTCATAGGCTATCTGCCCCTTGCATGCAACCTTCTCAAACTCCAATAGATCGAATTCTTTTAAATCATACTCGCTCTTATATTCGGGCGAATTTTCATCAAAAACAAAAATTGGCTCAGAGAATCCACATATTTGAAAATGTTCCAAAGGCAAATGGGGGTGTATCATCGCTTTCTTATAAATGCTTGGTTCATTTCTCTTTTCGACTTTTTCTTCGACAAGTACTTCGATCTTTTCTTCTGCTTCGGTCATGGTTTCGATATATTTATGTTAATATTGTCAGTCGAACAGATTCAGCATGGCATTATCTAAATCTTCACTTGCAATATTAGCATAAATCTCGGTTATTTTGACAGAACTATGGGTCATAATTCGTGACAATTCATAAATTGATAAACCTCGTCTCAATGCTCGGACAGCAAATGTATGCCTACTGGTATGGAAATGCAATCGCTTGTTTATCCCTGCTAATTTGGCAATGGTTTTCAATTCCGAATTTACAATAGAATTTTTACTCTCGACAGATTGTATTATGTTATTTGTGCGATTTCTTTTCATAAACGGGAAAACATAATCTGTCTCTCCATTGGCCATAGGTCTGTATAACTCCAATATCTGTTTAGCCCGTTTGGGTAAAGCTAAATCAATTTGCGCTCCAGTTTTTTGCGTTGTCAATTTCAAATGTACGTCCGTAATGTTCTCCCACTTCAAAACAAGCAAATCGCCTATGCGTATACCACCTGCATAACAAGCAAACACATACATATTGCGCGTGTGCCAAATATTGGTATTCACCGGTAGTTCCAACGCTTCTACTGCTTGAAGTTCTGCTTCTGTTAGGTAATCTATTTGAGGTTGCTCGAATCGGAAACGATATTTGCGAAACGGATAAATTTCTTGGGAAATCACATCTTCCCGGATCGCATCATTAAACAGTTTGCGAATCATTTTATAGTTACCTAAAATTGTATTGGTAGCATTGTTACAATCCTCCCGTAAATGCATCTCATAATCTTTCAAAAATTCAACACTAATATCAGTAAACTTTAAATCCCTACCCGCATAATCATGAAGTTTCTTCATAATAGACTTCATTCGTTTGTACATGCGATATTTCCCCTGCTTCTCCAAACTCCCAATATATTCATTTGCAAACGCCGTGAAACTCTCGCCGCTCTTGCCGGTCACTGCACTTTTCAACTTATCGGGATTATATCGCTTAGTGCCATCAACAACATTGAGGATATAATTTTGCGCTTTTGTTTTCTGTACTTCTATCAGATTATTCAACCGAACATAATTCGGTACACGTTTCGACTTCTTTACGCATTGCGCTTTACTATCCCAATCATCGGGATGAATATCAACACCCTCTACTCGGATATATCGAGCTTTACGATTGAGGATGGTTCGCAAATACAGAGGTGCTAATCCCTCTTTGATTTTGTCCTTACGTAGGATTACTTTTACACTACTCATAATCACTGGATTTTATATTGTTTTTCTTTTCGACAAAGGTAAAACAACGGGTAAAACAAATTCGACATTTTAGGGCGTTCTATGGCAGGACATGCGCAAGCACAATTTCAAAATACGATTGATATACTGACAATTACGCAAAAGCAACGACATTCAAAGACAGTTCTACATAACCAGCGGGATCACCAGAGAAAGGAAGGTCGAGGCCTTCCTTTTTTCGTTTTCGGGAAGGAGAGATTTTCGTTTTCGGGAAGGAGAGACCGGTTTTATCCGGCCGGTTCCCGCGCATCGGCCGCGTCAGGTCAACGCTCTCCGGAAAGCAGGTCGACGTATTCCCACTCCCGGCCGCCGGCACGTTTGAGTTTCGGAGGCTCGCTGCAACACTGGCTGATCGCCGAGCGGCTGACGCCGTATTTGGCGGCGGCTTCCCGAAGCGTGTCGAACACCTCACCGGTGGTGATGCACCTTACCTTCCGGCTTCGTCGTCGCAGCATCGCCCTAACGGAGCATTTCCGGCAGCCGGAAGAGCGGGATTTCGTGATGAGGCATACGCCTGCGCCGACCATACATGGCCGCAGGCCCTGCACTCGAATGTCATGCGGGTCTGGCTGTTGACATACTCGGTCAGAGGGACGATCTCCGGATGCAACAGGTTCAATCTTTCGACGAACCGTTCATGCGTGAGTTTCAACCTGCCGGCACAGCTGGCGCATCCCGAACCCCGGCGCAGGGTCGTGGGCGCAACGGACCACTCGTGATTGCAGACCTTGCACCGCACCCTGATTTTATCAGAGGCCCTCGTGTATTCGCCGATAACCTCGATTTTATCATTGATCCCGGCCAGCTCCGCCCGGAATTCTTCGGTGGTCATCCGCCGCGAATCCAGTTCGGCCCTCCTCCGGATCGTCTCCCATTCGCCCGCGGCGAGGTTCGAATCCAGCCCGAACGCCCCGAGGAGGGTTTTCGTCACCGCAACCAGCTTGTCCATATTCCGGCGGGAGGCAAGGTCGCAGGGAGTCACCAGGCAGTCGTCGAAAGGAACGGCCGTTTCATCATAATGGTCATATACGGTTATCAGCCGGATGCCTTTCCTTTCGCACAGCAGGCGCTTTTCCCGATCCCTCTCCACCAGATTCCGGTGCCAGTACCACGAACCGGGTTCCACGGCCGCCCTCAAGGCGGGAATACAGACGTCCAGTTCGACACCTGCCGCAGTCTTGTCCCGCGACAGGACTTCCGATTCGCCGAGCATGCGGACAAAGGCGTGGCGGATAAACTGTTCCGGAAAGGAGGTGCATGCCCTGTGGCAGTTCGGACAGCCGCCGCCGTGCAGAACATCGCCCGGCTTTACTTCGTACTCGTATTTGCAGGCGTTGCAGCGGAGAGGGATCGGCGTCGTATAGTTTACATATTTCCCGCCCTCCCGGACGACGAGATTCCGGTCGATTTTATGGAGGCGTTTCAAAAAACGCTCCATCGTCAGTCGCTGGGACGCTCCCCGGCGGGAATGCGCGCACAGCGGACATCCCCGGCCGTTAAGTATATGCGCAGGGGTCACGTCCCATTCGTGTCCGCATTTCAGGAACCGGAACCGGGTCTTTTCGAGCGCTTTCACATACGGGCCGACGATGATCACGTCATCCCTTCGGGATTTTAGCTCCTCCACGAACTCCGCGTGGGATTTCCGCATGGTTCCCGCGCACTTGGGACAACCGTGGCCGCGCAACAGGCTGCCCCCGACCGGCGCCCACTCCCAACCGCATACGTCGCATCTTACGGCAACCCGGGAGAGGCAGTTTTCGTATGTTCCGACGACCGTGATTTTGAGATTCCGCGCCTTCAGGGCACGCACGAATTCCGGGTGGCTCTTTTTCTTCATCATGCGATCGGGTTATGCGGTAAAACGGAAGAGCCGGCATAAGCCGGCTCCCGTCAGTGTGCGATGGATCGGGGACGTTTCAGGTGCGCCCAGGCCGAATGCACGAAGGCGCCGGCAAGACCCTCGTCGAAGACCAGCCGGTGTTTCCAGCGGTTCGCCCACCAGCGGCGGATCTTGAACCGGACCACGCGCAGCAACCCTTCGGGCTGCTCGCCGGAGAACGCCGGGGAGAGGATTTCGTCCAGCACCCGCTTTTCGAGTTCGGCGTCGCGTTCGAAATCCGGGAGCGACGGGGCCTCCAGCCCCAGACAGTCGACGCAGAGGGCGTTGAGGCAGTTCAGGAACCCGACCATCCGGGTCTCCCGGGCCACGGCGTACAGAGCCGGCCAGTCGATCCGGTCGTGGCAGTGCGCGACGAAGACGCACCAGTCCAGAACATGCCGCAGGCCGATATTGATCGCCGCGAAATGCACGGCGGCATGGCGCAGCAGGAACAGGGCGTTGAACTGCTCCGAAGGCAGGTAGACGGCTACGCCCGCAACGGCGACCGACTCGCCGGGCTGCGCGGCATACTGCTTGAACAGCCGTTCGAGACGCGCGTTGGAGGCGTGCGTCTCCTTATTGACAAAGTCGTAATGGTTCTCGACCATGATGCCGTCGACGTCGAACGTCGTGTGGTGCTCCTTGTGCACGTCGACCGGAACGCCCCACTCCCGGGCGACCAGCTTGTCGGCCTCGGGCTGACGCCCGAAAAGCCAGATGTCGATGTCCCCGCAGGGACGGTGTTCCGGGACGGGATAGAAAAGGCTCAGGCCGTAGCCCTTGAGCAGCATCATCGGGATCGCATGCTCGCGGTAGAACGCCGCGAGGCGGGCGATGGCCCGCTCCTGCCGGCGGTAGACCTTTTCGATCCGTTCGACGTTGACGGCCCATTGCAGGCGCAGCGCCCTGGGCGGCCGCATCGCTTCGGGCAGGAGCTGCATCCCGTCCCACGCCTGGGCCAGCACGCCCTGCACCGAGGAGAGGTCGTAGATTTCACGCCACTGCGCCGCGTCGGTCCCCTCGAACAGCGATGCGTCGTCCATACGGTTGCGCAGCGTCGCCCGCACGAGGGCGAACAGTCGTTCGGCGGCCCGCGTCATCGCACCATGTCCTCCGGCGCTAACGGCGCATAGGGACCGTCCTTGACCTCGAACAGCACCGTGCCGCTTTCGAGAACCTCCAGCGTGTGCCACTGCCCTTTGGGGACGTGGATGCCGTAGACGCCTTTCAGCGGGTCGAGCGCGAAACGCTGCGTCTGGCGGCCGTGCTCGTCGCAGAAAATCACGTCGAAGCGGCCGCGCAGGATGACATAGGTTTCGTCCGTGTGGGGATGGCGGTGCACGGGCAGCGCCGTGCCCGGCTCCAGGGCGTTGAGCAGACGCTGGGCCTTGGCGTCGAGCGAGTCGTGAAGGTTGAAATTCATCCGCAGGCGTTCGCTCGTCTTCGCCCGGGCGGTCACTTCGTCCAGAAGTTTATCGTCGAGAATCATACTGTCTATGGTTTGAATTAGTCCCGGTAAAGATAGCGATACTTTGCAAAAAAACAGGCACGGAGATCGGATTTTCGCAAAAAAACCGTACCTTCGATCGAAATTATCCGCCCGAAGACCCGGAGAAAAGGCCCGCGGGCGACGTCAACGACGCAAGAAAATGAAAGGTATCGTATTAGCCGGAGGCTCGGGCACGCGCCTGTATCCCATCACGAAAGGTGTGAGCAAGCAACTGCTGCCCATTTATGACAAGCCCATGATTTATTATCCGATTTCGGCGTTAATGCTGGCCGGCATCCGCGAGATACTCGTGATCTCGACGCCGGCCGACCTCCCGGGATTCCGGCGGCTGCTGGGCGACGGCTCGGACTACGGCGTAAGCATCGAGTACGCCGAACAGCCCTCGCCCGACGGACTGGCGCAGGCGTTTCTGATCGGCGAGGAGTTCATCGGCGGCGATTCGGTCTGTCTGGTGCTGGGCGACAATATCTTCCACGGAGCGGGCTTCACAGGCATGCTCCGGGAGGCCGTGCGCAGCGCGGAGGAAGCGGGCAAGGCGACGATCTTCGGCTACCGGGTCGAGGACCCCGAGCGGTACGGCGTCGCGGAGTTCGACGCCGCGGGCAACTGCCTCTCGATCGAGGAGAAGCCTGCGCATCCGAAGTCGAACTACGCCGTGGTGGGGCTGTACTTCTACCCCAACAAGGTCGTGGAGGTGGCCAAATCCATCCGTCCCTCGGCGCGCGGCGAACTGGAGATCACCTCGGTGAACCAGGCGTTTCTCGCCGGCGGAGCGTTGAAAGTGCAGACCCTCCAGCGGGGATTCGCATGGCTCGACACAGGCACGCACGACTCGCTGGCCGAAGCCTCGATCTTCGTGGAGGTGATCGAGAAGCGGCAGGGGCTGAAAATCGCCTGCCTCGAAGGCATCGCCTACCGCAACGGCTGGATCACGGAGGAGAAGATGCGCGCACTGGCCGGGCAGATGCTCAAGAACCAGTACGGACGGTATCTGTTGAAGGTAATCGAAGAATCGAAACGATGAAAGCGATAAAAACGGAGATTCCCGGCGTGGTGCTTCTCGAACCGGAGGTGTTCGGGGACGCAAGGGGTTATTTTATGGAGCGTTTCTCGCAGCGGCGGTTCGACGAACTGGTCGGGCCGGTGCGGTTCGTGCAGGACAACGAGTCGAAATCGCGCTACGGAGTGGTCAGGGGACTGCATTTCCAGAAGGGGGAATACGCCCAGGCGAAGCTGGTGAGCGTGGTCAGGGGCCGCGTGCTCGACGTGGCGGTGGACATCCGCCGCGGGTCGCCGACCTTCGGACGGCACGTCGCCGCGCTGCTCGACGGAGAGAACAAGCGGCAGCTGTTCATCCCCCGCGGATTCGCCCACGGATTCGCCGTGTTGAGCGACGAGGCCGTCTTCCAATACAAATGCGACAACTACTACGCCCCCGGCAGCGAGGGCGGCATTGCGTGGGACGACCCCGCGCTCGCGATCGACTGGCGGCTTCCGGCCGGCGAAATACTCCTCTCGGAGAAAGACCGCCGGCACCCGAAGCTGGCCGACGCACCGGAACTTTTCGAATACGACAGACCATGAACATACTCGTAACGGGCGCCAACGGCCAGCTGGGCCGTGAAATGCAGCGGCTGAGCGCCGTGTCGCCCAACAACTACACCTTTACCGACGTGGCGGAACTCGACGTCACCGACGCCGGGGCCGTCCGGCAGGCCGTGGCGCAAACCCGCACCGAAGTGATCGTGAACTGCGCGGCCTACACCAACGTGGAGCGCGCCGAGGAGGACGAGGACCAGTGAGGAAGATGACCGCCCGTGAGCTCGCCGTGAGGGCTGTTGAGCTGCTGCTCGGGCTGACGATAGCCCATCTGGGCGTGACGCTCTTCCTCCTGAGCAACCTGGGGAGCGACCCCTTCAACGTACTCATTCAGGGCCTGCACCGGGCCATACCCTGGCCCGCTTTCCTGGACACGCACGGAAGGGTGCATCTGCTCGTCTCGCTCATAATCATGCTCGTGCTGCTCATAGCCGCCAAGGGCTTCGTCAAGATTGGCCCCGTCATCTGCATGGCTCTCGGCGGGCCGATAATCGACCTCTGGGAGCTGCTGCTGGACCCCGTGCTGGGTTCGCTGCCCCTCGCGGGCAGGATAGTCCTGCTGGTCGCGGGCTGCGTGATACTGGCCTTCGGCATGAC
>OGYF01001748.1_pt1 | contig 17573 bp, 19 predicted proteins | sample 1576451 | NCBI WGS metagenome assembly OGYF01 (sample SAMEA3541505, study PRJEB24748) | human gut metagenome | biome: human gut; feature: human-associated habitat; material: faeces | place: China | collected 2012 | reverse complement strand
CCTGGATTAATTTGGGACAGGGCATTTTCAATTGGGGCCGGGGGATTTTTAAAAATCCCCCGGCCCCAATGAAAGGAGGACCAATGAAAATCTTACTGACAGCGGTCAACGCAAAATACATTCACTCAAATCTGGCGGTGTACAGCCTGAAGGCATATGCCGAGAAGAAGCTTCCCCACAAGTCTCCGACAGAGATCGCGATCCGGGAATATACGATCAACCAAAAAACGGACGAGATCATGGGGAGTATTTTTGAAGAGGCGCCGGATGTTTTATGTTTTTCCTGCTACATCTGGAATCGGCAGGTGGTGGAAATGCTGGTAAGGGATTTGGGCAGGATCAGACCGGATATGATGATATGGCTTGGAGGCCCGGAGGTCTCTTATGACAGTGAGGCGGTATTGGAGCGTCTGCCTCAGGTTAAGGGAGTGATGAAGGGCGAAGGGGAAGAAACCTTTGCTAAGCTCTGTGAATTGTGTGGGAAGGAAGGGCTTGCGGATCAAAAATTAGCCGCTGTCGCGGGAATCACCTTCCGGCAGGAAGACGGAAGGATCGTGGAGAATCCATGGAGAGAGCCGATGGATTTAAGCAGGATTCCTTTTGTCTATCAAGATATGGGAGAGTTCGCCCACAAGATCATCTATTATGAATCCAGCAGAGGCTGTCCCTTTTCCTGCAGCTACTGTCTCTCTTCCATCGACAAGAAACTAAGGTTCCGTGATCTTCGTCTGGTAGAAGAAGAACTGCGGTTTTTTCTCGATGCGAAAGTGCCGCAGGTAAAGTTTGTTGATCGGACATTTAACTGCAGTCATTCTCACGCTTTGGCAATATGGAAGTATATCAGGGAGCATGACAACGGCGTGACGAATTTCCATTTTGAGGTGTCGGCGGATCTGTTCAATGAGGAAGAATTAAAACTGCTTGAAACCATGCGGCCTGGTCTGGTGCAGCTGGAAATCGGGGTACAGTCTACCAATCCAAAGACCCTGGAAGCGATCCGGCGGATTATGGACTTTGACAAGCTCTCCCAATCGGTGAGAAGAATCGGGAAAATGAAAAACATTCATCAACACCTGGATCTGATCGCAGGGCTTCCCTATGAAGATATTGTAAGTTTTGCCAGATCATTCGATGATGTATACCGGCTGAAACCACACCAGCTTCAGCTTGGCTTCCTAAAGGTCTTAAAAGGATCCTGGATGAAGGAAAACGAGAAGGCTTACGGTCTGATCTATAAAAGCGACCCGCCTTATGAAGTTCTGGAGACCCGGTGGATTTCTTATGGGGATATACTCCGTCTGAAAGGGACCGAAGAGATGGTCGAGATCTACTACAACAGCCGCCAGTTTGAACGTACAATAGAGGAATTGGAAAATGTGTGTGAATCCCCTTGGGCCCTGTATGAAAGACTGTGGGATTATTATAGGAAGAAACAGTTCCAAGGCCAGCAGCATAAAAGAAGCGCAAGATATGAGATCCTTCTGGAATTTATCGGCGAAATACTGCCGGAGCAAAAAGAGCGGTTCCGCGAACTTTTAATCTATGATTATTATCTGAGGGAAAACGCGAAGAGCCGGCCGGACTTCGCGGGAGATGAAACGGTGACGGCAAGAGAGGCAAAGCGGTTTTACGCAGAGGAAGAAGAGGCAAGGCGGTATCTGCCGGCCTATAGCAAATATGACAGAAATCAGATGCGTAAGATGACTCATTTGGAATACTTTGCCTGCATGGATCAGGTTGTCCTGTTTGATTACCGGGAGAGAAATCCCATCAACCAGGAGGCCAGAACCTGTATTTTCCCATCGGAAGAGATAAAGGAGAAAAAGAATGGTGAAGAAAAGGACAAAAGAGATTCTGGAGATCCTCGACCGGGAATTTGGGACGGACTATAAATGTTACCTGAACTATGAGGCGCCCTGGCAGCTTCTGGCGGCCACTATGCTCAGCGCGCAGTGTACAGATGCCCGGGTCAATATTGTGACGGCGGATCTGTTTCAGAAGTATCCGTCGGCAGAAGCTCTGGCGGATGCGGATCTAAAAGAGCTGGAAGAAGATATCCGCCCCACTGGATTCTTCCATAACAAAGCGAAGAATTTAAAAGCATGTATGATCCAGATCAGGGACCAGTTTGGCGGAGAAGTACCGGAGACGCTGGAGGATCTGACTTCTCTGCCGGGAGTAGGAAGGAAGACGGCCAATGTGATCCGGGGAAATATCTATCATGATCCCAGTGTGGTAGTAGATACTCACGTGAAGCGCATTTCCGCAAGACTGGGATTGACGAAAAATTCAGATCCGGAGAAGGTGGAGTACGACCTGATGCAAGAACTGCCCAAAGATCATTGGATCCTCTATAATATCCAGATTATTACGTTTGGAAGAAAAATTTGTACGGCGCGAAGTCCCAAATGTGGAGAATGTTTCTTGCAAAAATATTGTAAAGAGTATAGAATGAAGAGAAATGGGTAAAGAAAGGGAAATACATGGATTTTAATAATAGAAAAACAAGGCGCGTTATTGCGACGATCATTATTGTCGTGATCATAGCGATGGTGGCTACTTCAATCATACCGTATCTGATGGCCTAGAGATCATAGGAAGTGAGAGGGGAGCATGTCTGACAACAGGATTCGGAAGAGAAGGAAATATCATAAGAAAATGGCGCAAAAAAGGCGAAAAAGGAGGAGAGTTCTTTTTGGCCTTGTTTTGCTGTGCGCAGCTGTTGTTTTTGGAATCTCTTATTTTATGCTGTATCGAAGTGTATCCAAATACCCCCAGAATCTCATCAGCGACCATATCTATATTGAAAATGTGGATGTTTCCGGCATGACGAAAGATGAGGCGATCCAGGCTATGAACGAGCACCTGGCGGAAGACCGGGCGAAGACGGTAACGCTTCAGGTTGGGGAAGAAAGCGCGCAGGCAACTCTGGAAGAATTTGGGATTTATTACCAGAATATAGAAGATACCGTGGACGAAGCCATGGCTTATGGGAAAGAGGGCGGTGTTTTTGGCAGATATTGGAAACTGAGGAAGCTGAAAAAGGAAAAGCTGGTTCTGGAGGAAGAATTAAAGGTCAATCAGGAGCAGGCGGAAGCGGTTCTTACAGAACGGGCGGTGCCGATCGCGGATCATGCGCAGGATGCCGCGATCAGCCGGACGGGAAATGGATTTTCCATACAGGAAGAACAGGAAGGATCGACAGTTGATATTGAGAAATCCACAAAAGCGCTGGAGACCTATTTAAATGACAAATGGAATCACGATGATTTTACGCTGGAAACGGCGTTAGTTAAGGAAGAACCAGAGATAAAAGCGGCAGATCTGGAGTCTATCCAGGATGAACTTGGCACATTTTCTACGGATGCCGGAGGCGGAGAGCGGTGGAAAAATCTGGAAACGGCATCAGGAAAGCTGAACGGCATGATCGTGATGCCGGGCAAAGAGGTTTCTGTTCATGATGTGACAGCGCCTTATGATGAAGAACATGGATATGTGCCTGCGGGTTCTTATGAGAATGGTCAGGTAGTAGATACCTATGGAGGCGGTATCTGCCAGGTGTCCACTACACTGTATAATGCCCTCCTCTACGCGGAAATAGAGATCGTGGAGCGGGCTCCGCATTCTATGATGGTAAATTATGTGGAACCCTCAAGAGACGCGGCGATCGCGGGGGATACAAAAGATCTGAAATTTAAGAATAATCAGGAGACTCCGATCTATATCGAGGGAGGGATCGATGCTTCCAACCAGCTCCATTTTACCATATATGGAAAAGAAACCAGAGATGAAAACCGGTCGGTGGAATATGTCAGCGAGACGGTAGCGGAGGAAGAATATGAGGTAAAATACGAGGAAGACCCGGAAGCGCCTCTTGGAGAGATGACCAACGAAGGAAGCCCCCATACGGGACGGTCGGCGAGACTTTGGAAAGTGGTGTCTGTAGATGGCGAAGAGGTAGAGCGGGAAGTGATAAACGAAAGTCATTACAATAAATCGGATCAAATCATTAAAGTGGGCACGAAATCAGATAACGCGGGAGCCTCCGCGGCGGTAAGGAGCGCGATCGCAACGCAGGACAGGGATAAGATCAACGCGGCGATCAGCCAGGCGGGGGCCTCTTAGAAGGAAAAGGAGAATAAAATGGCGGATGAAAACAGATTGTCAGAGATTGCAGTCGTATATGGAGGGATGGAAAAGAGCGGCCTTTACGCAGTGACGGCAGCGGCAAATGCCGTTGCCGCCAAATGTGGGAAGCTTCTTGCGGCCCAAGTGAGAATAGAGTATCCGATCAAGATGGAAAAGGCACGGATTTACGGAATGTTAAAACCGATCCGTGCCTTTTGCCGTGAGAGGGGGATCGAACTGGCAGAAGAAGGGATCAGTCCAAGCCCGGTAGTGTCGCGGGTGATGACAGTGGCTGTTGTCAGCGGGGAAAAAAGCGGTAAGACAGGGTCGGAATTAAAAAGTGTAAGGCCGGGACAGGAGATCCTTGTCACAAAATGGATCGGTCTTGGGGGAACGGCGCGCCTTTTATGGGAGTGTGGGGAACGGCTTAAAAACCATTTCCCTCTTCGATTCCTTAAACAGACCGAAGAAATGGAATCCTTGATATTTGCGGGAGAAGATGCGATGATCGCGAATCAGGCCGGAGCGGAATTGATGATTCCGGTGGCGGAAGGAGGGATCCTGGCCGCGCTCTGGCAGCTGGCGAAAACGGCGGGGCAGGGGTTTTCCGTGGATATGAAGGCTCTGCCAATCCGTCAGGAAACGGTTGAAATATGTGAATATCTGGAATTAAATCCCTACCAGCTGACAGGGGCGGGCAGTCTGCTGATCGTGGCCAAGGAGGGACAAAATATGGCGGAATATCTTAGAAAGCGAGGGATCCCGGCAGTTTGCGCGGGCTGTCTGACGGAAGGTCAAGGTAAGATCCTGCATAACGGAGAAGAAATCCGATATCTGGATCGGCCGGCGCCAGATGAAATATTGAAAATTTTTTGAAAATTGGAGAACCTGACTAAATGTTTTTATACAACTGTCTAATATGCACATTGACGAACATCAAGTTTTCGATATAAACTAGTTAAAATATTATCAATTGCTTGGAGGAATGAAGAAAATGCTCAATATCGTTCTGCATGAGCCGGAGATCCCCGCCAATACCGGAAATATCGGGAGAACCTGCGTGGCCACTGGGACTCGTCTTCATCTGATCGAGCCCTTGGGCTTTCGATTAAATGAGAAAAATCTTAAGAGAGCAGGGATGGACTACTGGAATGACCTGGATGTGAGGACCTACATTAACTATGAGGAGTTTCTGGAGAAAAATCAAAATGCCAGGATTTATATGGCGACTACCAAGGCTCAGAAAGCTTATACAGAGGTGAGTTACGAACCGGACTGCTATATTATGTTTGGGAAAGAAAGCGCGGGAATACCGGAGGAAATTTTGGTGCGGCATAAGAATGACTGTGTCAGAATCCCCATGGCAGGAGGGATACGTTCCCTGAATCTAGCCAATTCCGCGGCTATCATCCTTTATGAGGCGCTGCGTCAGAATGACTTCCTGGGGATGGAGAGGACAGGACATCTTCATCATCTGAAATGGTAAATTGCAAGAAATCTTGCAGAATTGTATGGAAGAAAAGCTGGATAAAGGCAAAAAAATAATAAATTTATGGACTTTTTTTCAAAAGCATATTATAATTTTAAGAACAAGACCAAAATAAAAGAAAAAGAGAGGTGGTGAACAAATGGTAGAAGAAACCATTAAAACCATCAGGGAGGCAGAACAGGAAGCAGAGGAGTTGGTGAAAAAGGCCGATGAGACCTGCACCGAGATCCTTGAACAGGCGGAAGCTGAGGCTAAGACAATAAAGGAAACGGCTAAAGAGAATGCCGCAAAGCAGGCGGAAGCTGATTTGAACGAGGCAAAGCGCCAAGGGGAAGAAGCTCTGGAGAAGGCGTTGGAAACGGTGGAGACAGAGATTTTAAGCCTCTATGAAACGGCTCGGCAGAAAGAAGCGGAGGCGATTTCTGCTGTAATCGGGGAACTTGTCTAAACAGAATAAGGGAAAAGAATAAAGGAGGGATGGAGTTATGGCAGTACTGCCGATGCAAAGAGTCAGTATCTGCGCGCTGAAAAAAGATCGTAAGGCTATTCTGGAAAAAATACAGTCTATGGGGATCATGGAAATGAACCAGGTTGCTGAAGGTGAAGAGGGCTTTGGAACGATGGATACGGTAAGTGCCAGGCTGAGTTTTGACAAAAAAGCTCAGACGGCAGAGCAGGCGTTAGCCGTCCTGGAGACTTACGCCCCAGAGAAGCAGTCCATATTCGCAAGTCTGGCGGGAAAGGACCTGGTGGAAAAAGAGAAGTTTGACGGGACAGTGGCAGACAGAGAAGAGATTCTTGAAACAGCCAGCCTGCTGCTGACAGATCACAAGAAGATCGCTGAGGATAAAGCCAGCATCCAGAAGCTGGAAAATCAGATCGAAACACTGACCCCCTGGCTGAACCTGGATGTCCCTATGAATTACGCGGGAACCAAGAAGGCGGCTATGCTTTTGGGGACAATGCCGAAAGAGACCACGCTGGAAAGTATCTACGCCAGATTTGCCGACCAGGAATTGGAGGCCGTAGATGTAGAAACGGTCTGCAGTGACAGAGACGCCGTTTATCTGGCGGTGTTCTGCATGAGGGAGTCGGAAAGTAAGGTCGAGGAAGTATTGAGGGCCGAAGGATTTGCGCGCCCGGCACAGGCAGTAGAAGAGATCCCGCGCAGGCAGAAAGAGATTCTGGAAGCAGAGATTCAAAAACTAAATAAAAGGATCGAAGAGACGGAAGAAGAAATCCGCCAGCAGGAAAAAAGCAGAGAGCCTTTAAAGATGATCAGTGATTACTATCGGATGAGGGCTGAGAAATACGCGGTGCTGGGAACACTTCCTCAGTCTCAGAGAACATTTGTGATGAGCGGTTATGTGCCGGCCCGGTTTGTACCGGCGGTACAGAAGGCGATCGGAGAGAAGTTTGATTGTGTGCTTGATATTGAGGAAGTGAAAGAAGAGGAAGATTCACCGACAGTTCTTAAGAATAATAGTTTTTCAGCCAGCATGGAAGGCGTGGTTGCCTCTTATGGACTTCCCAATAAAAAAGAAGTTGATCCGACAACGATCATGTCATTTTTCTATGTATTCTTTTTTGGAATGATGTTATCTGACGCGGCGTATGGAGCGATCATTGCCATCGTCTGCTTCGTACTATTGAAGAAATTCCCGAGAATGAGCAGCGGTATGCACAAGTCATTAAAAATGTTTATGTATTGTGGGATTTCCACGGTTGTATGGGGAATCCTCTTTGGGGGATACTTTGGCGATGTGATACCGGTCGTGTCGGAGACGTTCTTCGGGACACGCATCAATGTAGACGCTCTTTGGTTTGTTCCATTGGATGACCCTATGAAGCTGCTGATCTATTCAATGCTGTTTGGACTGATCCACCTTTTTGTAGGGCACGGGATCAAAGGATATATGTGTCTGAAAGATGGAAATATAAAAGACTTTATCTGTGATGTAGTCTTGTGGTATGTATTCCTGATCGGTTTGATCCTGATGCTGATCCCAAGCGATATCTTCGCGTCCGTTGCGCAGACTAAGATCGTGTTCCCGCCGGTTTTGAACACATTGGCAAAGGCGTTGGCGATCATTGGCGCGGTAGGGCTTTTGCTCATGTCTGGCCGGGACAATAAGAATCCGGCGCTCAGGCTTGCGCTTGGAGCGTACGATATCTATAATGTGACGGGCTGGCTGAGTGATGTGCTTTCTTACTCCCGTCTTCTGGCTTTGGGACTTGCGACAGGAGTTATCGCATCGGTCATCAATGAGATGGGTTCTATGTTCGGGAATGGGATCCTGGGAGCGATCGGATTCATCATCGTGTTTATCATTGGCCATACGATGAACATGGGAATCAATATATTGGGCGCGTACGTGCATACAAATCGTTTGCAGTTTGTAGAATTTTTTGGGAAATTTTATGACGGCAGTGGCCGGCCGTTCAATCCGTTTGAATCAAATACAAAATATGTAGATGTTAAGGAGGAAACGAAATCATGAGTATTTTAGGTGAGATGGGAATTGTTTACGCATTACTGGGAGCAGCCGCGGCAGTATTTCTTGCGGGAGCGGGTTCCGCCCTCGGCGTAGGGATCGCTGGTCAGGCGGCCTCTGGAGTTGTTACAGAGGATCCGAGCAAATTCGCGAAAGTTCTGATCATCCAGCTTCTGCCTGGTACACAGGGAATCTATGGACTGCTGGTAGGATTCATCACGCTGTCTAAGATCGGTCTTCTGGGCGGAGGAGCGGCGGATCTGTCTGTGATCACAGGTCTGCAGATCCTGGCGGCATGTTTGCCGGTCGGAATCGTTGGACTGATCTCTGGAAAGTCTCAGGGAGAGACTGCGGCAGCGGCGATCGGGATCGTAGCCAAAAAGCCAGACCAGTTTGGTAAGGCGATGCTGTTCCCGGCTATGGTTGAGACATACGCGATCCTGGCGCTCCTGATCTCCATCTTAGCTGTATCTGCTATCCAGGTTTAAGCATATCAGGGATAAAAGCAGAGGAGCAAATTAAAGAAGAGAAAGAAGGAGTGCAAGGGCAATGACTGGATTAGAGAAAATGAAAAGTCAGATCCTGGACGAGGCGAAGGCGGCGGCCGAGAGCAAAGTCAGTGAAGCCCGTGCGCAGGCGGCCAAGATCGTTTGTGAGGCCAAGGATGAGGCGGAAAAAAGCGGGAAGAGCATTCTCCAGAAGTCGCAGGCTGAGGTCAAGGGGTATCAGGAACGGATCGCTTCTTCCATTGATCTGCAGAGAAGGACAAAGATCCTTGAGGCGAAGCAGAAGTTGATCCGGGAAGTCCTGGAAAAAGCGCTGGAATCTATGGAATCTATGGAGCGAGAGGAATATTTCTCCAAGATGCTGGGAGTGCTGGAGAAGTACGCGCTTCCCCAGGAGGGAAAGTTGTTCTTCTCAGAGAAGGATCTGGCGGATCTGCCGGCAGGATTTGAGGCGGAAGTGGAGCGGATCGCGTCTGAAAAGGGAGGAAAGCTTACAGTATCCAAAGAAGGGCGTAAGATCCAGAATGGTTTTATCCTGGCCTATGGCGGGATTGAAGAAAATTGTACATTATCGGCAATGTTTGATGCAAAAAAGGATGAGTTGTCTGATAAGATTCAACACATTTTATTTTCGTAGAGCGTAACCATGAGCGACAAGGAGGAGTAACATGAGTGAACGGTATACCTACGCGGTTGCGCGCATACGTGCCCTGGAGGTCTCTCTATTCTCCAACGCGGCGATCGACCAGCTGATCGCGTGCCAGGATTATGAACAGGCTTGCCAGTTTCTGGCAGAGCGGGGATGGGGAGACACCGACACCGTCACCGATGCGGAGGCGATGCTGACCAGAGAGGAAGAAAAAATCTGGGAAGTTGTAAAAGAACTTCACATCGATATGGAGAATTTTGCCGTACTTTCTTATCCAAAGCTTTTTCACAATCTGAAAGCAGCGGTGAAAGAAGCGGCCGTATCTGACGGGAACCGACATATCTACTATGATGATGTGTCTATTCCGGGAGATGTGATGCGGGAGATTGTCAAAGAGAAAGATTTCTATAAACTTCCCGCAAACATGCAGCATGCGGCGCAGGAGGCGTATGAAGCGCTGCTCCACACGGGAGACGGTCAGTTGTGTGATGTGATCATTGACAGGGCGGCATTGGAAGCGATCTATCAGGCCGGGAAGGAAGCGAAAGCGGATATTATCCGGGCTTACGCAGAGTCCACGGTAGGAGTCGCGGACATCAAGATTGCCGTGCGTTCGCAGAAAACCGCGAAATCGGTAGAGTTTATGAAAAGGGCAATGGCGGAGTGTGACAGTATTAATGTGGATCAACTGTCAAAAGCCGCGCTTGCCGGGATGGAGGCCATCCGGGACTATCTGATGGGGACGGCATACGCGGGGGGAGCGGAAGCGCTTGCCCAATCGCCGTCGGCATTTGAACGCTGGTGTGACAACCGGATCATCGAAACGATCAGTCCTCAGAAATATAACGCATTTACGATAGGTCCTGTGATCGCCTATGTAATTGCGAGACAGAATGAGATCAAAACGGTACGGATCATACTTTCCGGAAAACTGAATGATTTGCCGGAAGATTCCATCCGGGAAAGGGTAAGGGAGATGTATGTATAAGATAGCGGTATTGGGCGACTATGACAGTATTTATGGCTTCGCTGCGCTGGGACTGGATACATTTCCCGTAACGGCCCAGGAAGAAGCAGGAGAAAGATTGCATCAGCTCGCCGCGCAGGGATATGGAATCATCTATATCACGGAAGCGCTTGCGGCTGAATTGAAACATGAGATCGTGAGATATCAAGACCAGATCCTTCCGGCGATCATCCAGATTCCGGGAATCTCCGGCAACACGGGCGATGGTGTGCTGGGAGTCAAGAAGTCTGTGGAACAGGCAGTAGGGTCTGATATCTTGTTCAGTAACTAAGAAAGTAGAGGTGATTCGTCCATTATGAGTAGTGTAGGTACGATAAAAAAAGTTGCGGGGCCGCTGGTCATCGCATCTGGAATGCGCGATGCCAACATGTCTGACGTTGTACGCGTAAGCAGCCAGCGTCTGATCGGGGAGATCATCGAGATGCATGGGGATGAAGCGTCAATCCAGGTATATGAAGAGACATCGGGACTTGGACCCGGCGAACCGGTGGAATCTACCGGGGCGCCAATGTCTGTGGAACTGGGACCAGGACTGATCGCGAGTATCTATGATGGAATCCAGCGTCCGCTCGATGATATCATGAAGATTTCCGGAAATAACCTGCAAAGAGGGGTTGAGGTTGCCGCTCTGAAGAGGGATAAGAAATGGGAGTTTGTTCCTGTGGCAAAAGTCGGTGATGCGGTAGAGGCCGGCGATGTGCTTGGGACTGTCCAGGAAACTGAGATCGTGCAGCAGAAGATCATGGTTCCCTATGGTGTAGAAGGAATAGTAAAAGAGATCAAAGCAGGGGAATTTACGGTAGAAGAAGTGGTGGCTGTCCTTGAGACAAAAGACGGAGACCATGAACTGACCATGATGCAGAAATGGCCGGTCAGAAGAGGCCGTCCTTATGTGAAGAAGCTGCCGCTGGATGTACCGTTGGTAACTGGTCAGAGGGTGGTTGATACCTTCTTCCCTATCGCGAAAGGCGGTGTGGCCGCGGTGCCCGGACCTTTTGGAAGCGGTAAGACGGTCATCCAGCATCAGTTGGCGAAATGGGCAGAGGCGGACATTGTTGTCTACATCGGCTGCGGCGAGCGCGGCAATGAGATGACAGACGTTCTGAACGAGTTCCCAGAACTGAAAGATCCTAAGACCGGCCGGTCTTTGATGGAGCGGACGGTGCTGATCGCCAATACGTCAGATATGCCTTTCGCGGCCCGTGAAGCTTCCATTTATACGGGAATCACTATTGCGGAGTACTTCCGTGATATGGGCTACTCGGTAGCTTTGATGGCAGACTCCACATCCCGATGGGCAGAGGCCCTGCGTGAGATGTCCGGACGTCTGGAAGAGATGCCTGGAGAGGAAGGATATCCGGCGTATCTTGGGTCACGTCTGGCAGAGTTCTACGAGAGAGCTGGACATGTGATCTCTCTTGGAAAAGAAGGAAGAGAAGGTTCTCTTTCCGTGATCGGAGCGGTGTCTCCTCCGGGCGGAGATACTTCGGAGCCTGTTTCTCAGGCAACGCTGCGTATTGTAAAGGTGTTCTGGGGACTGGATTCTAACCTGGCGTATAAGAGGCATTTCCCGGCGATCAATTGGCTGACCAGTTATTCGCTGTATCTTGACAATGTCAGCGGCTGGTTTAACAGTACAGTGGCGCCGGACTGGATGGAGGATCGTCAAAAGATGATGAGTCTTCTTCAGGATGAGGCGGAATTGGAAGAGATCGTGCAGATGGTAGGTATGGATGCCCTGTCTCCGGCAGACCGTCTGAAGATGGAAGCGGCAAGATCCATCCGTGAGGACTTCCTGCATCAGAACTCCTTCCATGAAGTGGATACTTACACGCCGCTCAGGAAACAGTATCTGATGATGAAATTAGTGCTGGCATTCTACGAGAAGTCTCTGGAAGCGTTAAATAAGGGCGCTTCTATGAGGGCGCTTCTTGGAATGGATGTCAGAGAGAGGATCGGCCGCTATAAATATACCGCGGTAGATCAGATTGAGACAGAATACGAGAAGATCATGAGTGAACTTGACGCGGAAATCGCGGGCGCGTTCGGAAAGGAGGACTTCTAATGCCAAAGGAATATAGAACCATACAGGAAGTTGCCGGACCGCTGATGATGGTAAAAGGCGTAGAAGGCGTAGCTTATGATGAATTAGGGGAGATCGAACTCGCCAATGGAGAGAAACGCCGCTGCAAGGTGCTGGAAGTGGACGGAGATAATGTGGTTGTACAGCTCTACGAGAACGCGGCTGGTATCAACTTGAGCAATAGTAAAGTACGTTTCCTGGGAAGAAGCATGGAGCTGGGCGTGTCCGGCGATATGCTGGGACGTGTTTTCGATGGGCTGGGACGCCCCATTGATGATGGACCGGAGATCCTGCCGGAGGAGAGAAGAGATATCAACGGCCTGCCTATGAATCCGGCGGCTCGTGTGTACCCGTCCGAGTTTATCCAGACTGGTGTGTCGGCGATTGACGGACTGAACACTTTGGTACGAGGCCAGAAGCTGCCGATCTTTTCCTGTTCCGGTCTGCCCCATTCACAACTGGCGGCTCAGATCGCGAGACAGGCGAAGGTAAGAGGAAAAGATGAAAACTTTGCTGTTGTATTCGCGGCTATGGGTATTACTTTCGAGGAATCTAACTTCTTCGTAGAGTCCTTCAAGGAGACGGGAGCCATCGACCGTACCGTTTTGTTTGTCAATCTGGCGAACGACCCGGCGGTAGAGCGTATCTCAACGCCGCGTATGGCGCTGACGGCGGCGGAATACCTGGCCTTTGAGAAGGATATGCATGTATTGGTCATTTTGACGGATATCACAAACTACGCGGACGCGCTCCGTGAGATCTCCGCGGCGAAAAAGGAGGTTCCGGGACGCCGTGGATATCCGGGCTACATGTATACAGACCTGGCTCAGATGTATGAACGCGCGGGACGTCAGAGAGGCAAGATCGGAAGTATCACTATGATCCCGATCCTGACTATGCCGGAAGATGATAAGACCCATCCGATCCCTGACCTGACCGGATATATTACGGAAGGACAGGTGATCTTAAGCCGTGACCTGTACCGGAAGGGACTCCAGCCGCCGATCGATGTGCTGCCATCTCTTTCCCGTCTGAAAGATAAGGGAATCGGCGAAGGAAAGACAAGAGCGGACCATTCCAATACTATGAACCAGTTGTTTGCGGCATATTCACGAGGAAAAGACGCTAAAGAGCTGATGACGATCCTTGGCGAGGCGGCGCTGACGGAGATCGATTTGATCTATGCCCAGTTCGCGGACGCTTTTGAGAAAGAATATGTAAACCAAGGGTACAATACAGATAGGTCCATCGAAGAAACTCTGGATATTGGCTGGAAACTGCTGTCCATTCTGCCGAGGTCCGAGCTGAAGCGAATCGATGATAAATTCTTGGATGAATACTATGGGAAACAGTAAGCCATGCGCAGACGTACAGGTGTAGCCATGCAGGCTTGCCTGCAAATGGATACACCTGGGCGGATGCATAGGGCGGACGCCCGCCAGCGGTGCTTGAACACTTGGCGAGGTATTATCGAGCCTAGTGTGAAAGTAGATATCCAGAGCGAAAGCGAAGGATATCTTCCGAAAAGATAAGAAATCAAGCTGGGGCATGGCGTTATGCAACAAAAAGGAGGCAGATATAATGGCATCTACACAGATCACTCCTACTCGTATGGAGCTGACCAAGACTAAGAAAAAGCTTGCCACCGCCAGAAGAGGCCACAAACTTCTGAAGGATAAGCGTGACGAATTGATGCGTCAGTTCCTGGAGCTGGCAAAGGAGAATATGGCGCTCCGTGAGAAGGTAGAAGCCGGAATCCTCTCTGCAAATAAGAACTTTGTCATCGCGAAAGCCGGAATGGACGCGGCTACCTTGAACACCGCTTTGATGGCGCCGAAACAAGAGGTGAGCCTGGGAGTTGGAAAGAAAAATGTCATGAGCGTGAATATACCGGCCTTTGAGACGAAGACCAGAACGGCGGACGCCAATGATATCTATTCTTATGGATTTGCTTTTACATCCAGTGATTTGGATGGGGCGGTGAAATCCCTGGCAGATATTCTGCCGGATATGTTGAAACTTGCGGAGACGGAGAAGGCGTGCCAGTTGATGGCGGCGGAGATTGAGAAGACCAGACGCCGTGTAAACGCTTTGGAGCACGTGATCATTCCGGAAGCACAGGAGACCATCAAGTATATTACTATGAAGCTGGATGAGAATGAGCGAAGCTCACAGATCCGGCTGATGAAAGTCAAAGATATGATGTTGGAAGAGGCGCATCACTACAGCGAAAGAGCTTAAAGAAAGTGCTGCGAAAAACAGAAGATCAGAAAAGGGACTGCTGTATTTCAAAGATATATAGCAGTCCCTTTTTGCAGATTCAGGTGGGAGACGATCGATGAATTAAAGTATTATATATACGCCTATTCTGATCTAGATACACATACGCCGTTTTATGTGGGAAAGGAGAGACGGAGCGCTTGCTTGACTTACGCGGACACGAGTCAGAAAAGTCGGATCATCCAAGATTTGCTAAAAAGAGAGAAGAGTAAGGGAGGCCCAATACGCGGTGGCTGTATATTTTGGAATGGTATCAGAAGTGCGCGAAATTCAGGAGCAGTTCCCCGCATTTGCGTCTATGACGAATAGAGCGGCAGAAAATCCGGGTGATCTAAAAGGCCGTTTTGAATTTGTAAAAAGGCACATTTGTCTGAGGAACGCATATAATAAGACAGATAGATCATTCAGGGGTGCAGGTAGATGAAGGAAAGACTGCCTTTTTATATGGTTTACCAGACGCCGTTTCTTGGCGATGACGAAGAAAGAACCGCAAGGCGGGATTATGATTATATGAAGAGCATATACCCGGCCACGGCCAAACGGATGATGCCATTTGTGGAAGAGGAATGCGACCGGCTGATGTATGATGGGAGTATGATCTATGACGAATATCCGGATCAACTCCAAATGCGCCTGATGTGCGCGAGAATCTACGACCGGGCAAAGGATGGAGAGGAAAATCCAGGGAAATGGCTGCGGGATCTTACACAGGTCATGGTCTGCCAGGAGCTTTGCCAGAGACGTCGTGAGTACAGGAAGTATAAGAAAACATTCTATATGGGGAAATGATAGTTTTTATTTTGCTGTCGGCAGGGGAGCGCCAAAGAGAAATCTCTTGGACGGCTCTCCTGTCTTTTTCGGTGGACGGATAGGGGAAGATGTGATAAAATAACGTCTGAACATAGGAAAAGGAGTTCTTGCATGGACAATATCATCTTGATCGGAATGCCTGCGGCAGGTAAAAGTACGATAGGCGTCATCATCGCAAAGAGGCTTGGATATCGTTTTATCGATGTGGACCTTTTGATACAGGAATCGGAAGGAAAACTTTTGAAGGAAATCATTGCGGAAAAAGGGATCAAGGGATTTCTTGAGGTTGAGGAGCGGATCAACGCCGGCCTCAAAACAGAACATACAGTAGTATCACCAGGGGGAAGCGTTGTCTATTGCGAAAAAGCGATGCGTCATTATCAGCAGATCGGAACGATCGTGTATCTAAAGGCATCGTTTGAGACGATCAATAAAAGGCTTAAAAATGCCAGAAGCCGGGGCGTGGTCTTGGAGGACGGCCAGACACTAAGAGATTTATATGAGGAGCGCTGCGGACTGTTTGAAAAGTATGCGGATATCACTGTCTGTGAAGATGGACTTCGTTTGGATGAAACGATTGAAAAAGTAATTGAAATTCTACAGAAATCGTGAAAATATTACAGAATAGTTACATACTTGTAAAAAATGTTTTACAAACAGAGATTCTGTGTTATAATATCGTGGAATACGAATAAGAAATACGGAATATGGGAGAGTAATAGTAAAGGAATATCGAGGTGTGACATGGAGCAATATATTATAAAAGGCGGGCATCCGCTCGTCGGAGAGGTGGAGATCGGGGGAGCCAAAAATGCGGCGCTCGCGATTTTGGCGGCGGCGATCATGACGGACGAGACTGTTCGGATTGAGAACCTTCCAGATGTGAATGATATCAATGTGCTGTTAGATGCGATCGCTGGGATCGGGGCCTCTGTTCATCGGGTCGACAGACATACGGTGACGATCAACGGCAGAGGAGTCACAGATTTTAATATTGAATATGATTATATCAAGAAAATCAGAGCTTCTTATTATCTTTTAGGAGCATTGCTTGGAAAATATAGACGAGCGGAAGTTGCTCTTCCGGGAGGCTGCAACATTGGAAGCCGTCCGATCGATCAGCATTTGAAGGGATTTCGAGCGCTGGGAGCGGAGGTTGAGATTGAACACGGGAAGATCATCGCGGAGGCAGAGCGCCTCAAAGGAGAACACATTTATTTTGATGTGGTCAGCGTAGGAGCTACGATCAATGTGATGATGGCGGCAACAATGGCGGAAGGCATCACAATCTTGGAAAATGTGGCGAAAGAGCCTCATGTCGTTGATGTGGCAAACTTCCTGAACAGCATGGGGGCGAATATCCGAGGCGCCGGGACGGACGTGATTCGGATCCGCGGGGTACAGAGCCTGCACAGGACAGAGTATTCGGTCATTCCAGATCAAATCGAGGCGGGTTTGCAGCGGCAGCGACCAAGGGAGACGTGACCGTTATGAATGTAATCCCCAAACATCTGGAAGCAACAATCGCGAAATTGGTAGAGATGGGATGCGAAGTAGAAGAGTTCGATGATGCGGTAAGAGTGGTTTCCAAGGGCGATTTAAAAAGCACGCATGTGAAGACTTTGCCATATCCAGGATTCCCGACAGATATGCAGCCGCAGATTGGTGTGACGCTTGCGTTGTCTAAAGGAACCAGTACGATCACTGAGAGTATTTTTGAAAACCGGTTCAAATATTTAGATGAATTAGCAAGAATGGGGGCTAACGTTAAAATAGAAGGAAATTCTGCCACGATTGAAGGGGTGAAAGCGCTGTCAGGAGCAAGGGTCAGCGCGCCGGACCTGAGGGCTGGAGCAGCGCTGTGCATTGCCGGTCTGGCTACAGAAGGAATCACGATCGTGGATGATATTGTATATATTCAGCGTGGATACGAGAGATTTGAAGAAAAACTGCGCGGGATTGGAGCATTGATTGAAAAAGTATCCACAGAGAAAGAAATCCAGAAATTTAAATTGAAGGTTGGATAGATTAAAAAGGGACAGGGCATTTTCAATTGGGGCCGGGGGCTTTTTAAAAATCCCCCGGCCCCAACTGAAAAAGGAGGAT
>OGYF01001736.1_pt1 | contig 17626 bp, 13 predicted proteins | sample 1576451 | NCBI WGS metagenome assembly OGYF01 (sample SAMEA3541505, study PRJEB24748) | human gut metagenome | biome: human gut; feature: human-associated habitat; material: faeces | place: China | collected 2012 | reverse complement strand
GCAGGGAGAGGACGCGCTGAAGCCCCATGATTCCATGGAGGCGGCAAAGTCTCCCTATGCGGATGGAACGCTGTCCGAAGGCTTCAAGGCTTTCGACGGAACCACGAACTCCGCCTCCGGCACGCCGGCGGCAAACGGCCTGCACAGCGCCGGCAGCCTGGAGACCAAAGGAGCATCCGCCACCGGCAGCACGGCAGCCAATCCCTACGCGCGCCCGCTGGGCGCGGTACCCGCACCTCAAACCCTTGCGCAGGAAAACCATGGGCCGGATGCGTCCGCCCGCAGGCGCTCCACCCGCATGCAGCGTTATCATGCGGCCGGCGGGGATGATGAGGGCAACAACACCTGATTTTCCCACGGGGCCGTGCGGCTTTTGCCGCACGGCCCTGCGTGCATCGGGATACCAAAGAAGGAGGAAATGAGATGGCGGTTTACGGAACCTTTACATCCGTCACGGGTCAGGAGCTGGAAAAAGCCTTCTGGCCTACGGAGGGAGCCACCAGAGGCGTGGTGCAGTTTGTGCACGGCATGGCCGAGCACATCAGCCGCTATGATGCGGCGGCGCGGGCGCTCAACGCGGCGGGCTATGCGGTGGTAGGTCATACCCATCTGGGGCATGGCGAAAAGGCGCCGCTGCTGGGGTATTTTGCCGCTGAAAACGGCTGGGATGCGCTCATCGAAGACGTGCACGCCCTGCGGCTGGAAACCCAGAAGGCCTGCCCCGGCGTGCCCTATTTTCTGCTGGGCCATTCGATGGGCAGTTTCGTGGTGCGCGGCTATTGCCTCAAGTACGAAAAGGGGCTGGCGGGCGTAGTGCTCAGCGGTACAGGGCATTTCGCCAGGCCGGTGGTGACGCTGGCCAAAACCGTGGCGGGGCTGCAATGCGCCCTGGGCGGCGAAAAGAAGCCCAGCCATCTGGTGGAAAAGCTCAGCTCCTCCGGCAATAACCAGGGGTATGAGGATGTGCAGACCCCCTTCGACTGGCTCAGCCGGGACAGGGACCAGGTGGCGCTCTATATCGCGGACCCATATTGCGGATTCACCTTCACGGCCGGCGCGTACCGCGACATGTTTGACGGCCTGAGCCGCCTCTATCCGGAGAAGCTGGGCGCGATGGAAAAGGACGTGCCCGTCTATCTCTTCGCCGGAGACATGGACCCCGTGGGCAGCCATGGAAAGGGTGTAAAACGGGTGGCACAGGAGCTGCGTGACGCGGGGGTGCAGGATGTGACGCTCTGCCTCTACAGCGGCGGACGGCACGAGATGTTCAATGAAATTAACCGCGACGAAGCGTACGCAGACCTGATCGCCTGGCTGGACAAAAAAATCACAAAAGGATAAAGCTGTTAAAATTTCATTTCTTAATTGTTAAATTCCCCGGAATGTGTTACAATGTTCGCATCCCGGGGCTTTTTGTGCCCCAAAAGCCAGGAGGTTGGTTGCTCGTGACGGAAAACGCCCTTAGGGAAAGGCTTTCCCAGGTCAGGTGCTTCATGCTCGATATGGACGGCACCTTCTATCTGGGTGACCGTCTGCTGGAGGGTTCACTGGATTTTCTCGACGCGCTGGAGCGCACGGGCCGGCGCGCTCTGTTTGTAACCAACAACTCCAGCAAATCGGCCGACAGGTATGTGGAAAAGCTCAAAGGAATGGGCGTTCGGGAACCGTTTCTGAACGTGCTCACCTCCGGTCAGGCGGCGGGGCGATACTGCCTGCGCACCTTTCCGGGCCAGAAGGCATTTCTGCTGGGCAATGGCCTTCTGCGCGCCGAACTGGAGCGGATGGGGCTGACGATCGACAACGAGCGCCCCGACTACGTGCTCATCGGCTATGATACCACGCTTGATTACGAAAAAATGACAAAAGTGTGCGATCTGGTGCGCGCAGGGCTGCCTTATGTAGCGACGCACCCGGATTTCAACTGCCCCACCGAGACGGGCTTCGCGCCGGATATCGGGGCTATCATCGCCTTTATCGAGGCCAGTGCGGGCCGAAGGCCGGATATGATCCTGGGCAAGCCCTACGCGGGCATCGTGGAGGAAGCGCTGGCGCTGACCGGCCTGGAGAAGCACGAGCTGGCCATGGTGGGCGACCGCCTCTATACCGACATTGCCACGGGCCTGAACTTCGGCATGCTGAGCATTCTGGTGCTGACCGGCGAGGCCGGCGAGGCGGATATCGCCGCGACGGGCATTCGGCCCGATTTGGTCTTTGAGCGCCTGAGCGCCATGAATCCCTACTTGTGAGCCGGAAAGGATACGGAAAGATGAAACGAATCGTTGCTTGTCTGTCGGCCCTGCTGCTTGCGCTGCCTTTGGCGGCGGAGGTCGCATCCTCGCTTGCGGAGACGCAGGTGACCATCACGCTTAGCACGGGGGAAACCATCGCTCCCACACAGTCCGGGAGCGCCGAAACCGAGGCTCCCGCCGCGACTTTGACGGCGACGCCGACCACTGCGCCGACGGATACGCCAGCGCCGACGGATACGCTCGCGCCCACCGATGCGCCCGAACCCACTCCGGCGCCCACCGAAGCGCCCCCCACGCTCAAATACGGCGATCAGGGCGAAGCGGTGAGCGAGCTTCAGAGCCGGTTGAGCGAACTGGGCTACTATGTGGGCCGCATCAGCGGCAACTTCCTGGAGGGTACGCAGAACGGCGTGAAGCGCTTTCAGGAGGACTATGGCCTGGAAGTGACCGGCGAACTGGACCCCGAAAGCGCCGAGGTGCTGGAGAAGGCCGAGTACCGCTCCCTGCGCTACGGCGATGACGGCGACGACGTGAAGCGCCTGCAGACCGTGCTGCGCGAGCTGGGCTATCTGGACGCCAATTCCACGGGCATGTACCGCGCGGCCACACAGGAGGCTGTGGCGGATTTCCAGGAGGCCATGGGCATGGAGGCGACCGGCGAGGCGGACCTCGAGACGCAGCGCCTACTCTTTGGCGACACGGCGCTGGCCAAGGGCGCGCAGCCCACGCCTACGCCGGACCCGAACGCGGACCTTGGCGACATCAACGACGTGGTGATGGTCGAGGACGGAGCCAGCACGCCCGACAGCATGGGCACCAACGAATACAGCGGCGAAAAGCTGCAGCGCGGCGATCAGGGCGAGGAGGTCAAGCAGGTACAGACCCGCCTGACGGAGCTGGGCTTCTTCACCGGTCCCATCAGCGGCAACTACATGAATCAAACCATCGCGGCCGTCAAAGCGTTCCAGGAACACAACGGCATGTTCGTCACGGGCGAAACCGACGAGGAAACCTGGAACATGCTCTTCAACAGCAGCGACGTCCTGGATATCAGCGCCACTGCGCGGCCCACGCCCGTGCCCACGCCCGTGCCCTACGCCATCACCGTGGACGTGCGCAATCAGGTGACGATCGTCTATGGCCTGGATGAAAACGGCGAATACACCGTGCCCGTCAAGCAGATGGTCTGCTCCACCGGCATGAAGGCCACCCCCAGCGACGTAGGCGAATGGGTGCTCAACGGCCGCAAGGCGCGCTGGTGCTATTTCCCCACGTGGGGTAGTCACGCCCAGTACTGGACCCGCATCAACGACAGCATCGCCTTCCACAGCGTGATCTACAACAGCGTGGACCTGAATAACATGAGTACCAAGAGCTACAATCTGCTGGGCTCGCGCGCCTCGCACGGGTGTATCCGCCTGCTGGTGAGCGACGCCAAGTGGATCTACGACAACGTGGGCGAGGGCGTGGTGGTTACCGTCACCGAGGATCTGCCCGACGATGAGGAGCTGCGCAAGGCCGTGGCCGCGCCGCCGCTCAACTCTAGCAAGACCGGTCCCGTCACCACCCCCGAACCCACGCCCGCGCCCGAATACGTGTCCGGCGGCACGCCGCCCCAGCCCTTTGAAAAGCTCAAGAAGGGCGAGGAGAGCGAGGCCGTGTACTGGCTCCAGTGCCGCCTCAAGGAGCTGGGCTACTACACCGGCACCATCACCGGCGGCTACTACAGCGGTACCCAGAAGGCCGTGAAGGCGTTCCAGAAAGCCAACGGCATCTATGCCACCGGCACCGCCGACGTGGAGACCCTTGAAGCCATCTATGCCGATGTGCTGGACGCGCAGGCCACGCCGCCGGTCACGCCGACCCCGGAGCCCACCCCGGAACCCACCCCCAGCCCGACGCCTGCTCCCACGACCGAACCGGGAAAGACATCCAGCAATAACGCCTGACGCACAGTCAGCCCCTGGAGGCAAGCATGAAACGGACCAGCCTGAAAAACCGGAAGCTGCCGGATTATACCCGTGGGGAAGAAATCTTCAACATGGTGTCGCATATCGTGGGCGGCGCATTCGGCATCGCCGCGCTGGTGCTGTGCCTGGTTTCCTCCATCCTCAAGGGCGATCCCTGGTCCATTGTGGGCAGCGTGGTATACGGCGTGTCCATGGTGCTTCTCTACACCATGTCCAGCGTGTACCATGGCCTGCTGCCCGAAATGGCCAAGAAGGTGATGCAGGTGCTGGACCACTGTACTATCTATCTGCTTATCGCAGGCACCTATACGCCCATCGTGCTGTGCGCCATCCGGCCTGCCTATCCCGCGTGGGGCTGGGCGCTGTTCGGCGTGGTGTGGGCGATCGCCATCGTGGCGATTGTCTTTACCGCCATTGACCTGAAAAAGTACGCGGTGCTCTCCATGATCTGCTACATCGGCATGGGCTGGTGCGTGGTGCTGGCGGCCGACCCCGTGCTCAAGACCATCCCCCTGCCCGGCCTGATGTGGCTGCTGGCCGGCGGCATCGCCTACACGGTGGGCGCTATCCTCTATGGGCTGGGTCGGAAGCACCGCTATATGCATTCGGTGTTCCATCTGTTCGTGCTGGCGGGCAGCATCCTGCACTTTGTGTGCATCTTCGCGTATATCATCTGACGGGATGGAAAAATCGTAAATTTATGCCTTGACAAATCAAGTTAGGAATGATAAACTTCATGGCGGTTAGGAGCTTATAACTCCTAGCCGCCCTTTCGACGCATGAGTTAGTCAAATCAAATTCAAAGGCGGGGAGATGAAATGATGCCATTGGCGATGGCAAACGTGGGGGATGTCAACATCATCCGCAAGATCACCGGCAGGGATGAGGTGCGTCAACGCCTGGCGGAGCTGGGATTCGTGGTGGGGGAGCCGGTTACGGTGGTGAGCGAGCTGGGCGGCAACCTGATCCTGAGCGTCAAGGAGAGCCGCGTAGCCCTGGACAAGACGATGGCCATGCGCATCATGGTCTGAAGCAAGAGGAGGAGAAGCCCAATGAAGACCCTGAAGGAAGTCAAGATCGGCGAAGCGGCCACCATCAGAAGGCTGCATGGCGAGGGCGCGCTCAAGCGGCGCATCATGGACATGGGCCTGACCAAGGGAACCGAGGTGTATGTGCGCAAGGTCGCGCCTCTGGGCGATCCCATGGAGCTGACGGTGCGCGGGTATGAGCTCTCCGTGCGCAAGAGCGATGCGGAGAACATCGAGGTAGAGTGATTCTTTTTTCTCTGTGAGTTAGTCTTCACAAACAGCAAGGAGGCGGCGGTATGTCCACAAAGATCGCCCTGGCGGGCAATCCAAACTGCGGTAAAACCACCATGTTCAACGACCTGACCGGTTCCAACCAATACGTTGGCAACTGGCCGGGCGTGACGGTGGAGAAGAAGGAAGGCAGGCTCAAGGGCGAGCCGGACGTCATCATTCAGGACCTGCCCGGCATCTACAGCCTTTCCCCCTATACGCTGGAGGAGGTGATCGCCCGCGGCTATCTGGTGAATGAGCGGCCGGATGCGATTATCAACATCGTGGACGCCACCAATATCGAGCGCAACCTGTACCTGACCACGCAGCTGGCCGAACTGGGGATTCCCATGGTGATCGCCCTGAACATGATCGACGTGACGCGCAGGAACGGCGACAAGATCGACCTGCGCAAACTCGGCGAGGCGCTGGGCTGCGAGGTGGTGGAAACCAGCGCCCTCAGGGGCGAGGGCAGCCGCGAGGCAGCCCGCAGGGCCGCCGGGCTGGCGGGGAAAAAGGCGTGCGAGCCGCCGCATGTGTTTGCCGGGAGCGTGGAGCATGCCCTGGCGCATATCGAGGATCTGATCACGCACCGCGACGGGCAGGAGGCCGTGCACCATCACCATGCCGACGGCAGCCGGCATGAGGGCGGCATCGTGCCCGACCATCTGGCCCGCTGGTACGCCATCAAGCTCTTTGAGCGCGACGAAAAGGTGATGGAGGAGCTCAGCCTCCCGGCCGGCATCAAGTCCGCCATCGAAAATGCCATCAAAGACTGCGAAGCCGAGATGGACGACGATTCGGAATCCATCATCACCAATCAGCGCTATGCCTATATCAACCGGCTGGTGTCCACCTGCGTCAGGAAAGGCCGTCCCAAGGGCGCGCTGACCCCCTCGGACAGGATCGACCGCGTGGTGACCAACCGCTTCCTGGCCCTGCCGATCTTCGTGCTGGTGATGGGGCTGGTGTACTATATCGCGGTGAGCACCATCGGCACCATCGTGACCGACTTCACCAACGACGTATTCGTGGGCGAATGGATTCAGGAGCCCGTGCGCGGCTGGCTGGAGGGCATCGGCACCGCCGGGTGGCTGGTGGGGCTGGTTTGCGACGGCATCATCGCCGGCGTGGGCGCGGTGATCGGCTTTGTTCCGCAGATGCTGGTGCTGTTCTTCATGCTGGCCATTCTGGAGGACGTGGGCTACATGGCCCGTATCGCCTTCATCATGGACCGCATCTTCCGCAAGTTCGGCCTGTCGGGCAAGAGCTTCATCCCCATGCTGATCGGCACCGGCTGCGGCGTGCCGGGCGTGATGGCCTCGCGCACCATTGAAAACGACCGCGACCGCAAGATGACCATCCTTACCACCACCTTCATTCCCTGCAGCGCCAAGATGCCCATTATCGGCCTCATCGCCGGCGCGCTGTTCCACAATGCGGGCTGGGTGGCAACCTCCGCGTATTTCATCGGTGTGGCCGCCATCATCATCAGCGGCATCATCCTCAAAAAGACCCGCATCTTCGCGGGCGATCCCGCTCCCTTCGTCATGGAGCTGCCCGCCTACCATGCGCCGTCCGCCAAAAACGTGCTGCATTCCATGTGGGAGCGCGGCTGGAGCTTCATCAAGCGCGCGGGCACGGTGATTCTGGTTTCCGCCATCGTGATCTGGTTCACGCAGGGCTACGGCTGGGAGGCCCGGATCCCGGAGGATGCGATGGCCGCGGACGCGGAGGTGGTGGAGACCGTCGATGCGCCCGTCGCCTTCGGCGCTGTTGAAGATACCGACAACAGCATTCTGGGCCGCATCGGTTCCGCGGTGGCGCCCGTGTTTGAGCCGCTGGGATTCGGCGACTGGAAGCCCACGGTGGCCACGGTGCTGGGTCTGGTGGCAAAGGAGGAGGTTGTCAACGTCTTTGGCATCCTCTACAACACCGATACCGACGAGCGCGATACAGCCACGCTGCTGGAAGAGGGCTCCGACGAGGAAATGGAGCAGGGCCTCAGCCCCATCGCTCAGAGCTTTGATGAGATGTCCGGCGGTTACGGCAGGCTTGCGGCCTTTGCCTTCATGATTTTCAACCTCCTGTGCGCCCCGTGCTTTGCGGCGATCGGCGCCATCAAGCGCGAGATGAACAACGCCCGCTGGACGTGGTTTGCCATCGGATACCAGTGCGTATTCGCCTATGTGATCGCGCTGATCGTGTTCCGGCTCGGCCTGCTGCTGGCGGGCGCGGGCTTCACGGTGTGGACGGCGGTTGCGCTGGTGCTGCTGGCGGGGCTGATCTACCTGCTGACACGCCCCAATCGTTATGACGAGAACCACCTGACCCGCAAGGTCAGCATGGAGGCATAACAGGGCAAACCATACCGAAAGGAGCACTGTGAATATGGCAACCTGGATAGTGGGCGGCGTGGTGCTGCTGGCGGTTGCGGCCGCCGTATGGAAGATGGTCCGGGACCGCAGAAAGGGCGGGTGCAGCTGCGGAGGCGACTGCTCGCGCTGCTCCGGATGCGGACACTGATATTTGGAGGGAGGGCCTTTGCCCTCCCTCCTTTTTTGCGCCCTCACATTGCCTTTGCCCCGCGCCTGTGTTACACTGTGCGTGACGTCATCCGGCAGGGAGGTCTTTTTTTTGGAACGCGATCTGACCCGCGGCAGCATTCGCAAAGGACTGATTCTTTTCAGCCTTCCGCTGATCGCGGGCAACTTGCTTCAGCAATGCTACAACATCGTGGATACCTGGGTGGTGGGACGGTTTCTGGGCAGCGTTGCGTTGGCCGCTGTGGGCAGCGCCTTTTCGCTGATGACGCTGCTGACCAGCCTGCTGCTGGGCCTGTGCATGGGCAGCGGCGTGGTGATGAGTCAGCTCTATGGGCAGGGAGACCGCGAGGGCCTGCGCCGCGCCATGGGAAATGCCTTTGTAGGCATTGCAGCGGCTGCGCTGGCGCTGGAGCTGGCGGCCTTTGCCCTGCTGGACAGCCTGCTGGCGTGGATGCGGGTGCCAGCCGAGGCCGCAGCCGAGCTGCGCGGCTACCTGGCCGTGGTGTTCTGGGGAATCGGCTTTACGTTCCTGTATAACTTCTTCGCCACGGCCCTGCGCAGCGTGGGCAATTCGGCCGCGGCGCTGTGGCTTTTGCTGTGCGCCACGATAATCAATATCGTGCTGGACCTGTGGTTTGTGACGGGACTCGGCTGGGGCGTGGAGGGCGCGGCTCTGGCCACGGTGATCGCCCAGGCGGCAAGCGCAGCTGGTATCGTCCTGTATTTCCTGCTGAAAATGGGGGACCTGCGTCCCGGCCTGCGCCACCTGAAGCCGGATGGCGGGCTGCTTAAGCGCATCGCGGTGGTTTCCGTGCTTACGGGCGCGCAGCAGTCCATCATGAACTTCGGCATCCTGATGATCCAGAGCCTGGTCAACAGCTTTGGCGTAAATGTGATGGCCGCCTTCGCCGCCGGCGTGAAGATCGACGCCTTTGCCTATGCCCCGGCGCAGGATTTTGCCAACGGGTTTGCCACCTTTGTGGCGCAGAACGCCGGCGCGGGCCGCGCGGACCGGGTGAAGCGGGGGCTTCGGGAAGCGGCCATGATGTCGCTGGGTTTCTGCGCGCTGGTGTCGGCGGTGGTGGGAATCTTTGCCGCGCCGCTGCTGAGCATTTTCATCGACCCGGCGCAGCGTGACGTGATGGCGGTCGGCATGCATTATCTGCGCACGGAGGGCCTGTGCTACGTGGGCATCGGGCTTTTGTTCCTGCTCTATGCCACCTACCGCGGCCTGGAGCGGGCGGGCATGAGCATCGTGTTGACCGTGATTTCGCTGGGCCTGCGCGTAGTGTTGGCCTATTGGCTGGCGCCCTCGTGGGGGCTGGACGCGGTGTGGTGGGCGATTCCCATCGGCTGGGTCGTAGCGGACGCGGTGGGACTGGCGGCACTAAAACGTTGCCTGGCAATGCTAAGAAGCCGCTAAAATCAGCATGGGGCGTAAAGCAAGGGAAGCAAGGATTTCATTTTACACTGTGATATGGTATAATGATATACTGCGATTCCAATCTTTTTGCTTTGTGGATACGGAGGATGGATTATGCGAATCCTGGTGGTTGGAGACGGCAAAGTAGGTCATACGCTGGCGGAACACCTCGCGCGAGAGGAGCATGACGTGGTCATCGTGGACCGCAGCGACGAAGTGCTCCAGCGCAGCGAGGATACGCTGGATGTGCTGTGCGTGCGTGGCAACGGAGCCAATGCGGCCACGCTGGTGGACGCGGGGGCGGACAAGGCGGATATCATCATCGCCGCCACCGCCAGCGATGAAACCAATATGCTGTGCTGTCTGGTGGCCAAGAAGCTGGGCACCAAGTATTCCATCGCCCGCATCCGCGACCCCGAATATAACGACAGCCTGACCCTTTTGCAGCGCGAGATGGGGATCGACATGCCCATCAACCCCGAGCGCGCCACTGCGCTGGAAATCAGCCGCCTGCTGCGCTTTCCTTTCGCCAGCAACATCGAATCCTTCGCCAAGGGGCGGGTGGAGATGGTGGAGTTCCGTGCCCAGGAGCACGACGTGGTGGTGGGACATGCCCTCAAGGACCTGCCCCGCAAGCTCAACGGCCTGCCGCAGGTGCTGTATGCCGCGGTGGAGCGCGAGGGGAATGTGGTGATTCCCAACGGCGATTTCATCATCCGCACGGGCGACCGCGTGCATGTGGCGGCCGATATGGTGACCATCACCTCTTACTTCCGCTACCTGGGGAAAAATTCTTTGCGCGTGAAAAACGTAATGCTGCTGGGCGGCGGGCGCATCAGCTATTATCTGGCCAAGATGATCGTGCCCATGGGCATTCATGTGTCGATGATCGAAATCAATGAAAAGAAGGCCAATGATCTCAGCGAGTCCCTGCCCGATGTCAACGTGATCTATGGCGACGGCACCGACCAGGACCTGCTGGAGCAGGAGGGCCTTCAGCAGATGGATGCCTTCGTGGCGCTGTGCGACCGTGATGAGGAAAACCTGATGACCGGCCTTTTCGCCGTCAAGGAGGGCGTGCCCAAGGTCATCGTGAAGAACAACCGCGTAGCCTATGCCGATATCATCAGCGCCATGGGGCTGGACAGCATCGTCAGTCCCAAAGCCATCACCTGCGCCAACATCCTGCGCTACGTGCGCGGCAGGGGCAATGCCTACGGCACCAAACTGGAACGCCTCTACCGCCTGGTCAATGGCAAGGCGGAGGCGCTGGAGTTCATTCCCAAGGGCACGGACCCCTACATTGGTATTCCGCTGCGCAAGCTCAACATCCGTCCCGGCACGCTGGTGGCGGTAATCGTCAGGCAGGGGAAGGTCATCGTGCCCTTCGGCAATGACCATATCGAAGCCGGCGACCGCGTGGTGATCATCGCCTGCGAAAGCGGCATCAGCGATTTGAACGAGGTTATCCGCAAATGAACAAGCGACTGGTCCTGCGCCTGCTGGGCGCGATAATGCTGATTGAGGCGTTGGCCATGGCGCCGTCGCTGGCCATTGCGCTCTTCTATGGCGACGGGGACGCGTCCGCGCTGGCTTATAGCATGGTTTTGCTGGGTGTGTTGGGCTTTCCCGCCTGGCGGTTTGCTCGCCCCAGGGAACAAAACCTGCGCGCCCGCGAGGGATTTCTGGTGGTGGCCCTCTCCTGGATGCTGCTCAGCGCCTTTGGCGCGCTCCCCTTTGTGATCTCCGGCCTGATTCCCAATTATATCGACGCTTTCTTTGAGGCGGTTTCCGGCTTTACCACCACAGGCGCCACGGTGCTGGGCAACTTTGACGGGCTGCCCCGCGGCGTGATGTTCTGGCGCAGCTTTACCCACTGGATCGGCGGCATGGGCGTGCTGGTGCTTACCCTGGCGCTGCTGCCGCAGATGACGGGGCGTTCTTCTCACCTGGTCCGCGCGGAAAGCCCCGGTCCCAGCTTAAGCAAGATCGTGCCCAAAATGGGCGATACCGCCAAGATTCTCTACCTGATCTACGGCGTGCTGACCGTGATCGAGCTGGCGGCGCTGATCATCGCGGGTATGTCGCCCTACGATGCGGCGATCCATGCCATGGGCACGGCGGGCACGGGCGGCTTCAGCAACTACGGCAGCAGCATCGGCGCGTTTAACAGCGCCACGATCGACGCGATCATCACCTTCTTCATGGTGCTGTTCGGCATCAACTTCGCATTGTTCTACCGTGTGCTGGTGGGCGGCTGGCGCGACGCGCTCCGCAGCGAGGAGCTCCATTGGTATCTGGCGCTGTTCGCCGGTTCCACGCTGTTTGTGTCCCTGATGATCCTGCCGCAGTATGGCACCTTTCTTAATGCCCTGCGCTATGGCAGCTTTCAGGTGGCCACCATCATGTCCACCACGGGCTATGCCACCACGGATTTTAACCTCTGGCCCCAGGCGGTCAAGGCGCTGATCGTGGTGCTGATGTTCGTCGGTTCGTGCGCGGGGTCCACGGCGGGTGGCATCAAGGTGGTGCGCATCGGCATCCTGTGTAAGCTGGGTCGTCGCGAGGCGCGGCACACCTTTCAGCCGCGCAAGGTGCAGGTGGTGCGCTTCGAGGGCAAGGGCGTGGAGGAAAACCGCCTTACGCAGGTTGCGGTCTTCTTTTTTGTGTATGTGCTGCTGGTGCTGGTGGGTATGTTTTTGGTGTCGCTGGAAGGTTTGTACGACCTGGAAACCAACTTCACCGCCGCGCTTACCTGCATTAGCAACGTGGGCCCCGGTCTCGGCCATGTGGGTCCGGTGGAGAACTTTTCGGGCTACGGCCCCTTTGCCAAGGTGGTGCTCAGCATGCTCATGCTGGCTGGCAGGCTGGAGCTGTTCCCCATTCTGGTGCTGTTCCACCCGTCCGTGTGGCGCAAGGGATAATCCTCTGCACGGGCGGCCAGACGGCCGGTTCCTCGTCATCTTGAGGGACCGGTCGCCTTTTTTTGTCACATCTTTGTAAAAACTATTTGTCCAAGACCAACTTTATTTTCCAACAGGCTATACTTTCCTTGGGTTTTCATGTACAATAAGCTAGGGTAAATTCGTAACATTTCCATCCCAAAGAGAAAGGAGTGGATGAAACTGAAACGGATCATCTGCCTTTTAATTGCGTTTTGCCTGCTGTGCCCGCTCTATGCCCTTGCGGACGATTCCGGCGTACTGGCCGAGAGCGAGCTGAACGAATGGGTTGTCAAGGCGCTGCGGGACAGCGCCGCCGAGCGGCCGCTCAACGCGCCGGTGGGGGAGGAATCCCACACGGAGGACGGCTACGCCTTTATCTACGATTTTGCCACCCTTTATTACGACAAGCCCGAGCTGGATGAAAACAGCGTGCTATTGGCCGTATCCGTGACGAACGAAGCCTATCCCGGCCCGCGCGGCATTAAGCTGGGCGATGCGCAGAGCGTGCTCATCGACACCTACGGCTGGCAGAACCCCACGCTGGTAGGCGACGGTATTTTCGCCGCGTTTTACCGCCTCAACAGCCTGCCCCAATCCGCCTATTGGAGCTGGGCGCAGCTGGACGGCGCGGATGGGATAACGAGCGTGCAATGCGCCATCCATGTGCAGGTGGCCGACGGCCGCTATACCGACGCAGGGGTGGTGTATTCGCTGGAAGGCGGCGTGGTGACGGCCATCCGGATCTATGGGCTGAGCAGCTTTGTGGGCGCCGACGAGGTGCGCGGCAACCTGGAAGCGGTGGGAAACGTGCAGACGGCAGCCAGCGGAGACGCCGTGGATGTGCCGGACGTAACCCTGAGCGCCGCGACGGTGGCGGCCAACCAGGCGCAGCCCTTCGGTGCGGAAGACCTGTCCTTTGCGGGCATCGACTACGCCAGCCTGACGCTGGAAAGCGCAAAGAGCGCGTTGGGAGAGTCCGCGAGCCAGAGCGCCGCGGAGGATGCGGCGGGCGGCACCTACCTGAACCTGACCTGGAGCGGCGCAGAGCTGATCTGGCTGGAGGACGAGACTGCGGGCCGTGCGCAGTCCCTGCGAGTGACGGACGCCCAGATCGAGGGCCCGCGCGGACTGAAGGCGGGCATGCCCTTTGAGGAAGCGGCCGCGCTGTTCCTCAGCGAGGGCAAGCCGGGCGTGCTCTATGGCCAGTCTGGAGACACGGAATACGGCGAAGCGGTCAACGAGGGAACCCAGACGCTGCTCACCTATTATATGGCGGCCGGAGCCGCGGTGGGTGACGGAAGCTATGTGTTGCAGCTTGTATTTGAAAATGGCGCGCTGAAGGAATGGGTGCTGTCTACCTCTGAGGTGCGCTGGACCATGTAACCCTTTTGAACCCCAATGCTGGGAGGAACGACCATGAAGATTGATCTCACCTGTCCCGTCGAGCTCTGGCAATATGCCATGCCCACCGAAGACGACGCCGATTGCACCTTTGTCATGAACAACCTTAGCGACAAGGTGGTGGTGTCCGTCCAGGTGACCCTGAAATGCTTTGACAAGGAGGACATGCTCCTCTTTTCGCAGACGGAGCGCATCCAGGGCCTGAAGGCCGGGGTGGGCGAGCGGTTCAGCATCATGCTGCTGCCCTCCCAGTGGCGCGATGTGGAGGGCGTCGATCTGGTGATCGAAAAGGTCTGGTTCGACGATTCCACCATCTGGCGCCGGGGAAACGCCCCGCTGACCTATTATGAATCCAACGCGCTGCCGGGTGGCCGCGCGCTGGACCAGCTGCGCTTTGTGGCCGGCAAGGACGCGGTGGGCTATCCCTGCGTGCAGGATCAGGTGTGGCTGTGCGTCTGCGGCCGTGCCAACGCGCTGGAAAGCGACCGCTGCTGCCGCTGCGAACGGCGGCGCGACGCGGTGTTCGCCAGCTACAGCCCCGACAACGTGGCCCACGTCATTGCCGCCCATGAGCAGAAGCTGGCCATGGCGGCCCGCAAGGCCCGTGAAGAAAATAACCTGGTCATCGAAAAGCAGGAGGTCCAGCGCGCATCCAAACGCCGCCGCCGCCGGATGACGGTCTGGGCTGCGGGACTGTCGGCTGCCGTGGTGGCGCTGGCCGCCGTGATCATCCTGTGGGTGGTGCCCGCGGTGCGCTACCAGTCAGCCATGGGATTGATTGATAGCGGGAAGTTCGACGAGGCGCGGGCGGCTTTCAGCGCCATGGGCGACTACCGGGACGCGCAGGCGCAGCTGGCCGCGTGCGATTATCAGGAGGCCCTGTCCCTGATGGAGACCGGCGGCGTGGACGCGCTTGTGCAGGCGGAGGCGGACTTTGCCGCCCTGGGGGATTACCAGGACAGCGCCGACAGGCTCAAGGAAGCCACCTATGCGCTTGGGCAGGCCTATCTGGAGGCCGGCAGCTATGAGCTGGCCGCCGACCGCTTCCTGTCCCTGGGCGATTACCAGGACAGTCCGGAGATGTTCAAGGAAGCCAGCTACCAGCAGGCGCAGGCGCTTTACGACGGCGGCAATTACACCGTGGCGCGCGTGCTGTTCCAGAACTTGGCGGATTACAGCGATTCCGCCGACCGCGCGCAGGCCTGCACCTATCAGGAGGGCAAGGCCCTCTATGACGCCGGCGACTACGCGGGGGTTGTGGCGGCGCTGGCTCCGCTGGGCGAATACGAGGATGCGGCGCAGCTGGTGAAACAGGCCAACTACGCCATGGCCGAGGCCAAACTGTCCGAGGGTCAGGACGAGGAGGCGGGTCGCCTGTTTCTGGCGGCAGGGGACTATTCCGACGCCGTGGCGCGCGGCAACGACTGCATCTATCAGGCGGCGCTGGCCGCCAAGGAAACAGGCGATTACGACAAGGCCACGGAACTGTTCACTTTGATCATCGGCTATCTGGACAGCGAGGGGCAGATTCAGGATTGCCTCTATCAGCAGGCGGTCGCCCTGCGGGACAGCGGCGATTATGCCGGCGCGCTGGCCCTGCTGGAGATGGGCGGCACGCCCCGCAGCGAGGACGCGCAGCAGCTCTATTATGAATGCAACTATGAGCTGGCCATGGCCGCCATTGAGGAAGAGGACCTGGAACGCGCCCAGACGCTTTTGGAAAATGTAGATAACTACGAGGATAGCGAAAAGCAGCTCAACGCCGTGCGCTATGAGCTGGCCGAGGCCGCTCTTGCGGCGGAAAACTATGCGGATGCCCGCATCCTCTATAACGCGCTGGGCTCCTACAAGGACAGCGCCACCAAGCTCAAGCAGTGCAGCTATGCCATTGCCAGCGCGGCGCTCGCTGCGGGTGATTATGCCACCGCCATTTCCGGATTTGAAGCTCTGGGCAGCTATCAGGACAGCGCCGCCATGTTCGAGGAGGCGGCCTATCAGCAGGCGCTCGCCCTCAAGACGGCAGGTGACACGCAGGGCGCGATGGAAGTACTGGCCGAGCTTACCGACAGCGACCGCGCGCAGGCTGAGCTGATCGCCATTCAGCTGGAGCAGGGGGCCGAGCTGGAGGCAGCGGGCGACTACGCGGGGGCGGCGGAGGTCTATGCCGCCATCGAGGACAGCGAGGAGGCGCAGGAGCGCTACAACGCCTGCATGTATAACCAGGCCGAGCAACTGCGCGACACGGGTGACCTGACCGCCGCAGGCGCGGCCTTTGAAGCGCTGGGCGACTACCGCGACGCCGCCGATCAGAGCGAGGCCTGCTATCAAACCTACTTCGGCAATGTTGCCCAGACCGCGCGCGACGCCATGGAAGATCAGGACTATCCCGCCGTGATTGCTGCGCTGGAGGGTTTCGCCATGGATGATCTCGCCGGCAGCTACGCGGACCTGCCCGAGATCTACAACGAGGCATGCTATCAGTATGCCGAGCGGCTCTATCAGGAGAGCAAGCCCTATGAGGCCCTGCCCTACTACCAGCGCGTGGGCGATTACCGCGATACGCCCGAAAGCAAGCTGGAGCGCCGCGCCTACCTGATTCTGGGCGAATGGACCTCCACCACCGGCAAAACCGCCGTCTTCCGGGCGGATGGCACCTGCGACCTCATGGGGGAGACGCTGCATTTCTATGTGAGCAACTTCAGCCTTTATACCGGCGTGACCGAGGACGACATGACCATCACCCATAAGCTCAGCAGCATCGACAAGACCTCCATGAGCCTGCGCGACATCCGCGACGGGCAGGACGTGGTGTACAAGTTCTCGCGCGTGGGCGAATGGACCCTGCCGGAGGTGACGGTTGAAACCACGTCCGCGCCGGAGGAGGAGAGCGTCGTGGAAACCACGCCTGCTCCGGAAACAGAGACTGCCGCGGAGGCAACGCCCGCTCCAGAGGAGGAGAACGGCGCGGATGTGGCGACTCCGCCCCCGACGGAGGCTGTGAATGACGCGGCCGAATAACCCCGCCCCGGCGCACCACGCAGCTCCCCGCAAGCTGGAAATCGGGGTGCTTTATGGCTTTCGGGCGCTGATGGTGCTGGCGGTAGTGAACTATCATATCTGGCAGCAGAGCTGGCTCCTTCAGCGCGTAAACCTGCCGGGCCTGTTGCTGGATTTTGACTTCTTCACCCGTTCAAGCTACCTCTTTGTGGACGGGATGATTTTGCTCAGCGGCTTTCTGCTCTACCTGCCCTATGCCCGGCAGTCGCTGGAGGGCACGCCCGTGCCGGGCACAGGGAGGTTCTACCTCAACCGCCTTCTGCGCATCGTGCCCAGCTACCTGGCGGCGGTGCTGCTTGCGCTGGTGTGCTTTGCCCTGCCCCAGGGGGCTTATTTCACCTCCGGCGATCTTGCAAAGGATGTTGCATCGCACCTGACGTTTACCTTCCTGTTCTGGCCGGAGACCTACCTGTATACGCCCCTGAACGCGGCGCTGTGGACCATCGGGGTGGAAATGCAGTTTTATCTGCTGTTTCCCTTTCTTGCGCGGGCGGCGCAGAAAAAACCGGCGATTACGCTGCCGGTTATGACGGCGCTGGGCTGGGCCTGGCGGCTGTGCGTGGCGCGCTTTGCCCAGGATACGGGCATGTTTATCAACCAAATGCCCGCATACCTGGATGTGTACGCTCTGGGAATGCTGGGCGCGATGACCTATGTGCGCATGCGGCGCGCCTGGGAGCGCATGCGTCCCGCCCGGCGGCGTGCGCTCGGCTGGGCGTGCGCGGCGGGCTTTGCGG
>OGYF01001732.1_pt1 | contig 17670 bp, 16 predicted proteins | sample 1576451 | NCBI WGS metagenome assembly OGYF01 (sample SAMEA3541505, study PRJEB24748) | human gut metagenome | biome: human gut; feature: human-associated habitat; material: faeces | place: China | collected 2012 | reverse complement strand
CCCTCCCGCCGCCGCCGGTCCGCCGGAGGCGGCGGTTTTTTGCGCCCTTGTCCCGCCCTTCTGTACAAAATGACGGAGATCGACCGACTGCATCCTCCAATTTTCACCATTCCCCTAAGCAATTTTCCGTTGCAACCGGGGGAGGTGTGTGTTACAATATGCCATGTCACAAGAACAAATGCCTTTGTAGCGCGGACAGGTTGGCAGAACAGGGAGGGTCGCCCATGAGTATCCCCGCGAAATACTTTATTGTCGAGGCCTCGGCCATGCCGGAAATTTTCCTGAAGGTGGCGGAGGCCAAGCGCCTTCTGGACACCGGCGAGGAAACCACGGTCAATGCCGCGGCCCGGGCGGTGGGCATCAGCCGCAGCGCCTTCTACAAGTACAAGGACACGGTGCGTCCCTTCAACGACATGCTCCACGGACGGATCGTCACCTTCCAGATTCTGCTCAAGGACGAGCCAGGCATTCTCTCCGCCGCACTGAACGTCTTCGCCGGCACGGGAGTCAACATTCTGACCATCAATCAGAACATCCCGGTGAACGGCTGTGCCGTGGTCACCATGACCGCCCAGACCTCCGCCCTGCGCCGCTCCATTGAGGAGGTGCTGGGCGACGTGGTCAACAGCCCCGGCGTGCTCAAGTGCGAAATTCTGGCAGGTTAAATCTATCAATGAGCTGAAATGGAATGGTTAACGTAGCAATCTTAGGCTTCGGCACCGTAGGCTCCGGCGTGGCGGAGGTGCTGACCAAAAACGGCGGCCTCATCGACCAGCGGGTGGACGATCTGGTCCGGCTGAAGTATATCCTGGACGTGCGGGACTTCCCCGACAGCCCCTACGCCGACTGCTTTGTGAAGGACTTCTCCGTCATCGAGCAGGACCCCGAGGTGAACATCGTGGTGGAGACCATCGGCGGTGCCACCATCGCTCTGGAGTTCACCACCCGGGCGCTGAAGGCGGGCAAGAGCGTGGTCACCTCCAACAAGGAGCTGGTGGCGGAGCACGGCTGCGAGCTGCTGCGGCTGGCCCAGGAGAAGGGGGTCAGCTATCTGTTTGAGGCCAGTGTGGGCGGCGGCATCCCCATCATCCGCCCCCTGAACCAGTGCCTGGCCGCCAACGAGATCGAGGAGATCACCGGAATCTTAAACGGAACAACAAATTATATGCTGTCCAAGATGTTTTACGAAGGGGCAGATTATGATACCGTCCTGAAAGAAGCACAGGCAAATGGATATGCGGAAAGAAATCCGGAAGCTGATGTAGAAGGTTACGATGCCTGCAGAAAGATCGCAATCCTGTCATCTCTGATCTCGGGACAGCAGGTCGATTTTGAAGATATCTACTGTGAGGGAATCACAGAGATTACGGTAGAAGATATGAAATATGCAAAGGCAATGGGGACAACGATCAAGCTGCTGGCGTCCAGCAGACGTTATGCGGGCAACAGACTGCATGCGATCGTAGCACCATGTATGTTATATCCGGATCATCCGCTCTACAATGTCAATGATGTATTTAATGCAATCTTTGTGCATGGAAATGTACTGGGAGATGCGATGTTCTATGGAAGCGGGGCAGGAAAACTTCCGACTGCGAGTGCCGTAGTTGCAGATGTGGTAGACGAAGCAAAACATCTGAACCGTAATATTATGACAATGTGGAAAGAAGAAAAGCTCCAACTGGAAGATAAGGCGGATTCCAAGAGAAGATTCTTTGTGAGAATTAAGGGAGATAAAGAAAAACTGATTCCACAGCTGAAAGAATCATACGGAGAGATTGAAGTCGTAAACGTTCCGGAACTGGAAGATGAATTTGGATTCGTAACACCTGTTATGATGGAAGGTGATTATGAGACCAGATCAAAACTTTACAAAGAGCAGATCGTACATATGATCCGTATCCAGGATTAATCAGATTGGTCTGTTACAGGAGGAAACATGTTAATAGTTAAGAAATTTGGCGGCAGTTCTGTTGCCAATAAAGACAGAATATTCAATGTGGCAAAACGCTGCATTGAAGATTACAAGGCCGGACATGACGTGGTGGTTGTACTTTCTGCAATGGGAGATACTACAGATGAACTGATCGCACTGGCGAATACGATCAATCCGGACGCAAAAAAAAGAGAACTGGATATGCTGCTTACTACAGGAGAACAGGTGTCGGTATCCCTGATGGCTATGGCAATGCAGGCACTGGATGTACCTGCTGTATCCCTGAATGCTTTTCAGGTTATGATGCACTCTACATCCCGTTACGGGAATGCCAGATTTAAAAGAGTAGACACCGAACGCATCATGCATGAACTGGATTCCAGAAAGATCGTGATCGTAACCGGATTCCAGGGAGTCAATAAATATGACGATATCACAACACTCGGAAGAGGCGGTTCCGATACAACAGCCGTTGCACTGGCGGCGGTACTTCATGCTGATAAATGCGAAATCTACACAGACGTAGACGGTGTGTTCACCGCAGACCCGAGAGTTGTAAAAACTGCAAAAAAACTGGATGCGGTTACTTATGATGAGATGCTGGAACTTGCAAGCCTCGGCGCAAAAGTTCTTCACAATCGTTCTGTGGAAATGGCAAAAAAATATAATGTGGAATTAGTGGTGCGGTCCAGCCTGAACCGTTCAGAAGGTACCGTAGTCAAGGAGGGTTCAAATATGGAAAAATTACTGGTTACAGGTGTGGCTGCAGATAAAGATACAGTCAGAATCTCTGTTATCGGATTAGAGGATAAGCCGGGAACGGCATTTGCTGTATTTAATACACTTGCTGCAAATAATATTAACGTAGATATCATTCTTCAGTCTGTCGGAAGAGAAGGAACAAAAGACATTTCCTTTACGGTTGCATCTGAGGATCTGCAACATGCACTCGAAGTACTGAATGCGAATAAAGAAAGACTTACGATCCAGGATATCACATGGAATGAAAAGGTTGCAAAGCTTTCCATCGTTGGAGCCGGAATGATGAGTAATCCGGGAGTAGCTGCGAAGATGTTTGAGTCATTATACAATTCCAGAGTCAATATCAATATGATCTCCACATCCGAGATTCGTATTACGGTACTGATTCCGGAAGAAGATATTGAAAAAGCAATGAATGCAGTTCATGACGGATTTGGACTGGGAGCCTGAGAAAAAGTCAGGAAAAAAGGAAAGACAATTATTTATCTGAGTGAAGAAAACCGGTAGCGAGTTTACGCTTCTCATCGGAAGAAGAACGGAATGCGAATACAAGATCCACTTCTTCTTCGGTGAGATAGATGTAGTTACCGGTATTTTTTTCGATTCCCTGCATATAAGGAGTAACCGTCTCGCGCATGCCGGAAGAATATTCCGATTCGGGAATAAAATGTTCGGCTTCGAGATCACAGAGGATAAGCTGATCCATAGTAACGTGAAAATGTGTAGCAAAAGAAGCCAGATAACCAAGATCCGGCGTACGTGTACTGGTTTCATAATTGCTGCAGGCCTGACGGCTGATATTGAAGATATCAGCAATATCATCCTGCTTTAGACCAGATATGGTTCTGAGATAGAATAAGTTTTTGGCCAGTTGCAGATTTGCCATGTTAAACCTCCACAAGTTACATATTGCTGTTAGTATAACAATCTGACCATAAAATAGATATGATATGCAACAAGACGTGACAAAACACGAAAAAGCAACGAAATGTGGCGTGCGGACAAATATCAATTTATAAACGGCTCAGATAGCTGTTATGATATTTTCCGGAAAAAGTGACATCTTCGCCGAACCAGCCAGGAGCGGTGAAAGAATCTGCATCGTCTTCGGTTTGGAATTCTACTTCTACAAGCATAAGAGGAGCAAGATCGCCTTCGAAGATATCAAGCTCTGCGGTGAGGCCGGAAGAAAGCGGGATTACATACCGTTTCTTTTTGATCAGACGTCCATCAATCTTGCCAAGAAGATGATGATAGGATTCCCGGTCAAGAGGAAGGTTATATTCCTGACGGGACATCAGTCCGGCAGACTTGTAAGTGAGTTCGTACTTTTCATTATCACGACGGATACGTACAACGGGATTGGTGTTCAGATACCCCTGCTCGAGAAGGCGGCATGGGTAAGTTTCCAGCTGATCCGGCAGCTTTGCAACAAGATATTTTCGTTCTATTTCCATATTATAAGGTCTCCTTTCATTTGCGGTGAAATTATGATACAACAGTTTACAGAAAAAGTAAACGGTGATAGAATTTAGAATAAATAAGAGATGAGGAGGATAATGAAGATGAAAAAAGTATGCGTATTATTGGCAGACGGATTTGAAGAGATCGAAGGTCTGACTGTTGTTGATCTGTTAAGAAGAGCAAAGATATATGTAGATACAATTTCAATCATGGATGATTACATCGTACATGGAGCACATGGAATCAATGTGCAGACAGAAGATTTATTTGATGAAGTAGATTTTGATGAATTTGATATGGTTGTGCTTCCGGGCGGAATGCCGGGAACCCTGAACCTGAAAAACCATGACGGAGTCAGATATGTGGTAAAACAGTATGCAAAAGAAGGAAGATATGTGGGAGCGATCTGTGCGGCACCTACTATATTAAAGAGCCTGGGGGTACTGGAAGGCAGGAGGGCAACCTGTTATCCGGGTGTGGAAGATGAGATGGAAGATGTCGTGCTGACAGAGACAGCGGTTGTAGTAGACGAGAATATTATCACCAGCCAGGGCGTTGGCACTGCAATTGATTTTGGACTGAAATTGATCGAGATTCTGGATGGCGAAGAAAAAGCAAAGGAAATTGCAGATTCCATAGTCTTTTAATAGTTTTTTAAAAAATTTAATAAAAATAGAGGAAAAAAGCGGAAAAACACCGGATTTAAGCAAAAACGGGGACTAGATATTTACCAGAGTTTGTGTTATACTTCTGTGGTGAATGTATTGTAGTATACCCGCTTTTTTTCCGCTACCCATGAGGCGGGTTAGAAACAGGAGGAAATAGTAAATGAGTTTACAGGTAGAAAAGTTAGAAAACAACATGGCGAAACTTACTATCGAAGTTCCGGCCGATGATTTAGAGAAAGCGCTTCAGAGTGCATATATGAAGCAGAAGAACAAGATCGCTATGCCGGGATTCCGTAAAGGAAAAGTACCACGTCAGATGATCGAGAAAATGTATGGACCGGAGATCTTCTATGATGATGCAGCAAATGCACTGATCCCTAAGGCATATTCTGAAGCATATGAAGAGTGTGAACTTGAGATTGTTTCAAGACCGGAGATCAACGTTGTTCAGATTGAAAAAGGAAAATCATTCATCTTTACAGCAGATGTTGCAACAAAGCCGGAAGTAAAACTCGGTGAGTATAAAGGACTGGAAGTAGATAAAGTATCTACACGCGTAACTCAGAAAGAAGTAGACGCTAAAATCCAGGAAGAAGCAGAGAAAAATGCAAGAGAAGTTGTAGTTACAGACCGTGCGGTAGCAGACGGTGATGAAGTAATTCTCGACTTTGAAGGATTTGTTGATGGTGAAGCATTTGAAGGCGGAAAGGGAGAGAACTATCCACTGACTATCGGATCAGGATCGTTCATTCCTGGATTTGAAGAGCAGTTAGTAGGCGCTGAAGCTGAGAAAGAAGTTGAAGTAAAAGTTACTTTCCCTGAAGATTATCATGCAGAAGAATTAAAAGGAAAAGAAGCTGTATTCAAATGCACAGTTCATGAGATCAAAGCAAAAGAACTGCCGGAAATCGATGATGAATTCGCAGCAGAAGTATCTGAATTCGATACATTAGAAGAATACAAAGCAGATGTAAAAGCAAAGATCAAAGAGCAGAAAGCAGCAGACGGAAAGAGAAATCAGGAAGATCAGGCTGTAGAGCAGGCTGTTAAGAATGCAGAATACGAGATCCCACAGCCAATGATCGAGACACAGACAACTCAGATGGTAGAGGATTTTGCACAGAGAATCCAGTCTCAGGGAATCACTCTTGAGCAGTACTTCCAGTTCACAGGACTGACTGCAGAGAAGATGATGGAAGATATGAGACCACAGGCAATCAAGAGAATTGAGACACGTCTTGTACTTGAGGCGGTAGCAAAAGCTGAAAATATCGAAATCACAGATGAGAAGATCGATGAAGAACTTGCCAAGATGGCTGAATCTTACAACATGGAAGTTGAGAAACTGAAAGAATTCATGGGTGAGAACGAGAAGAAACAGATGAAGGAAGATCTGGCAGTTCAGGAAGCTGTTACATTCCTTGTTGAGAATGCAGTAGAAAAATAAGAACGTCAGATCATAACATAGTATAGTATAGTCAGGAGGCATATACATGAGTTTAGTACCTTATGTCATTGAACAGACAAGCCGTGGAGAACGTTCTTACGACATCTATTCAAGATTATTAAAAGACAGAATTATATTTCTGGGCGAAGAAGTAACAGATGTATCTGCAAGTGTGATCGTTGCACAGCTTCTGTTTCTTGAAGCAGAAGATCCGGAGAAAGATATCCATCTGTACATCAACAGTCCGGGAGGCTCTGTAACAGCCGGAATGGCAATTTATGATACCATGCAGTATATCAAATGCGATATTGAGACAATCTGTATTGGTATGGCTGCAAGTATGGGTTCATTCCTTCTTACAGGAGGAACAAAGGGCAAGAGACTTGCACTCCCAAACTCTGAGATCATGATCCATCAGCCGCTTGGCGGAGCCCAGGGACAGGCAACAGAGATTCAGATCGCAGCAGATCATATCTTAAAAACTCGTCAGAAACTGAATCAGATTCTGGCAGAAAATACAGGACAGCCGTTAGAGGTCATCAACGCAGATACAGAAAGAGATAACTTTATGACTGCGGAAGAAGCCAAAGCGTATGGTCTGATTGACGAAGTCATCAAGAACCGCTAGGGCAGTCCTCAGACGAGGTGAAAAGTATGGCAGGAAAGAACGATGATCAGGTGAGATGCTCGTTCTGTAACAAGACGCAGAATCAGGTGAGAAAGCTGATCGCAGGTCCGAATGGGGCATATATCTGTGATGAGTGTGTGGATGTCTGCGCAGAGATTATAGAAGAAGAATTTGAATACGAGAACGGAAGAGAATGGAATCCGTTCTCGGATATCAATCTTTTAAAACCGGAAGAGATCAAAGCATTTCTGGATGAATATGTCATTGGTCAGGAAGAAGCGAAAAAAGTATTGTCGGTAGCTGTTTATAATCATTATAAACGTGTAATGGCGGGAAGAAATATGGGAGTAGACCTTGGTAAAAGTAATATTCTCATGCTCGGACCGACAGGATGCGGTAAGACGCTTCTGGCTCAGACACTGGCAAAGATTCTGGGAGTACCGTTTGCGATTGCTGATGCAACAGCATTGACAGAGGCCGGATATGTCGGTGAAGATGTAGAAAACATTCTTCTGAAGATCATTCAGGCGGCAGACGGAGATATTGAACGTGCAGAGTATGGAATTATATATATTGATGAGATTGATAAGATTACAAGAAAATCAGAGAATCCATCGATTACCAGAGATGTATCGGGTGAGGGTGTACAGCAGGCGCTTCTGAAGATTATTGAAGGAACAGTTGCCAATGTACCTCCACAGGGAGGAAGAAAGCATCCGCATCAAGAGATGATCCAGATCGATACCACGAATATTTTATTCATCTGCGGAGGAGCCTTTGAAGGAATCGAAAAAATCGTTGAAAAACGTATCGATCAGAAATCAATCGGATTCAATGCAGAGATTGCAGAAAAGCATGAAGACGATGTGGACAGACTGCTTCAGCAGATTCTGCCGCAGGATCTTGTGAAATTTGGTCTGATTCCGGAAATCGTAGGCCGTGTACCGGTAACAGTAGCATTGGAAATGCTGGATAAAGATGCATTAATGAAGATTCTTACAGAGCCGAAGAATGCATTGACTAAACAGTATCAGAAGCTGTTGGAACTGGATGATGTAGAGCTTACATTTGATGATAAAGCACTGGAAGCAATCGCAGAGACTTCCCTGAAGAGAAAGACGGGAGCAAGAGGACTGAGAGCGATTATGGAAAGTATCATGATGGATATCATGTATAAAGCACCATCGGATGAGACATTAAAATCATGCCACATCACAGAAGATGTTGTGAAAGGAACAGGAGAGCCTGTATGTGAACATGCAGAACCTGACTCAGAAAGTGCATAATAAATGAAAAGAAAGACGGCGGGTGCGAAGAATAATTGTACCCGCTGATTTTATACCAAGATAATCCAGTCGGTGAACAGGAGTGTGAATATATGACAGGAGAAACCTATAGTCTGCCTATGGTTGCCTTAAGAGGACTTACGATACTGCCGGAAGAGGTCAGACATTTTGATGTAAGCAGGGAAAAATCACTGCAGGCGATTGAAGAGGCGGTAAAAAACGGCCAGAAGTTATTCGTCAGCGCTCAGAAGGATCTGGAAATAGAAGAGCCGGGAGCAGAAGATGTCTATCTGGTTGGCTGTGTTGTTACCATAAGGCAGGTAGTAAAATTACCAAAAAAAATGAGCCGTGTACTTGTATCCGGAGAAGTAAGAGCAAGTCTTGTAAGAATGGATAGTGAGACACCATATCTCCAGGCAACGGTAGTAGAACTGCCGGATGATGAAGTAGTATCCGGAGAGCGGGAAGAAGACGACCCAATGAACCGGGAAGCAATGATCCGTGGATTACAGGATGTCTTCAAAGAATATCTGTTAAAGAATCCAAAGCTTTCAAAAGAACTTGGCATGCAGGTGGAATCCATTCATGATCTGAAATACCTGACAGATGTGATTGCTGCAAATATGCCGTTTTCATTCGAAGATGCGCAGGAACTGCTGGAAGAGACGAACGTTATGAGACGGTATGAACTTCTGGTATATAAGATCGTGAATGAGATCCAGGCACAGAAAGTAAAAGAAGAGATCCAAAGTAAGGTGAAAGAACGTGTGGACAAGAACCAGAGGGAATACATCCTACGGGAAGAACTGAAAGTAATTCGTGAGGAACTTGGTGATGACAATACCATGTCGGATGCGGACGAATTCCAGCAGGCGGCAGATGCATTGAAAGCTTCGAAAGAAGTAAAAGAAAAGCTGAACAAAGAAATCAAAAGATTCCGCAATTCCATGAATTCCCCGGCGGAAACAGGCGTTATCCGGACCTATATCGAAACAATGCTTGAAATGCCATGGGATAAAACTTGCAAAGAGCATAAAGATATTGCATTTGCAAGACAGGTACTGGATGAAGATCATTACGGTCTGGAGAAAGTAAAAGAACGAGTACTTGAATATCTTGCAGTACGGGCGCTTACGAAAAAAGGCGAAGCACCGATCATCTGTCTTGTGGGTCCTCCGGGAACCGGTAAAACTTCGATTGCGAAATCTCTTTCCAGGGCGTTGAAGAAGCCGTATGTGAGAATTTCGCTTGGAGGTGTCCGTGACGAAGCGGAAATCCGGGGGCACAGAAAGACTTATGTAGGAGCAATGCCGGGAAGAATCGCAAATGGAATGAAACAGGCAGGAGTCAAGAATCCACTGATGCTGCTGGATGAGATAGATAAAGTCAGCAATGACTATAAAGGAGATACATTCTCAGCACTTCTGGAGGTTCTGGATGGCGAACAGAATAATAAGTTCGTAGACCATTATCTGGAAGTGCCGATGGATCTGTCGGAAGTGTTATTTATCACAACGGCAAACAGCCTGCAGACCATTCCAAGGCCGCTTCTTGACCGTATGGAAGTCATTGAGGTTACCAGTTATACAGAAAATGAAAAACTGCATATTGCGCAGGAACATCTGATTCCAAAGCAGATTGAAAAGCATGGACTGAAAGTAGATCAGCTGACCATCAGTAAAAATGCGATCTGGAAGATGGCAAGAAATTACACAAAAGAAGCAGGGGTCAGACAGTTGGAACGTAAGATCGGTGATATCTGCCGTAAATCAGCAATGGAGATCCTTGAGAAAAAGAAGAAATCCATTCATGTGACAGAGCGGAATATGGAACACTATCTGGGTAAGGAACTTTACAGTTATCAGATGGCAAATGAAGAAGATGAAGTTGGTATTGTGCGTGGACTCGCATGGACCAGTGTCGGCGGTGATACACTCCAGATCGAAGTGAATATGATGCCGGGAGAAGGAGAGATCCTTCTGACTGGTCAGCTTGGCGATGTAATGAAAGAATCTGCAAGAGCCGGGATCAGTTATATACGTTCTGTCAGCAAAGAACATGGTATTGATGAGAAATTTTTTAAAGAACATGATATACATATCCATATTCCGGAGGGAGCCGTTCCAAAAGACGGACCATCTGCCGGTATTACAATGGCAACTGCAATCATGTCTGCGGTGACGGGAAGAAAAGTACGGGCAGACCTCGCTATGACAGGAGAGATTACACTGCGCGGACGTGTACTCCCGATCGGAGGGCTGAAAGAAAAGCTTCTGGCTGCAAAAAATGCAGGAATGAAGACCGTACTTGTCCCGGCAAAAAATGAAAGAGATGTTGAGGAAATTTCAACAGAGATTACAAAGGGACTGGAAATTAAATTTGTAACACACATGAATGAGGTGCTGAAAGAGGCACTTGTATAGTCAGATCTTCTGGCACGGGTCAGGAGATGGATCAAAGGAGAAATATATGATAATCAGAAATATTAATCTGGAAACCGTATGTGGAATCACCAGCAAACTTCCGGAGAATACACTTCCGGAGATTGCATTTGCAGGAAAATCCAACGTAGGAAAGTCATCCCTGATCAATGCGCTTATGAACCGCAAATCATACGCAAGAATATCTGCAACACCGGGAAAGACACAGACGATCAACTTCTATAATATTAATGAGGCATTATATCTGGTCGACCTGCCGGGTTACGGATATGCGAAGGTATCCGAACAGGAGAAGATCAAATGGGGACAGCTGATCGAACGTTATCTGCACGGGTCGAAGCAGTTGAAAGTAGTATTCCTTCTGATCGATATCCGTCATAAACCATCCGGTAACGACAGGATGATGTATGAGTGGATCGTGTCACAGGGATTCCATCCGGTGATCATTGCAACAAAACTCGATAAGATCAAACGCAGCCAGAAAGACAAACAGATCAAGATTGTAAAAGAAGGTCTGGGAGTGTTACCGGGAACAATCGTCATCCCGTTCTCATCAGTGACGAAACAGGGACGTGATGAAATATGGGAGCTGGTGGAAAGAAATTATCTGAATACTCAGGAGAATGAAGAATAGACAGAATCCATTTCAGGTGGTAATTAATGAGATAAAGTTTGTCAAAGGATTGACAAACTTTATCTTTTTTGTTATGATTAGACTAAAGTACAAACGTTGGTCTAAAACGGGTAAAAAATGTGAAAATAACAAGTATAATAAGAGGAAAGGAGAATATCATGGATCTGATAACCAATATCCAGAAGTATTCTATTCATGACGGGGACGGAATCCGTACGACTGTATTTTTTAAGGGATGTCCGTTAAAGTGTGTGTGGTGCCATAATCCTGAGACACAGTGCTTCGAGCAGGAAATTCAGTATGATGCGGAGAAATGTACCGGTTGCGGCGTATGCGCAAAAGTCTGTCCGAACGGCGCGGTCACCATGGAAGACGGAAGACCGAAGCTGGATAAAAAACTTTGTAAGCTCTGCGGAAAATGTGAGAATTTCTGTACACAGGGAATCCGGGAGATCGTTGGCCAGGAATATCCGGTAAAAACACTTGTAAAGGAACTGATGAAAGATCTGATGTTCTATGAACAGTCCGGCGGTGGAGTTACACTTTCAGGTGGTGAAGTGATGGCTATGTCTACAGATTATGTACTTGCGATCGCAAAAGCTTTGAAGAAAGAAGAAGTATCGCTTACAATTGATACATGCGGATATGTTCCATATGAGAAGTTCGAAGCAATCCTTCCATATGTCGATACATTTTTATATGATGTAAAGGTAATGGATCCGGAATTACATAAGCAATATATCGGAGTAGACAATAAACTGATCTTAGATAATCTTGTAAAACTTTCAGATGCAGGAGCAAGGATATACATCCGTATCCCTACTGTTAAGGAAGTAAATGGAAACGAAGAGAATATGAAAGAGACGATCCGTTTCCTGAAAGAACACGATATTCACCCGGCACAGGTTAATTTGCTGCCATATCATAATACGGGAAGCAGTAAATATCCGAAGCTGGATATGGAATATAAAGGTAATGACTTGAATGCACCGACAAAAGAAGAGATGGAGGGGTTTGTGAAACTCTTCCAGGAAGCAGGTTTTTCTAACACAAAGATAGGAGGTTAAAGCAATGGCTGAAAAAAGAGGCATGAACGAAAGAATCCAGAAGTTAAGAGAACTGAGTGTTACAACACCGGTACACATCGATCTGGAAAGAGCAAAGATCGAAACAGATTTTTACAGAGAAAATGACGGAAAATATTCTATCCCGGTTATGAGAGCTATGGTGTTAAAAGAGTATTTTTCAAAGAAGACACTTTACCTTGGAGACGGTGAGCTGATCGTAGGAGAGAAGGGAAAAGATCCACAGGCATCTCCGACATTCCCGGAACTTTGCTGTCACAGCGTTGAGGATATGACAGTTATGAGTGAGCGTGATCTGGTATCCTTCCACACAACAGAAGAAGACAGAAAACTCCAGGCAGAAGAGATCATTCCGTTCTGGAAGGGAAGAACTATGAGAGAGAGACTTCTGGCTTCCATGACTCCGGAATGGAACGACTGTTACGCAGCAGGTATGTTCACAGAGTTTATGGAGCAGAGAGGACCGGGACATACATGTGGTGGAGAACAGGTATTTACAACAGGATATCTGGACTACAAAGAGAAGATCAAAAAGACAATGGATGCTCTTGATTTTATGAATGATCCGGATGCTCTGGATAAAATGGAAGAGTTAAAAGCCATGGATATTTCCTGCGATGCAGTGATTATTCTTGGTGAGAGATATCATGAATTAGCACTGGAGCTGGCAGAAAAAGAGGCTGATCCGGTACGTAAAGAAGAATTAAAACAGATTGCAGCCAACCTGGAGGTTGTACCTGCACATGCACCACAGACATACTGGCAGGCAATCCAGTTATACTGGTTCACACATCTGGCAGTTACAACAGAACTGAACCCATGGGATGCATTCAGCCCGGGACGTCTTGACCAGCATCTGATCAAATATTATGAAGCAGATACAGAAGCAGGAATTCTGGATGATGAGAGAGCAAAAGAACTGTTAGAGTGCTTATGGGTGAAATTCTACAATCAGCCTGCACCGGTTAAAGTAGGTATCACATTAAAAGAAAGTGCCACATACACAGACTTTGCAAATATCAATACCGGAGGAGTTACACCGGACGGACGAGACGGAGTTAACGCTGTCAGCTACCTGATCCTTGACTGTATGGACGAGATGAAGCTGGTTCAGCCAAACTCTAACGTAACGATCAGTAAGAAGACTCCTGCACGTTTCTTGAAGAGAGCATGTGAGATCTCAAGAAAAGGATGGGGACAGCCTGCATTCTACAATACAGAAGCACAGACCATGGAGCTTATCAATGCAGGAAAATCACTGGAAGATGCACGCCGTGGCGGATCTTCAGGATGTGTTGAGACAGGAGCATGGGGAAGTGAAGCATATATCCTGACAGGATACCTGAACATTCCAAAAGTATTCCAGCTGACACTTTATAATGGATTTGACAAGGAATCCGGAAAACAGCTCGGCCTTAAGACCGGTGAAGCAAAAGATTTCAAGTCTTATGATGAATTATGGGATGCATTCCAGAAACAGCTGAAACATTTTATTGATATTAAGATTCGCGGAAACAATGTGATCGAGAAATTATATGCAGAGAATATGCCGGCACCTTGTCTGTCAGTGGTAACAAATGACTGCATCAGCAATGCAAAAGATTATAATGCAGGTGGAGCAAGATACAATACAAACTATATCCAGGGTGTAGGTATCGGAACAGTTACAGACTGTATCACATCTGTTAAGTATAACGTATTCGATAAGAAGAATTTCACAATGGAAGAGCTGCTTGAAGCTATGGATCATAACTTTGAAGGTTATGATGCAATCTTCCGTATGGTACATGACAAGACACCGAAGTATGGTAACGATGATGATTATGCAGATTCTGTTATGCAGGATGTATTCAACCTGTATCATGATCTGATCACAGGACGCCCGACTATGAGAGGCGGAAAATATGGAGTAGATATGCTTCCTACTACATGCCACGTATACTTCGGAGAAGTGATCGGAGCAACTGCAAACGGAAGAAAAGCAAATGTGCCTGTATCGGAAGGTATCTCACCAGAGAAGTCTGCTGATACAAACGGACCTACAGCTGTTATCAAGTCATGCTCTAAGATGGATCACCTTGCAACAGCAGGAACACTTCTGAACCAGAAGTTTACACCTGATGTTGTAGCCGGAGAAAAAGGTCTTGAGAATATGTCCAGCCTGATCCGCAGCTACTTTGCAATGGACGGACATCACATTCAGTTCAATGTCATCGACAGACAGACATTGATCGAAGCACAGAAACATCCGGATGATTACAGAGACCTGATCGTCCGTGTTGCCGGATACAGTGATTTCTTCCGTAACTTAAGTAAACCGTTACAGGATGAGATCATCAACCGTACAGAACAGTCATTTGAATAAAATGAATTTGTGGGGTTAACCTGAAGATAATTAAAAAATAAAAAAGTCCTTAGGCAGGAATCGTGATGCCGGCTGTTGCCGGATGTGTAAATTCTTGTTTAAGGACTTTTTTTAGGCTTGACAGCAAAAAATATGATATGATATCAGTAAACGTAGAAATACGGATAAAAAATATGTTAAGAAAAGAGATGGAGAAAAGTTATGAATCTAAAAGGAGTGAATTTGAAAAAGGAAAGGACGAAAATTCAGATGGTGCTGACGGTTCTCGTTATACTGTCGGTAGTCAGACAGTTTTTCCTGGGAAATTACCACAATATGTTTCTGGGAATTCTGACCCTGTTTTTGTTCATGGTACCTGCTGTATTAGATCAGACACTGGGAGTAACGATTCCGGCAGGATTGGAGACGGTGATTCTGATCTTTATCTTTTCGGCAGAAATACTGGGAGAGATCAACGCATTTTATGTAAAGATTCCTGTGTGGGATACCATTTTACATACGACAAACGGTTTTCTTATGGCGGCAATTGGATTTGCACTGATCGACCTGTTTAACAGAAGTGACCGGTTCTCGATTAAGATGTCTCCGTATTTCGTGGCATTTTTTGCATTTTGTTTTTCGATGACAGTCGGTGTATTGTGGGAGTTCTTCGAATTTTCGATGGACTGGTTCTTCGGACTGGATATGCAGAAAGACTGGATCCTTCCATCGATCAACTCTGTGAAACTTAACCCGACAGGTGCAAATGTTCCGGTACATGTGGACATTCAGTCGGTGGTGATCAATGGCGAAAAATGGAATCTGGGTGGATATCTGGATATTGGAATCGTGGATACGATGAAGGATCTGATGGTGAATTTTATCGGAGCGGTGGTGTTCTCGATCATCGGAATTCTATATCTGAAGCACCGCGGCAAGGGAAAACTTGCGGCATCACTGATCCCGCAGGTAAGAGACGAGAAGGAGCAGAAGCAATAAAAAGAACCGGATAAGAGTAGATTATGGAAAAGAATATACAGAAGATCAAAATAAAAAACCAATTGGAATTATGGGCATTCTGTGCGGTCATTGGAACTGCGGCGGGAGCTTTGGTCTGGGCATTGCTGAAGATCATGGCAATAGGAACAGAAATGATATGGGAGTGGATACCGGAAAAAATCCATATTCCGTATTATACGGTGCTCGTGTGTACTGTGGGCGGAGCCATTATCGGGATATTTCGAAAGTTATACGGGGATTATCCGGAAGATATGGAAACAGTCATGGGAAAAGTAAAGAAAGAAAAAAGATACGAATATAAAAATATGCTGGTCATGATGATCGCAGCGTTGCTGCCACTTCTGATCGGAAGCAGTGTAGGTCCGGAGGCAGGACTTACCGGGATTATCGTAGGCTTATGTTACTGGGCAGGAGAAAATCTGAAATTTGCAAAACAGCATACAAAGGAATATTCGCAGATCGGTGCAGCCGTTTCCCTTAGTGTGTTATTTCATGCACCGTTATTTGGGATCTTTGAGGTGGAGGAAGATCCGGATATGCAGCTGGCAGAACCGGGCCGGGGATCAAAGATCTTCATATATGGAATTGCACTTGCAGCCGGAACCGGAAGTTATGCGGGACTTTCTGCTTTGCTGGGCGGAGGGATGTCCGGGTTCCCGTCATTTGATACAGTTGCGGTACAGAGAATCGATTATGTGATGATGCTGGTGTATATGCTCTGCGGATGTGTGCTGGCATATTTTTATGAGACGACACACACTGTAACCAGAGTCATTGCCGGGAAAATTCCGGGTGTCGCAAAAGAAATTCTGGCAGGGATATGTCTGGGTGTGATCGGTATGTTGATACCGGCAGTGATGTTTTCGGGAGAAGAGCAGATGGGAGTACTTATGAAAGAATATGCCGGCTATATGGCAATCGTATTGATCGGTGTGGCATTTCTGAAAGTATTACTTACAAATCTCTGTATCCAGTTTGGATTAAAAGGAGGACATTTTTTCCCGGTTATTTTTGCGGGAGTGTGTCTGGGATACGGACTTGCGATGCTGTTCTTCGGACAGCAGGGGGACAGTCATGTTGTATTTGCTGCAGCAATTGTAACATCGACACTTCTGGGCGGTATTATGAAGAAGCCGCTGGCGGTGACCATGCTTTTGTTCCTGTGTTTTCCTGTGAAAATATTTATATGGATATTTATTGCGGCAGCAGTGGGAAGTAAATGTGTGAAGAAGATGGGAAAAGAAGTATAGTGAAAAAAGCACCCGTTATCAGTATGTATTTCGATGATGCAAACAGGAATACATATTGACAGCGGGTATTTTTTAACGGAATTTGCGGACTTTCTGCGAGATATGTTCCAGTTCCTCTTTTGAAAGCTCCGGGAGGCGTTCCAGCTTATCCATGAACATAGCAAGCGTTTCTTTTTGTTGCATTTCGACCAGTTGTGTGTAGAAGTTTACGACAACACCTGTGACGATCGCAACGACAAAAATAGTGTAAATCGTGAGCAGGACGGAACAGATCTTTCCAATCAGTGTGACGGTAACAATGTCTCCAAATCCGGCGGTAGAGATGACGGCGTAACAATACCACAGTGCATCACCATAGCGGTGGATATCTGGTTCGACAAGCCGGATAACGGCGGCATCGGCCAGAAGGAAGAGGACAAAACCTAAAAGAATATGATCTGCCCGTGTACGTTTTAAAATTCCCCATAAGATTCTGAGTTTTTTCATAATCTGCTTCTCCTTGTATCCGTGTAAAAACTGATTTAAGTATATCATGAAATGCGTAAAAGTGTTCGGCATTTTTGATAATAAAATAAAAGTAATAAAAAAGCACAGAACAAACATTCGGTTTAGTTCTGTACTTTTTTTCTCCTGAATGATATACTATACAAGTAACAATACTAAAAATACAACTACTATTTCTAAAATATCACCGCCAGATAGAGC
>OGYF01001726.1_pt1 | contig 17720 bp, 15 predicted proteins | sample 1576451 | NCBI WGS metagenome assembly OGYF01 (sample SAMEA3541505, study PRJEB24748) | human gut metagenome | biome: human gut; feature: human-associated habitat; material: faeces | place: China | collected 2012 | reverse complement strand
ATTCTTTTCGTCTTCTTTGTCGTCTCTTTCTACTCTGCCTTCTTCAAGCTCATAGCTGTGTGTGGGTCTCTTGCTGTCAAGATAGTCTTCGTATTCTTCTTCGTCCATTACAACATATTCGCCGTCGATCTTTACAAGGTGGCTTTCTTCATCCATGTAATCGCTTACATCATTAGTGAATGTTCCGCTAGTGATAGTGAGGTTATCTTTGCTGTCAGCTTCTACTTCACCCTCAAATGTGCCGCCTTTGATATTTAATAATGAATTTTCCTTAGCTTCAATCTTACCTTCAAATGTGCCGCCTTTGATAGTAGCCTTTGTTGTTAACTGTTCGCCTTCACCATCAATACTCTTTTCAATTTTAACAGATGTTTCTTCTGTAATGTTTCCGCTTTCCATAACGAAATCAGCGTCATCTACATTGTATTTGTTGTCTACTCCAATTCCGCCCCAGCCGTTTCCAGATGTAGTAATATCTTTTACTGTAACGTCTGATGAGGTATTCTGTATAGCATATGCGCCACAGTCTTTAATTTCAACATTTTTAAGAGTTAATTTTGCAGTATCGTCGTTAGAACCTGTAAATACATTAAATCCATGTCTAACTTTTTTATTGTTGCCATCAAGTTTTAAGTCTTCTACTGTTACGTCAGCACCATTCATTACATCAATGAAAGAACCATTACCTCTGTCTTCGGATATTTTGGCTCCAACGTATTTAAGTGTGCTGTCGTTACCAACAATTTCTACATCTTTTAAGATTCTTATCTTATTTTCAAGTTCGTATGTATCATTTTCAAGAACCCATGTAACTCCGTCAGCCTGATATTTTTCTGCAAGCTTAAGGTCATCTTCATCACTGATGTAGAATTCTTTATCGCTCTTTTCAAAGGCCTTATCATCCATAACAACATAGTTGCCCTCTTCATCCTTTAAGAGCTTACTATTGGCATCCATATAATCACTTACATCTGATGTAAAGCTGCCTTTTACGATCTCAATATTTGCAGTATTTCCACTTGTAGTATCATCTATCTCAATATCAAAAGTACCATTATTAATAGTTAACTTTGCATTTTCAAGCCATTCACTTTCAGGCTTTGTATTATCACTTGTATATTCTACTCTACCTTTAACTGTACCAGTCATATTATCTAAGAATGTAACAGTTACTCCATCCACATAGCCATTATCAGGCCAAAAATACAAATCAAAAGCAACCTTACCATCCTTAGCTGTTATATTTGTATCTCCACCAATTTTTGTATTTCCACAGTTATTGCTGATTACATAACCACAATTTTCACCTGTTCCATCAAGATTCATATCCATAAGCGTAAGATTACAGTAATTCTGGATAAGAATTTTTGCTGTATCCGATTCAACCGATCCATCTTTTAATGTAATCTCAGAACCTTTTAATAACTGCATACCATTTGTTTCTGTACCTGTAGAACCAACTGTGCCATCTATTGTATATGTATAGCCATTGAAATCTATAGTGAAGTTATCTCCTGATTTTGCTATAAAACCACTCTCTTTAATATTATCAAGTATTTCTATAGTACATTCTTTTCCACGCGCAACCTCAATAGCCTCACCTAAAGTTTTATATCCTTTGCCATTAATTTCAGCAACATCTCCATCTCCAGCCAACGCCGTAAAGCTGCATACGCTCATGGCCATAACTACACCCATAAGTCCGGCTGTAAGCTTCTTAAATCTTTTCATTTCTGCATCCTCCTTTAAATTTTTAGCCATTAAAAACTAATGATACAATTACCATTTTACCCCCCCCCACGGAAAAATCAAGCCTAATTGGCAATTACAGGATATTGCAGATGTATTTCGTATGATTAAACAAATTAACAAATTTTTAAATGTTCATTTTTGTTGGAAAAGAGAATTGATTTCTCATGTTAAATCCTTCTTTTTGCAAAATTAAAATCGGCATAAAAAAAGCGGAGACCAAAGGTCTCCGCCTAAATTTTCAAAATCAAGCTTTGAATTTCTTAACTTCTGCTGTAATAACAGGAACGATGTCAAGAAGGTTACCAACGATACCAACGTTAGCGATATCGAAGATAGCAGCATCCTCGTCCTTGTTGATAGCAACGATGTAGTCAGCACCTGTGATACCAGCAACGTGCTGTGTAGCACCTGAGATACCGCAAGCGAAGTAAAGCTTAGGAGCAACGCTCTTACCTGACTGACCAATCTGGTAAGCTCTTGAAATCCAGCCGGCTTCGATGGGAGCTCTTGTAGCACCGATAACACCGCCAAGGGCGTCAGCGAGCTCTTTAAGGATAGCGAAGTTCTCAGCAGAACCTACGCCACGGCCACCAGCAACGATAACTTCAGCTTCTTCAAGGTTAACTGTTTCAGAGATTTCTTTAACGATGTCAACAACCTTTGTCTTGATAGCGTCTGCGGGGCAAACGATAGCTTCGTTGATGATTTCGCCAGCTTTAGCTTCATCGGGCTCAGCCTTCTTGAAAGCACCTGAACGAAGAAGTGCGAATTCGATTTCGCTTTCGCAAACATCATCGTTAAGAACTGCACCGGCATATACAGGGCTTGTGTAAACGATCTTGTCTCCGTCAAGAGCAACACCTGTTACGTTTGTAACACAGCCTGATCCAACTTTAGCAGCAGCTTTTGCAGCAAGGTCTTTTCCGTCGGGTGTAGCGCCAACGAAAACAGCCTTAGGAGCATATTTCTTAACTACTTCAACGAGTGCATTTGTGTAAACATCTGTATTGTAAACTTCGTAGTCGTCACCGGCAACAACAACAGCCTTGTCAGCACCGAAAGCGATAGCCTGTTTAGCAGCGCCTTCTACGTCCTTGCCAATAACAACAGCGATAACTTCTCCACCGTCAGCAGCAACTTTCGCAGGTGTAAGGATCTCAAGACCTACGTTTTTAGCTTTGCCTTCAGCAGCTTCAACATATACTAATATATTTTTCATCTTAAAGTTCCTCCTCCCGATTATAATACTTTAGCGTCTACGAGCATATTGAATGCCTTAAGTGCTGATTCTTCAAAAGTTTCCTCTTTGATCTTAACGCCGGCTGATTTCTTAGCGGGCTCATAAACCTTGATTGTCTTAACTGAAGCAGCAGCGTTTACGCCAGTAGCAACAACGGGAACGTCTTTCTTTCTTGCAGCCATTTTGCTCTTCATTGTAGGATATCTGGGTTCATAATCAGGTTTGATTATACCAAGAACGCAGGGTACACCGATTTCAACCATGTTGTATCCTTCTTCTGTTTCTTTCTTAACTGAAAGACCGCCGTCCTTAGGCTCGAAACCGATAACGTCAACAACTTCGCCGTATCCAAGTTTCTCTGAAAGGAGCTGGCTAACGATACCGCAGGCATAGTCTGTAGATTCTTTACCACAGCAAACGATATCAAACTTCTTGCCTCTTGTTTCCTCAAGCTTAGCAACTGCAGCAGCGATAACTTCGCTAGTAGCAGCAGCGTCTGCGCCTTCGATAACATCGCTTATGATATAAGCCTCGTCAGCACCAACTGCAAGGCAGTTTTTCATTGTGTCTTTAACTTCGTCACCGCCGATTGACATAACTACAACAGTACCGCCGTTAGCTTCTTTGTATCTTGTAGCCATCTCAAGAGCGTATCCGTCGAACGGATTGATAACAGGAGCGATTTTTTCGATATCAGGTGCTCCTGAAGCGTTTAATTTAACTTCTACATCTGCATCGGGAACCTGTTTTACACAAACTAAAATTTCCATTTAGAATTTCCTCCTCTAAAAATTATGTTTTGCTTATGCACGCCTACGCAAAAGTATATGCGTACTCTTAAAAAACTTTATCAAAGTTTAGGGCACTTGTCAAATAAAACTTAGATTTTATTGTTAAAATTTAACTTTTGGCACCAGTACCCGTAAAGACAGCGTCTTTATGCCAAAAGCCGTCCTCACGACACCGGATCGCACTGACGGTCCGGCCTCCCCATATTTATAAAATTAATAAAAAACTGAGGGAGTACGCAGGAGCATACCCCCGCAGCCAAAATTTGAATGAAATCCAATAACGTTCTAATCGAAATTTTTACTTAAGCCCAAATCCCTTTAAAAGTTCGTCTGCGCTTAAAGTTCGGGGAACCCGCAAGCTCCCCGAACTGAAATATCGGTCATTAAAATGAACTTAATATTTTATCAGAATTTACCAAGAATGTGGTTAGCGATAACAACTCTCTGGATTTCGTTTGAACCTTCGAAGATCTGGAAGATCTTAGCATCTCTTAAGAGCTTTTCAACAGGATATTCTCTTGAGTATCCGTATCCACCGAATAACTGGATACCGTCAAGTGTAACCTGAACAGCCATATCACCTGCATAGCATTTAGCCATAGCAGCTTCTTTTCCGTAAGGAAGGCCAAGTTCATAGAGTTTGTGAGCGTGAGCAACCATCTGACGAGCTAATTCGATCTGCATAGCCATATCAGCCATCTTGAACTGAAGAGCCTGGTTCTTAGCAACGGGTCTGCCGAACTGCTGTCTTGTCTTTGTGTAAGCGATGCCTTCGTCAAGAGCTCTCTGAGCGATACCTACAGCAAGTCCGCCAACGAACATTCTGGCAAGGTCAAGAGTCTTCATAGCTGTTGCGAAACCTGTACCTTCTTCGCCAAGTCTCTGAGAAGCGGGGATTCTAACATCTTCAAGAACAACGTCGCTTGTGATAGATGTTCTGATACCCATCTTGTTCTCGTGGTTTGTTGTGCTTAAGCCCGGTGTATCCTTATCAATGATGAAAGCGCTCATACCCTTAAGGCCCTTTGTTTTATCTGTAAGAGCTGTGATGATGAAGAAGTCAGCAACGGGAGCGTTTGTGATGAAGCATTTTCTACCGTTAAGGATGTAGTCATCTCCGTCTTTAACAGCTGTTGTCTTTCCTGCACCGGGGTCAGAACCAGCGTTGGGCTCTGTAAGACCGAATGCACCAAGACCACCGTTGATAACAACGTCACAGTATTTCTGTTTCTGTTCTTCTGTACCGGCAATAAGGATAGGTTTAAGAGCAAGGTTGCTTGCTGCCATTGTTACAGCAAAACCTGCATCTGACCAAGCCATTTCCTCATACATAGCAAGGATTGTTTCGCCGGGAAGACCGAGTCCGCCGTATTCTTCGGGAACCTCGAGCATCTGGTATCCAAGCTCGATAGCCTTGTCATAAATTTCTTTAGGCCATTCGCCTGATTCGTCATATGCTTTGCACTGTTCCTTTACTTCGTTGTCACAGAACTTCTTAACGTCTGCAACCAATGCGCGTCCGTCCTCGTCTAAAATATAAGCCATTATAATTTCCTCCCCAAAAATTCTTTAAAAATTAGTAATTTATTTGTTTATAGTTGATTGTTTATTTATATCAATATCTTAGTCACATTTCTCGCAAACTTTGCCAGGATTTAAGATATTGTTAGGGTCAAATACTTTCTTGATGCCTCTCATGAGTTCCATCTTTCTTTCGCCTACAGCCTTTTCAAGGAATTTTACCTTGCTGTGGCCGATACCGTGCTCACCAGAGATTTCGCCGCCCATTTCGATAGCCTTGTCGTACATTTCGTCCATAACAAGGTCAGATTTCTCAGCGAACTCTTCAAGAGACATATCTCCTTCTTTACAAGCGTAGATATGAAGGTTACCGTCTCCGGCGTGGCCGAATCCTCTGATAATAACGTTGTATTTATCCTGAAGAGTAAGAACCCAGTTGAAGTACTCAGCGATCTTGTCTCTGGGAACAACAACGTCGCACTCATCAAGTTCATCTGTAGCAGCCTGAATTGATTCAAGGAACTGGCTTCTAGCAGCCCAAGCATCTCTTCTCTTGTCGGGTGTATCAGCAACGAATACGTCAAGAGCTCCGTTTTCGAATACTACTTCACTTGTAGCCTCGCAGATAGCGTCAAGCTGATCTCTGTCGTTTCCGTCGAATGTCATAAGGAGGTAAGCACCTGCCTCAACGCCGTCAACAACTTTAGGGAAGTTTTCTTTTTCAAGATACTTCTCGCTCATCTCAACGATGTCTCTGCCCATGAACTCAAGAGCCTGGGGCTCAAGTTTGTTAAGGAAGATCTGAGGAACTGTAGCGATACATGTTTCAAGATCTTCGAAAGGAATGATGAGGCTGACAAACTCTTTAGGCATAGGGATAAGTTTAAGTGTAAGCTCTGTGATGATACCGAGAGTACCTTCTGAACCGCACATAAGCTGAACAAAGCTGTAACCTGAACTTGTCTTGGGAACCTTTGATCCGAAGTTAACGATTTCGCCTGTAGGAAGAACTACCTGCATAGCACGAACGTAATCTCTTGTTGAACCGTATTTAACAGCTCTCATACCGCCGGCATTTGTTGAAACGTTACCGCCGAGTGTAGCGAACTTTTCACCGGGATCGGGTGGATACATAAGGCCCTGTTTTTCTGCATCTACAGCAAGGTCATTAAGAAGAACGCCGGGTTCTACAGTAACTGTAAGGTTACCAAGGTCATAGCTCTTAATGTGGTTCATTCTTACTGTTGATATCATAATTCCGCCCCATTTAGCAACGGCACCGCCGGCAAGACCTGTACCGGCACCTCTGGGGATAATAGGAATGTTTTTCTCGTTAGCGAGTTTAACGATTGCTGAAACTTCCTCTGCAGAAATAACTTCTACAACAGCGTCGGGAAGTTTCTGTCCGTAAAATCTCATTTCGTCATGAGCATAATCTTCGTTGATTTCGTCTCCAGCGAAAGCTCTGCCCGGAGCGATTGCTTTAAGCTGTTCGATGATTTCGGGTGTAACTTTGTTAAATTCCATCTTTCTTCCTCCTTTTATTGATTGAAATAAAATACACTCTACCTGATAAAGGTTTGATATTTATTTGCTTTTATGATTACAGACCTGACCGGGATTGTTTGTTAATAAACTATCGGTATGGTGGTCTAACCAGACATGTTAAAAAAATTTTTCTTTACGGAATCAATTTAAACTTTGCACGTAGTCCAAGTGTTCGGATATTTTTCTGACAGCCTCAACGCTGTCGCCTTTAACAACGGCCTGATAGATTTCCAGGTGCTGTTTATATATCACCTGTCCGGAGCCGTCCTTTTTAATTGCTTCGCTGCGGTTATATTTAACCGTTTTTTCGAGGATATACTCAGTCAGGTTCTGGGCCACCAGAAGGAGCCTGTTGCCTGTAAGCTCAAATATGCGTCTATGGAACAGGATGTCCAGTTTAACGCTCTGAGAGCAGTTGTCAATGGATTTTTCCATCTCATCGACTATATCCTTCAAGTCTTTGAAAAAGTCTTCTGTTTCACCTCTGAGGGCAAGACGTCTGATGGAGCCTTCCTCAAGGATCTTTCTGAACTCCTGCAGATCTTTCTCTATATCACGATTAGCCAGAATTACCGGCCAAATCATAGAAAGGAACGGTTCGACATTAAAATCGGACACTACAGAGCCTTCACCGGGACGAATCTCAATGATGCCCATAATTTCCATTACTTTAAGCGCTTCCCTTACAGAAGTCCTGCTGACATTAAGCATTTCAGCAAGCGACCTTTCGGGAGGGAGCTTGTCACCTTTTTTAAGGCTACCGTCATGGATAAGATCTACTATCTGTTCAACAATGTTTTTGTAAATTTTCTGGGTTTGGACAGTTTTGAGTTCCATGACAACTCCTTTCCTTCCGCCCGAAAAATTTCTAAGCACGCTGTTATACAGATTTACTTTGTACTAGTAAAGGGTACTAAAAAAATAAAGGAGTGTCAATCGTGATTTTTGACATATTTGGTCCTACGTTTTTATAAAAAACATCCTAAGCAGGCGTATTTTTTCAAAATTTATTACAGCTTCAAAAAAATGTGTAGATTTTTGATTAATGGTTTCACAAAAAATAACTGATTTTTATACAAAACCGATAAAGAAATATCCACCAATAAGACAGGTGGATACTTCTTCTCAAAATGTGCAGATTGTTAAAAAATTATAAATCTTTTCTAAGCTGCCTATACCGACAGTATATGACTTGTTAAACTTTTTAACAAACTTTTTCGTTAAATTAATATTTAACACAGTCCAAAAAGCACGCAAAATTTCAGTTGGCCTTATTTTATCTTGCATACGTTTACGGGATTTCCGTCCAGATAAGCATAAAGATTATCGAAAACTATCCTAGCTCTTCTTATCATAGACTCTTTAGACGCAAATGCCACGTGAGGTGTAAGCAGAGTATTTTTAGCGTTAAGAAGAGGATAGTCAGCGGGAATAGGAGGCTCCATATCGAATACGTCGATGGCAGCTCCGGCTATTTTTCCGCCGTTAAGGGCTTCGGCAAGGGCAGCATTGTCAACTACAGCGCCTCTTGCGCAGTTGATAAGGATAGCGCTTGGTTTCATAAGAGCTATCTTTTCAGCATCAAGGAATCCCTTTGTCTCAGCTGTTGAAGGTATATGTAAAGATACTATATCGCTTTCTTTTAAAAGTGTTTCCAAATCCGTATATTCGATGCCGGCCTTTTCTGCTTCGGGTTTTACCGTCCTGCTGTATCCCAGTACACGGCAGCCAAAGGCTTTAAAGAGAGCGGCTGTCATAACGCCGATTCTTCCTGTACCGATGATTCCGACGGTCTTTGTGCCAAGCTCAGTGCCCATAAGGCCTGCTGAAGCAAGGGTTTTGCCTTCTCTTACGGCTTTGTCGCCCTCGTTAATCTTTCTGAGAACGTTTATGGCCATACCAACAGCCAGCTCGGAAACGGTTTCATTTGAATATCCGGCCGCATTGCATACGGTAACGTTTTTATCAGCGCAGGCTTTGAGACCCACATGGTCTATGCCTGTAAAAGCCACATTGAGCATTTTTATGTTCTGGCATTTTTCTATTACGCTGTCGGGGAGAGGGTTATTAGCAATCATAACGATGTCGCTGTCCTTTGCTCTTTCATAGAGCTCATTGGGGTCAGTAGTTTTTTCGGGATAAAAAACAAATTCGTGGCCCTTTTCCTTAAGCGGCGCCGAAAGCTCGTCCATAAGAGCTGCATCTATTCCTATGGGTTCCAAAAGACTTATTTTCATTAATATATCTCCTCCTTTATTTACCTGCGAATCCGCAAAATTGGTACTGCCTATATAAGATTATAACATAATCAAATATAAATTCCTACATTAAATTAGACTTATAAATTAAAATTGAAGGGAAGTTGTCGAAATTTCTTGACTTTACAAAAAACAAGACGTTATAATCTATTGTGCACAGCGTAAGCGCAGGTAATATACAGCGTCTGACGCTGTTTTTTCAGGTTATGGTAGCTTTCCTTAAAAAGACTCCTCAGAGCAATGTAGTCAACTGTTTGAACGGAGGTAACTATGGAAGAAAAACAAATAACTAACAAGATGGGTATTGAACCCGTAGGAAGTCTTATTCTCAAGATGGGCATACCCATGATACTGTCGATGATGCTTCAGGCCTTTTATAACATCGTAGACAGTTATTTCGTAAGCAGTATGGAAGGTGTAGGAGACGCTGCCGTAAATGCTCTTACTCTGGCCTTCCCCATACAGGCCCTTATGGTAGCTTTAGCCATAGGTACGGGTGTAGGTGTTAACTCCCTGCTTTCAAAGTTTTTAGGTATGGGAGACAGAAAGACAGCCAGCAGAATAGCGGGCAATGCTGTTTTTCTTAGTGTATGTACATATATATTGTTTTTAATTTTCGGACTGTTCTTTGTGGACGCCTATATTTCGTCCCAGACATCGGACCCCATAATACAGGAAATGGGCTGTTCCTACCTTAAAATATGTACGGTATTATCCTTTGGCTCAGTTATATATATGATATACGAAAAGCTTCTTCAGGGAACAGGCAAAACAGTGCTTTCTACAATCGCACAGGTATCCGGAGCCATAACCAACATAATCCTTGACCCTATAATGATATTTGGTATGTTTGGATGTCCTGCTTTAGGCATCGCAGGTGCCGCCTATGCGACGGTTATAGGCCAGGCTGTATCCCTTGTTTTAGGAATGATATTCCACCATACAAAGAATAAAGAAATCGAAACAAAGGCCGAGTATCTTGTTCCCGATAAGGAAATCATCACAGCAATATACCGTGTCGGAATACCGGCCATAATAATGCAGGCACTTATGTCAGTAATGACATACTGCATAAATATAATTTTCGTAAGAGTATCAGGTTCAGTTGTTACGGCCTACGGAATATACTTCAAAATACAGCAGTTTGTATTCTTTGCGGCCTTCGGACTTAACAATGCCATTATTCCCATTGTGGCATTTAACTACGGAATGAGAGACAGAGCCAGAATATCCAAGGCAATCAGATGCGGCCTTCTCTATAATGCCATTATAATGCTTGCAGGAGCCGTTCTTCTTCAGGTATTCGGAAAACAGATAATCGGTTTATTTGACGTATCAACGGAAGTAAAGGAACTCAGTATACAGGCAGTAAGGATAGTTACCCTTGGCTACATATTCGTCGGAGCCAACGTAATTTTCCAGGGTATATTCCAGGCATTGGGCGAAGGTATTAAGTCCCTGGTTATTTCCGCAATAAGACTTATTATTGTGGTTCTTCCTCTGGCATATTTCTTTACCACCCTTCCCAATGCACAGAATATCGTATGGGCAGCATTCCCCATAGCTGAAGCCTGCGGACTTGTTGTTTCAATATTATTTATGTCTAGAGTTTCCAAAAACAAACTTTCCCGTATCTAGGAGGCGATATAAATGTCAAAGAATATAATAACTATCAGCCGTGAATTCGGAAGCGGCGGAAGAACCATCGGAAAAGAAGTTGCAAAAAAACTGGGCTATGCTTATTACGATAAGGAGCTTGTTAAAATGGTAGCCCTTGAGACCGGCCTTGATGAAGGTTTTATAGAGCAGGAAGGCGAATATGCCCCCAATAAAAACTTTTTCTCATACTTATTTTCATCATCTGCCCCCGGCGTTATGAATGGAATGTCCATGGAAGACTTTTTATGGGTAATGCAGAGAAAGATAGTGCTTGATATAGCCGAAAAAGGAAACTGCGTTATCGTTGGACGCTGTGCCGACTATATATTAAAGGAAAGAACAGACTGCTTAAATGTATTTGTACATTCAAGTATGCCTAAAAGAGCGGAAAGAATTGTCCGTCTCTACGGCGAGAGCGAAAAGACTCCCGAAAAGAGACTTGAAGAAAAGGACAAAACAAGAAGCCTTTACTATAAGCGCCATACAGGAAGAGAATGGGGCGACGCAAGAAACTACAATCTTTCCCTGGACAGCGGAATGTTTGGCATTGATAAATGCGTTGATATAATAATCGGACTTTCAAAAATAGACTGATACGAAAAAAGGGAGCGTTAAACGCTCCCTTTTTTATATGCTCTTTCCAAGGCTTTAAAAATATTTCTAAACCGCAAAACTTTAATATAAAAAGAACGTCTCAAAGAGACGTTCTTTTACTTTTAAATTAAATATGCAGTTATTACATAGCTAAGAGTGATGCTACCCATCCTCTTGTTGCGTTGGGCGCTCCGCCAACATAGATTTCAGGTGTCTTTCCGTTTGCTATAGCGCTCATTCTTTCAAACTGCTCTGTTGTAAGAGCGTCATCAGGACCAAATACGTCGCCGTATCCTGCTACGATTCCCTGCTCGTATGCCCAAGCTACTGCTTTTGCATACCAATCGTCTGATGTTACATCAAGGAAAGGTGCAACATTCTGGGGTTCAGGTTTTCCTGCTTTGTTCCAAAGTACTGTTGCTCCCATACCTCTTGTGAGTGTTCCGTTGGGTGCGAATCCTCCGTCGCCAATACCTGCCATCCAGCCGTTTTCATATACTTTGATGATTGCATCATAGTTAGGGTTGTCTTTACCTACGTCTGAGAAAGGTCCTGCCTCCTCTTCGGGTGTTACTACAGGCTCATTCTTTTCGTCTTCTTCGTCATCTCTTTCTACTCTGCCTTCTTCAAGTGAGTAGCTGTGGCTGGGTTTTGAACTGTCCTTTATAAGTTTAGGTGTAGCTGTAAATGTGTCACCATTTATATGGTTAAGAAGTTTTTCCGTAAATGTGTCATAAACTTCTCCGTCAATAATCCATCCCTTAAATGTATAGCCTTTTTCCTTATAATCAGGAAGGTTTTCACCTATATTAGCTACATTATATTCTTTTTTCTTTATTATGTCTCCGTCACTGTCTTTAAATTCAATTGAACCGCTTCTGCTATCGTTAAATATTGTTATTAAACTAAATCCATTGGGGTTTGTAAATGTAACTTTATCGTTATCGTTATTATTATTAAGAGTAGCTTTATAGTAATATGTTCTTCCGTTATGGATATGCTTTACGAAAAGATTGTCTTCATTGAACATATCGCTAGGTACAGGTATTGTTACCTCAACTTCTTTTGTTACATCAAGTTTTTCTCCTTCTTTAATTGTTTTAGTAGATGTTCCTGATGTAGCTTCGAGCTTATACATAGGTGTAACATCTACAGTGAAAGTTTTTTCTGTTTCAGTATTTACATAATTTTCTACTTTAACATCAAGATATGTAACTACCTTAATCTCGATGTCTGCTTCATTATCTACTTCAAGAGCTTTCTTAGCGTCATCTACATCGCTCTTTGTAACCACATCTTTGACATTGTTTTCTAATCCAGCTACTGTAGTATCATTCGCTATTGTGTTTTCAAAATTACTAGGAAGTGTTACTCCTTCAGTCACTTCTACAACAGTATCATCTGTTTCTGTTGTAACTACAGTCTCACCAACTGTATCTGCAACAACTTTTACATTTAAATAGCTTTCTTCATCAGCGAGTTTAGCACCATCCATAAGATAAATTGTCTGGCCTTCAACCGGGCTATAATATTCACCATCTATATTCACATTTGTTTCTTCATCCAGCTTTGCTCCTGTAACAGTTACATCTCCGCTTACTGTTATTTTAGCAGGGTATGCAGGATATTTAGGGTTTAATGTCTCTATTGCGTTTTTCTCACATCCGCAATCAATGTTACACTTATTGATTGTTCCTTCATTGATAACTTCATATGAACCACCATTTGATACGGATACACCATCGGGGTTCAATAAAACTCTATCGATTTCACCATAATTTTTAAGAACAACATCGCCCTTAATATATCCTCTCATAGCCATATATAAATTAGTCTTAACGACCGCATCTTTATTTACAATCATTTCGGCGCTTCCAGTATATCCATTTGCTCCTGTAACAGCACTGTAAGGTCCGTTTATCTCACCATTTACAGTACATGAAACTCTTCCAATTCCGCCATAAGAATAGCTTGCACCAAAATAATAGAAAACTTCTCCATTTATAACTACATTTGCTTCTTTTACAAAGTTTTTTGCAGTTCCAGTTCCTTCTCCTACATCAACAACGTCCTCAATCTGAGGGCCAACAGCTGAGTTTCCACCTGCATAAAGAAGTCTTACTTCTCCGTCAACAACTATATCTACATTTCCAACCTGAGCTTTGCTTGTACCATCTCCATGAGATGTTAAACCGCCGCCATATACATTTAAAGCAGCAGCACCTTCATCAATCTCAATTCTAACATTATCAGTCTTTGAGTCAGCATATCCTCCGCCAAAAATCGTATTTACCTTGGCTCCGTCTTTAATCCTTATAGTTACATCACTGTGTTCTCCATTGTTATCAATGTCATCATTTCCACCGGCAAATATTGTTAATCCCTCTGCTGACGCAACATTTTTGTCAAATGTATAATCAGTCTCTCCAACTGTTACTATCAGGCCATTCCCTTTATTATCGGGAGCAACAATAATATCATTACCGTTTGCAAAAAATACATTGTTATATACTTTTCCAGCATCAGGTGTATTAATATTATTTACTGTTGGAAGCTTATTATCCGCCAGCGCAGTAAAACTGCATACGCTTAAGGCCATAACCGCACCCAAAAGTCCGGCCGTAAGTTTTTTGAACTTTTTCATATAACATCCTCCTTTAATTTTCTTTAGCTTTTTTGAGCTAATAACTCATATTCTATTTTACCCCCCCCCCAGAAAAATTTCAAGGTTTTTCCAGAAATTATGAACCTTTCATTAAATATTCATCTATTTTACTAATTTTAGCAACTGTTTACATAAAATGTTTTGTTTGAATTTATTACCAAAATTTAATTTCAATACAGCGGCACAAAAAAGAGCGGCACAAGCCGCTCTCAAATAAATTACTTTCTTCCTTTATAATTATCTTTTCTTTCTTTGTCTCTCTGTTTTTTCTCCGCCTCTTTTTCGGCTTTCTTTTCGTTCATTTCCTTGATATCCTCAGGAAGTTCAAGGGTGATTTTTCCTATCTTTCCGCCTCTGAATTCATCAAGTATTATTTTAGCCGCCCTAAGACAGTCAGCTTCTCCGCCCTTTTTGATAAATCCCCTAGCCAAGGCTATTTTTTCAAGGACTTCAAAGGGCTCCTCTATGGTATCAAACTCAGTCTTATATCTTTTTCTTATGCTTTCGGGGTCTACCACCATCATAAGATTGATAAACTCGGTACATAATGTCTGGGTATCAAGTATGTCGTCATTTATAGACCCTATCATCGCCAGCTTAAGGCCGACTTCTTCGTCCTCAAATTTAGGCCAGAGTATACCGGGAGTGTCCAGAAGCTCAAAGTCCTTTTTAAGTCTTATCCACTGTTTGCCCCTTGTAACGCCTGGCTTGTCTCCTGTTTTTGCGGTAGTCTTTCCGACACTCTTATTTATAAAGGTAGATTTACCTACGTTAGGTATGCCGACTATCATAGCCCTTACGGGTACAAACAGTCTGCCCCTTGCTTTTTCTCTTGCAATTTTGTCTTTCATAAGCTCTGCGGCTGCGGCAGAAACCTTATTTACTCCCGTACCCTTAACGGCATCGGAAAGTATTACGGTAAATCCCTTTTCTTCAAAATACTTTTTCCATATTTCGGTTTTTGCGGGGTCTGCCAGGTCGCTTTTATTCATAACGATAATTCGTCTTTTATTTTTTGCCAGCTCATCAATGTCCGGATTTTTACTGCTGTAGGGAATACGAGCGTCAATAAGCTCGATGACAACATCAACAAGGGAAATATTTTCCTCCATCATTCGCCTTGTTTTTGTCATATGTCCCGGATACCACTGTATATTCATAATCCACCTCAAATTTTATCTAAGTTTAAGTCTGTATAGTCTCTGTATTCTCTTACCGTCAAGGAATGTATCTATTTCCGACACAAACTCCCAGCCGAATTTTTCATAAAGTCCAAAATGTTCGGTATATAAATAAATCTCGTCAAAATCTATGTTTTCCTGCGCTGTCCTTTTTATGTTTTCCATAAGGATTTTTCCAAATCCCTTTCCGCGGTACTTTTCCTCAACGTATACATTGGCAAGCCAAGGATAGATGTCAGGCCTTACGGTCAGGTCATCATATAAAAACTGATACATACCTATTATATCCTGTCCCAGAAAGATTCCGTAGGTCTGGGGAAGCCTGTTTTCCTGCATACCGTGCTTAAGATAGCAGGCCACTGCATCCGGGCTGAAATCCTCATCTTTGCCCCACCATTCATACATCCAGGAAGTCATTTTTTCTAAAGTCTTTTCATCCGTACTTGTTATCTTTTTAAATAAAGGTTTTAACATAGTATCTCCATAACTTTCTTTAGGTGCAGTCTAATCATCAGGATTTATTGACTATTTTAAATCTTACGATACCTATGATGCTGTCTCTTTCAAAGGTGCCTATGTAGCTGTCTCTGCTGTCGGCGCTTACGTTTCTGTTGTCACCCATAACAAAATATTCATCTTCTCCAAGGGTGATGGGATATTCCCTGTCGCCGCAGGTCATCATAGGGCCGTTGATATAGTCCTCATCAATAACTTCTCCGTTTACGGCTGTTTTATAACATTCAGCCTCTTCGTCATAAAAAATATTTATTTCATCGCCGGGACAGCCGATAACTCTTTTTATAAAGTTTTCGCCGTCTACTCCGTCGTTATATTCGCAAATCACAATATCATTTCTTGAGGGGCCTTTTATTTTGCAGCTGAGTATATCCGTAAAAACATACTCGCCGTGCACATAGTTAGGCACCATGGATGAGCCCTTTACGGCCGTTATTCTGAATCCAAAACTTCTTATGACAAATACGGCTATGATACCAATAACAATGAGAAGGACCCATTCCTGTATTTCTTTTTTAATGTCTTTCTTTTTTTCCGTTTTTCCCATAACGGACCTCCGTATTTGAAAACAGCGCACGGAACAATCCGTGCGCTGTGAGTAATTATCTGATAGCTTCTTTAACTTTAGCTGCCTTACCTACTCTGTTTCTTAAGTAGTATAATTTAGCTCTTCTTACGATACCCTTCTTAACCAGTTCGATATGGTCAATTCTGGGTGAGTGAACGGGCCATGTTTTTTCAACGCCTACACCAGAAGCAATTCTTCTAACTGTGAAGTTTTCTCTAACGCCGCCGTTCTGTTTTTTGATAACAATACCTTCGAACATCTGGATTCTTTCTTTAGAACCCTCTACAACCTTAGCGTATACACGAACTGTATCGCCTACATTAAACTGAGGAATGTCGCTCTTAAGCTGTTCAGCTTCGATCTGTTTAATTAATTCGTTCATTTGTCTTCCTCCTTTCTTCCAGCGGTGTTCATTAACGCATAATCTTATGGCTTTTTCGCCGCGCCAGCGGACCACCGGTAATAACAGTTAAACGGCATAGGGCATAATCCGCCTATAGCCGAACATATGGTATTTTATCACATACAAGCCTATATTGCAAGCATTTTTTTAATAATTAAGAATTGTTTTTACATTATATCCTTTGAGGAAATCTCTTCCCTTAAGGTCGTCAAGCTCGATAAGGAAGCAGAGAGCGCTTACTTCAGCACCTACTGACTCAACGAGGTCAATCATAGCCTTTGCAGTACCGCCTGTAGCAAGGAGGTCGTCAATGATAACTACTTTCTGACCTTTCTTTAATGCGTCAACATGCATTTCGATAGTAGCTGTGCCGTATTCAAGGGCATATTCTCTGCTGACAGTTTCAGCGGGGAGTTTACCTTTCTTTCTGATGGGCACAAAGCCTTTGCCTCTGTTATATGCAAGGGGCATACCGAATATAAATCCTCTTGATTCGGGCGCAACGATAATATCGTAATCCACATCTGCAAGCTTTTCGTCGATTTCATCAACAGCCTGTTTTAATGCCTCGGGGTCCTTAAGCAGAGTTGTTATATCTCTGAAAATTATTCCTTTTTCAGGAAAGTCTTTAATGCTTCTTATACTATCTTTTAAATCCATTGTTTTTCCTCCCAAAAACCGATATATATAAACAATTTTACCACCTGAACGAACTTATATCAAGCTGAATACGCTCAAATCCGTTATATCTGTTGATTTTCGGCGTATAAACTATATCAGCCTTAATACCTGAGCCAAGGCCCTTCAATAATCTGTGGCAGTTTTCCTCGCCGTATCTGTCCCTTACGTCGTCAAGAAGCTTGTCAGCGTCTCCAAACCAAAGACCTTCAGCCGAAGCCGTACCGTCATTCAATATGAGCTTTACGGCATTTCTGTTTTTTCCCATAATGAATATTTTTTCTACCTTTAAATTTTTAGCCGCAAAAACAGGCTTTCTGTTTCCCTTTCCGCAGGGCTCAATAAG
>OGYF01001719.1_pt1 | contig 17764 bp, 17 predicted proteins | sample 1576451 | NCBI WGS metagenome assembly OGYF01 (sample SAMEA3541505, study PRJEB24748) | human gut metagenome | biome: human gut; feature: human-associated habitat; material: faeces | place: China | collected 2012 | reverse complement strand
TGCAGGTTGACGCTATCTACCGCAGCGCCTGCGCCCGGTATATGGGGGTTGAGGAGGAAACTTCTGCTGCTAAATCATCGGATAAGACGCTTTACTATAACGATGGTGCCATGCACTATAAGGGAGTCGAGTATGAGCTTCCCACAGCGGTTACAGTGCTGAAGGTTCCCCGGTTTGAGCCTGCAAATCAGAAAAGCACCACTGTCCTATCGGCATCATCGACATTCTCCCAAAGCTTTACGTTTGATTTGCTTAGGGCACTCGGCTTTGGAGAAATGCAGGGCAGTGATGATTTGGCTTTCAATAATTTTGGACCGGATGGAAAAGCAGCAATGAAATATTATGGAACTGCTGCGCTGCTTACAAGTTTAACTGACTACATAGCAGCCGGAGCAAGTCGAACTGATGTAAGTATTTCATTAAAAGAAAAAGGTGAGTCACGATATGCCACCATTATGGTTGGATCGTTTGAATATCAGCAGATGGTGTATCATCTTGCTGATGGAATCCAACGAAGCAACCGGGGAATACAACTTACATTGTCACCAGAACGTAGGAATAATCCGTATTATGGACAGCTTGTCATAGATGAGAATGGAGAATTGGCAATAGAACAATATATTTTCCAAGGAGATAAAATCATAATTGATGGTGACGACAGAACCAACGATCTCCGTTATCCTATACCGGTAGATAACGATATTCTAGAAGTGCTGCAAAAGATAATGGACAGTAGTCTTTAGACTACATGATGGAGGAATTTCATGATATGTATTGTGCTTGGGATTCTCATCCTTGATATTGGAGGCTTTTTGTGGATGCCGTTTCCCAGATGCATCTTGCCGCTTGAAGCCGTACTTCCGGAGATCAGCGGAACGATAACAAGAACGATTTACTATCTTCTTTGGCTTCTTTGGATGATTCCCACTCAAAGAAACATATGGAATGACTATCCGGCCGGAATCCAATCAATCCTGCAAAAAGCGCCTGCTGCATTGTTCCTTGTACTCAGACTCCTGTGTGACGGCGTTCTGTTGCTTCTTGCAGAATTGCCTTTCGTAACAGAAAAATGGATGCATGTGCTTGTGATCACCATAGACATTCTGTTTTCCGGAAGCATTGTCTGGACGTTTTCAAATCGAGCTCATACTGCTAAAAACAAAAAGATTCCTGTTTTCATCGCATATGCCGGGATTTTTGTACTGGGCAGCTGGTTGATGTTGACCGTCTGTCAGATGGAGGAAGATGCCTTGCAAAAGTATGTTTCCCCATATTATGACGGTTTTTTTCTTGAAACAGCTTTCTACAGGCAAATGATCTATTTGGGAAGCTATGTTTTGATAGATTTGGTCTGTGCGTTTGCGTTGAGGCCCCAAAGACGGCGTTCCCCAAAAAAGGCGCATGCCAGATCGAATCTTAAGGGCATATTGCTGCTATATGTATTGCTTTTTGCTGTATGGTTGAAACCTACTTTGATGCCTCAGGAGGCCATCGGCATGACAGCAAGTCACGAAATTCTTGAGTCTGATGAGATTAATGGAAAACGGTATTATTATGAAAGAACGGTCACTAGTTTCTATAGAAATGATTTGGCGGGTGTCGCCGACGAAGCGTACAGCTATTGTTCTCCCTATTCCCTGATCGTTGACGACAGGGTGCTGGCCCGCGTGAAGGTGATGGGCAATCCCAGATACCATTCCTGCATGATTGATGGAAAGGAAACGATCTACTTCGAAGCAGAAGCCATCCTGATACCTGATGACACCGGTTATACGGTCATCCTTTCAAAAGACATCAACAAGCTGACCGATTCAAATAACATTCTCAGTCAATTTATATTGGCAAAACTGGAAGAGGGAGAATTGATATGGTTTGAGAAATCCTATTTATATTGTTGGACTTTCTTAGAGGATGAAACCAAAAACCTGTTCTTCAGGTATGCAGAAGGGAAATTTACCGAGACGGAAAGAAGTAATAGCGAAGATATTAACCTGTTGTATATCACAGAGCTTGCCCGGCAATTCACTAGCAATCAAGCGTGAATTGCCAAGTTGTTATTTCCAATGTATTCTACGACAGGACCAGCAGCCTGCTCACCGAGACCGATGCGCTGGGCAACAGGGTGACGTATGCCTATACACCGGAGGGGTGGCTGGAAAGCGTCACCAAGGCGGATGGGACCGTTCTGGCCTTTGCGTACGACAAGAGCGGCAGCCTGCTTATCCAGAACGTGGGCGACGGGCAGACGGTAGAAAGCAGCTACAAAGAAATCCGCAGGGTCACGGAGGTCTCCGGGGCCGAAGAAAGCATACGGTATCAATACGATGAACGCGGATATCTCCTTGTTTCCATTATACCATAAGGACAGAGCATCCGGGGATTTTGTCAACAGGTCCGCACCTATACTTCAGCTACTGTTCCATTTATGATACGGATACGTGATAATGAGCCTGGAATTCCGAAATAGCCAGAATCAAGTTGAAATACTTATCTTGCATTTATATTAAAGCAAATAGAAGTAGCAGGTGGATATTTTATCAATAGGTCCAACGAGCTGGGACATGTGCCGTTTCAGCAACGTTGAGACGGTAACAGCGAAAAGAAAAGCCGAGAATTTTTGGGCAGGCAGCTCAGGTAAAAAGTAACTTGCATGCCGTCTTCATCCAAAGGAAGATAACAGTAGTTATGGTGTGGGTCAATATTGATAATGGTGGTTTGCAAAATAAAGGATCTCATGTCAAAAGCCTGCACAATATCTCGATATTCCTGCTCGTCACTAACGTACACAAGACTGGTTTTGCCATCCAGACTTTTGCGAATCAGCGTTGCCCAAAATCCGCTCTGTGTCCACATCAGCAACTTTGTTCCCTGCAAATCCTGCAATGTCAGGCTTTCCCGGCTGGCTAGCGGGTCATCGGCACGTACTCGTACCATCAGCCTGTCTGTAATATAGGGGGCGCACAGCACCTCCGGCTCGTCGATGGCATATTCGGTTATTACAAAGTCAAAGGCCCCGTCCAACAGACCGCGCGGAAGCAATTCACTGGACAGGTGCTCAGAAATGATGCTGCGTTCAGGGTACATGTTGCTGAGGCGGTCCACCAATGTCTTGCGCAGGCCAGCCACAAAAGAAGCCACAGTTATAGCGCTGAGTCTGCGCGCCCGCTCCTGCAGCTGTCGCACCATTGCCTTCTCATCTGCTAAATGTTTTTTAGCAAGCTGCACAGCCTCCTCCCCTACCTCGTTGAGCACGATGCGGTTTTTTCTGCGGTCAAACAGTGTAACGCCAAGCTGCTTTTCCAATCGCTTCATGGCAGCAGACAGGGACGGCTGCGATACATACAGTTTTTCGGCCGCTGCGCTCAGCGTTCCATACTGATCAAAAGCAATCAGGGTTTCCCACAGGTTGTTATCAATCATTTGTGACATTCATTCCTTTATCCTGTTATATCTATGCTATAAAAGTATACTACTTTTCTCCGCAAAATCCCAGTATAAATAAATTTTTTAGCAGAATAGTATACTCGTATTATACTTTTCCCGTAAAAGCACTAAAATGATAGATAAGATTCTAACATAAGTATTGGGTTTCATTTGTTCCTGATGCCAAATATCACGGAAAGGAGGAAAACATATTTCATACGTCCGTCGTCAATGAAACAAAAACATTTTAGCAAAAAAGAAGGAGTAATGACTAATGAAACGGATATTCAGCTTTGTTCTGGTTCTATGCATCCTGATGACCATTCCCATGTTTGCGCTGGCTGATATCAGCGGCGACGCACCTCTGACCATCGGCACTCCCTTTATGATTACCAATGCTGGCCAAGGTCCTGGAGGAAAAATGGGCCGCCTTCTGGCTACGCGTGCGGGCACGCTGGTAGAGGATGAGGACTTCTATTATGTGGATGTTCCTTATGCTGCTGACGTAACAGCCCGTGAATACTCTGCCATCCTGATCGTCATCGGCTCTACCGATAAAGGGTTGGGTGCCACTGGCATCACGATTGACGAGGAAATTGCCCGTGTGAATGAAGTAATGGCGGCTGCTAAAGAAGCCAATGTGCCGGTTATCGCCGTCATGCTGGAAAAGGACAAGCGTTCCGACGTATCCACCAACGCCAACGAACGCTGTATTGATGCCGTGTGTCCAGGCGCTGCATGGATGGTTGTTATCAAGGACGTCAACACCGATGGCCGCTTTGATGCTTTTAAGGAAGCCAACGGCACGCCGCTGACCCTTCTGGACAGCTCTATGGACTTCATCACGCTGATCCAGCAGGCTTTCGTAAAGGAGTAATTGACTGGTGACGGCGCGGCGGGACGGAGGGTCTCCGTCCCCGGTCCGCGGCCGTGCCGATTGTGCAAGGCAAGGAGGAGGAAATACTCATGTCAATTTACGTGAGCACGACGATCGTCCTTGGTGCCATGGTGGCAGCATTTGTGCTCAGCAGTATCTTCCTGAAGTCGCCGGAAATTTCGCTGGCGATTACCGCGGCAGTGGCCGTTGCTTTTGGATGTGGCTTTGGCTGGACGGATTCCTTTTCCCGTGTGCTGGTAGAGGGTTTGTTTGTCAACCTCGATACAGCGCTGATCTTTATTACTGCATCCATCTTCGTAAACATCTATTCCAATACAGGAGCCATTGACACCGTAACCCGCAAGCTGGTCAGCCGCTTTAATAATAAGTGGGCGCTGCTTGCCTTCATGGGCGTGTTCATGCTGATCCCCGGCGCCCTCACCGGCGCTGGCAGCATTTCCATCTTCGTACTGGGGTCCATGGTCGCAACCATTGTTGGCGCTATGGGCCTGGACAAAAAGCGCACGGCTGCCTTTGTTTTCATGTTTGCCATCCTCAGTGCGGCAGCTCCGCCCGTGAACCTCTGGGCCATGATGATTGCCTCCGGATCGGATATTCCCTATGTTGGCTTTGGCCTGCCTCTGATGGTTCCCATCATTATTGTAGGCATCTTCACCGTGATCTTCCTGGGCTGGGGCACAAAGCGCAAGAGCAAAGAAGAAGTGCTGGCCTGTCTGCCCGAATCCACCGAAAACATGAGCTGGTGGCGCATCCTTACGCCGCTGGTGGTAATGGTCGGCCTGTTTTTGGCATCCAACTATCTGGCTCACTACATTCCAACGCTGGGCCTGCCGCTAATGTTTGTCCTTGCGGCTATTGTAGCAGTTATCTGCAACCCGCGTAAGATGAAGTTCAAGGACTACTGGAAGATCATCAACGATACCTTTGAGCAGATATTCCCGCTGATTGCCACAGTGCTCAGCGTCGGCATGCTGCAAAACGCCATGTCTGCCACCGGCGTCAAGGGCCTGATTGGCATCACGTTCATCACGTTGCCTGTGGTATGGATTTATGCCACCGTTCTGTTTGTGGCCCCGTTCCTGCAGGGTGCGCTCAATTACGGCAGTGCGGTTGTCTTTGGAGCCCCTCTGATCTTCCTGTTCAATTCCATGGGCTTTGATCCCAAAATTGCTGCTGTGGCACTGGCACTGATGTTCCCCATCGGCGACTGTCTGCCGCCGTCGCGCATCACCGGCCGTTTGGCGGTAGAGGCTGTTGGTTACGAAGGCAAGTACACATCCTTCCTGCTGACAGTGCTGGCTCCCTGCCTGGTTCTGGGCCTGATTGCCCTTTCAATGCTGATTTGGCCCAACTCGTTTACATTCCTGATTTAAGAAAGGAGGATTGGCATGGTATTTCTGCAAAATGTGATTTACTACATTTACATGGCTTTCGCAGCAGTTACTGGCTTCTTCCTCATCAAGCATCTCTTTAAAAGGGAGAAAAACAAAGGGTTGGTAAACGATATTGTTTACGCCTACTGCATCATTCCGTTTCTCCTTCGCATCCTGCAAATTAAGTAATTAGGAAGGGAGAAACAGCTATGAAAAGCAATAAGAGTCTTTGGGGAAAGATCATTGCGCTGGCGTGTGCTGCAGTGATCGCCACGCTGGCCGGCATCGACTTTTATAACCACCGGCACACAAAGGAAACCGTGGTGGTTTCCGACGCGCTTACCGAGCAGCATATGCTTAGCGAATGGGAACCTAGCCTGAAAGGTACCTTTGGCGACACGCCCGTATTTTTCTTTGACTCCGGTGTGGAAGGTGGTACGGTGCTCTATGTAGGCGGCACCCACCCCTATGAGCCGGCAGCCAGTTTGTCCGCCTATGTGCTGCTGGAGAACATTCAAGTAGAAAAGGGACGCGTTATCGTTATTCCCCAGGCAAACCGCAGCGCTACCACTACCGGCATGCTGGGTAATGCGTATCCCAGTTTCTATGAAGTTGAAACGTCGTGGGGTACCGCCAAATTCAAAAACGGCGACCGATGGGCCAATCCACTGGATTCCTGGCCGGATCCTTTTACCTACATGCACTATCCCTCTAACTTGGCCTTGACTTATCAGGATATCCGCAACGTCAACCGCTGCTATCCCGGGCGGCCCAATGGATCACTGATTGAACGCGTCTGCTACGGTATTATGGAGATCATCCGAAACGAGGACGTGGATCTGGCCATTGATGCCCACGAGGCTGCTGTTATGTATCCCGTAGTGGAAACCTATGTGGCACATGACCGTGCACTGGATATGGCTATGATGGCGGCCATGAGCCTGTCCGCCGATCGTTTCTACATGAAGTGCGAGGCCTCGCCCAAAAACCTGCGTGGTCTTTCCCATCGCGAATGGGGTGACTTCAGCGATACTCTCGCTGTGCTGATGGAAACTCCCCAGCCCTTTACTGACTGGATTGTGGGCCCGATGACCGCTACCCTACAAACCGAGGGCAAGGATGAATTCCTCGATACGGCTTCCCGGCATGGCCTGACCTATGTGGACTACAACGATGATTTCGGCTCTCCTATGAAGTATCGCGTGGGCCGTCATTTGGAAGGTGCCAAAGAGGTTATCTCTTGGGCCAACGACATGCAGCTTTCGCTGGAGGGCAAGGAAGTTATTGTTTCCTGGCCCGGCTATAACGACCTGATGGAAAAGGATTGCGGATATTTCTTGAAGAACCCTGCCACTGCCAATCCTGATCTTGTGTTTCAGATTTAATCCCGGTCTCTTGTCTGGTGAAAATGTGGCTAAGGCCCTGTAATATATGCTATGCAGGCCTTGGCACCATGGTTTCATGCTTGCCGCGGAAAGGGGGGTGGGTGGTCAGCGGTTATGGTCTGATCCGATACTTTGAGCAACCTATCAAAATAAAACGGAAAAGGAGTTTAAGCATATGAAGAAAAGGCTCTTTACAGCTCTTGCTCTGACATTGGCGCTTATTATGATGCTCTCCAGCGCGATGGCCTGCACCACTACAGCTGTTGGTAAAGATGCCACAGTGGATGGCTCTACCATGGTCAGCCATACCTGCGACTCCACCAGCGATGATTATCGCATGTGGATTATCCCTGAGATGGAAGGCGGTGAGGGGGTCACTGCTGACATCGTTATGAACGGGAATACCTGGGGCGACTGGTCCAACTATCCTGAAGAAAAGAACTATGGCAGCGGCATGGTGGTTGGTGAAATGCCTCAGCCTAAGGACACCTATCAGTATCTGCATACTAACTACTCTATCATCAATGAGAATGGCGTCGCCATGGGCGAGTCCACCTGTGGTTTTGATAGCAGCACAGAGGCGGGCCAAAAGGTAAAAGAGCTGCTGTTTGATAAGAATAACGGCCTTATCGACTGCTATCAGGCTCAACACGTTGCCCTGCGTTATGCAACCACCGCACGTGAGGCTGTACAGATCATGGGCGACCTTGTTGAGGAATACGGTTGGAATGCCATGGCGGAAAACATCAACATCTGCGATGGTGAGGAAGTCTGGATTGCCGAGTTCTATGGCTTGGATCTGTGGTGTGCCGTGCGCATTCCGGATGACGAGTTCTTCGTGTGTGCCAACCGCTGCCGTATCAACTACATTGACTTTGATGACCCTGAAAACTACATGTGGTCGCCCAACCTGAAGCAGTTTGCCATTGACAACGGCATGTGGAGCGAGGACAGCGGCGTTCCTTTCCAGCCCGCCAACATCTACGCTCCCAACAAAAGCAGTGGCTCTACCCTGCGTGAGTGGCGTGCACTGAGCCTTGTGGCGCCTAGCCTGAATCTGGATCCCAACGATCCCGATTCCTTCCCCTTCAGCGTGAAGCCGGAGCGCAAGCTGAGCGTGGAAGACATCCGCGTGATCAACAGCGACCATTATCAGGGCACTGAGTATGATACCGCCCGCAGCCCGGTGGCCGGCCCCTACGGCAACCCCATCAACGGTGACTTCAACTTCAACCGCCCCATCAACATGTACCGCGCCACCTATCACTTTATTGCCAACATCAATACCAAGTATCCCAAGGAAGTTCGCCCGCTGATCTACATTGGTTGGGGCGCTGCCGATTCCTCCTACATGATTCCGTTGTTTGCTACCATGACCGAGCTGCCCTCGCAGCTGTGCAGCGGCAGCCGCTATGGCAAGTTTGACCGCAATTCCTCTTGGTGGGTATCGCAGTATGTGCAGCAAACTGCTATGCAGAACTACGAGCGCGCTATTGAGGAAATCTACGCTGCCCGTGATCCCAAAATGGCGGAACAGTATGAGACTGTAGCCTCCATTCAGGATGCAGCCACTGCACTGGTGAACGCTGGAAATACCGAGGCGGCCATTACGCTGTTGACCAACTACGCAAACGAGAATGCCATTGACTGGCATAACTACTGGCTGGAGTTTGGCGATGAGCTGTATGGTACTTACATGTTCAATCGTGTGGACATGAAGTCTGCTCCGTGGCCTGAGTGGTGGAATAAAATCATGGAAAATGCGCCCATCCGTCCTCTTGAAGAGGAAGCCAAGTAATCCTTTGTAATGTATCTACAGGGGGGTCCAAGCGTTCTTTCCGGACGCTTGGACCTGCCCTTATAGAGCAACACTGTATGCCAGGGGGGCGCAACAATGGTTGTGGTAATTGCTGTGGCCGTGATAATCCTGCTGGCTGGCCTTGCAGAAAACATGCTGCACAGACGCAATCTGAAAAAGATCCCTCTTCGGATTCTGGTAAACGGCACACGCGGAAAAACCACGGTAACCCGTATGGCAATTGCTGTTCTCAACGAGGCAGGTATCCGTACCATGGGGAAAACTACGGGCTCAGAAGCACGCCGGATTTTTCCTGATGGCCGCGAGGAGGAATACCGGCAGGAGAGACGTCCGGTCAATATGATAGAACAGCTACCGTTTCTGCGTATGGCCGTAAAGGAAAAGGTGCAGGCCATTGTGGTGGAGTGCATGGCACAGCGCCCGGAAAACCAGCGCGTGCTGGCCCGGCAACTCATTCGTCCGCACTTTGTGCTCATGACGAACGCATATGTGGATCATATTGAAGAAATTGGCGCCACCGAAGAAGAAACGGTTGCTGTGCTGGCCCAGTCCATAACCGATGAATGTGCTGTAATAACAGAGGACAGCCGTTTTAGCGCATATACCAACCGGCTTCTTATGTCCCAAAGGCAGGTGGATACCACCCCCTATCAGGGATGCAACTTTCCCATCCACGAAGAAAATCTCCGCTTGGTAGCAGAGTTGGCGCGACAACTGAACATCGACGAGGATACCTTTCGTCGCGGTATTTTGAAAACCCATCCGGATATAGGTATGTTTAAGGAAGTCATGCTGGCCGGCTGTAGAATTCGCAATGCTTTTGCAGCAAATGATCCCAACAGCTTCCGCAACGTATTGGAGGAAACTTCCCGGGAGGGACCCTATGCACTTATCTACAATCACCGTTCTGACAGGTCGTACAGGTTGGAGGCATTTGCACAGGTATTGCGTACCTGTTCCCATCCCCCAACGGAGATCGGCGTAATAGGTGATGCCAGGGAATGGTGCGCAAAGTATCTACGCCGCGTTACAGGCATCGCTGCCATAGCCGTTACACAGCCCATTTCCTATGCCAAAGAACATCCAAATCTCCTTTGTGCAGGCAATATCAAGGGTGATGGCCGTATGTTTTTGCAAGAAGCCATAAAGGAAGCATATAACGATGTATGATGTTGCAATTGCTCTGAGCGTGCTGCTCAGTTTTGGAATATATGAAGCCTTTGGCCTGATGTGCGGCGGAATGGTTTCGGCTGGGTATCTATGCCTTTTTCTGGAACAGCCTCTGCGTATTGCTACTACGTTGCTGTTGTCAACGCTCGTGTACCTGCTTACCCGGATGTTGTCTTGCGTTGTTATTCTATATGGTAGACGTCGCTTTATGATCATGATTGTCATGAGTCTGATTTTAGGGTGGCTGATTGAGCAGTTTTTGTTGGGCATTTCGCTGATTCCTCAGGATATCCGAATTATCGGCCATGTGGTGCCGGGGCTGATCGCTAACGACATGTATAAACAGGGTATTATGCGTACGCTTCTGGGCGTTCTGCTCTCTGCAGCGTTAATACGGCTTCTGCTGCTGGTGGTGAGCGGTTTATGAAGAAAGCTGGCGCATACCCTTTCCGGGGTTTAAAACGCAAAGACATGGTTTGGTTATGGCTGGCGCTGATTGTGGGGCTGAGCGCCATTGGCCTAACGATGCTCCACCAGACAAAGGCTCGCCTGCCCTACGCAGATATACAGCTTGCGGCAGCACAGCGGATGGCCCGTGCCGAACAGGCTGTACTGAACTACGTGATCCAGCAGGGCATTGAGATGGAACGTGATGATCTTAACCACACTGGGCTAATCGGTCCGGAATGGACGGAATTGACCAGCTCGCTGGGCATGCTTGAAGCTAAACGAACGGCACTCCAGCCGGACTTTGCAGCATTGATGGTCAAATATTACCATGAGGCAGGTTTACAAAGCGGCGATACCGTATGCTGCGGCATGAGCGGCTCCTTTCCCGGCCTGTGCATTGCGGCTGTTGCAGCGGCTAACGAAATGGGGCTGAATATGCGTGTGATCGCCTCCTATGGAAGCTCCATGTACGGCTCCACACGGCCAGAACTGAGCATTGTGCGAATTCTGGATGTAGCACGTCAAGCGGGCACCATCCAGTATGAGATGATCGCCGTATCCCCTGGCGGTGATTTTGACCAAGGCGTGAGTATCCTTTTTCCCGGCTCTCGCGAGATGATTTTTTCCCTGGCGGAAGACGATGGTTTGCTGATGATCGACGAGCCGGACATCCCTTCCTCTATCCGCTCCCGACTGGAATTGTACGGTGAGGACGTGGACTGCTTTATCAATGTGGGCGGTGCAAGCGCCAATGTGGGGACCAGCCCGTACACACTTACATTTCCCAACGGGTTGGTTACTGACCCGCCGCGAATTCCGTCGGATGAGGACCGCGGGCTCACCTTTGAATACGCGGCACGGAACATTCCGGTTATCCACCTGCTAAATGTGCGTGGACTAGCAGAAGAAAATGGCCTCCCCTTTGATCCCGTTCCTCTGACCTGTCCCGGGGAAACCGATGTGTATTACACCATAGAGCACAGCGCTTGGTATGGTGCTGTGGCACTGGCAGCGATAGTGTTCTTCTTGTATAAGGCATGGAAGGGGCTCCGAAATGAAAGGAGATTGCACCAATGAATCTGTTTGATATCCTTGGCCCCGTTATGGTTGGCCCAAGCAGTTCCCATACGGCAGGCGCGGCGCGTATTGGTTTGACGGCGCGTCGTCTGCTGGGGGAAGGCACGCCTACGAAAGCCGAAATTGTTCTATATGGTTCGTTTGCCGCTACTGGCAGGGGCCATGGCACGGATCGGGCCATCGTTGCCGGGTTGCTGGGCTACCGACCAGATGATGAGCGCATTTCAGACAGCTTTCGCTGGGCAGAAGGACATGGGATGGATTTTCATTTTACTTTTTCCAAACTGACGGCTGTTCACCCCAACACCGCGCATATCGACCTGCTGGGCAAGCGCGGGGGAAGGCTGTCCGTAACGGCCTGTTCACTGGGCGGAGGGCGCATTATGGTGATGGAGCTTAACGGGATGCATGTGCAGTTTTCCGGCAATCTTCCCACCCTCATTGTGTCCAACGTGGATCGCCCGGGCCGGGTGAGTACTGTAACCGGTGTGTTGGCTAGTGAGAATGTCAACATTGCCACCCTTCAAATCTACCGGGATCATCCTGGCGGCAATGCCGTTATGATCATAGAAACAGACAAGCCCACGTCGCAGGATGCGATTGCCCGACTGCGACAGGAAAACGGCATTCTTTGTGTAACAGCCATTGACGGCGAAGGCTAATGACTGGAGGCTAACTAATATGGCCATTGAATCGCTTGCAGAGCTGGAAACAGCTGGGGAAACGCGGGATATTTTTGAATTTGTTCTTGAAAACGACAGTATAGATCGTGGAGTTACACCAGAGGAGTCCTTCGAAAAGATGCGCGGGATATTCCGCGCCATCTGCCGTTCAGCTGGGCGGTATGTGCCTGGACTACGTTCAGCCAGCGGGATGGTTGGCGGTGACGGCGCCAGGATGCGTCTGTATGTGGAAAAAGGCGATACTATTTGCGGCGATTATATAGGCCGGGTGATTTCTCAGGCGTTGGAAATGGGAGAGAATAATGCCTGCATGAAATGCATTGTAGCTGCGCCCACAGCGGGAAGCTGCGGAGTAATGCCGGCTGTGCTGCTGCCCTACCAAGAACGAGAAGGTCTGGATGAAGATGCTCTGGTACGTTCGCTTTATATAGCAGGTGCAATTGGGCAAGTGGTTGCCTCCAAGGCATCCATAGCCGGTGCAGCTGGGGGATGTCAATATGAAATTGGTACAGCCAGCGCCATGGCAGCTGCGGCCATTTGCTATTTGGCCGGCGGGGATGTGCATGCTATCTGCCATGCTGCAGCTATGGCTATCAAAAGCTTGTTGGGATTGGTATGCGACCCAGTTGCAGGGCTGGTAGAAGTTCCCTGTGTAAAGCGCAATGCTACAGGCGCGCTGGTGGCCATGTGCAGCGCAGATATGGCATTAGCGGGTATCCGCTCGGCAGTACCGCCAGATGAAGTGATCCTTGCCATGCGCGATGTAGGGGATAAGATGGATGTTTCCCTGCGTGAAACGGGGCTGGGCGGCGTTGCAGGAACGCCCTTTGGCCTTAAAATGATGGAAAAGATGGCGGCAAACCACTGAGAAACGATAGGAAACAGCATTTTATCACCGAGGAGTTTTTCAGGGAGGTAGTGTCAACAAGTCTAACTCTTGACACAACCTTTGGGGGTGTCCCAACCAGCAAAACTGGCTGATCTTTGTAGTCTCTTGTAAGGACTGCCCTGATTGCCACAATTGTTTTGGAGGGCAGAGGCGCAAGTAAAGCAGGAATCCCTCCCGTTGGCTAATTTACAATAAGGGAGATCGGTCAGACGGTGCCAAAGTTTACAACCTCGTCAAGTGCCACAAAATATCTGACAAGGCAAAACCAAATTAGACAGCCAGATAAAGGTATACACCCAAAATCGGGTTTGAGAGTATTTAAGTAACACTGCCTGAGCCGGATGCCAAGGGCAAGATGAACGGCTCCCCCGACCTTGATATCCATCCCTTTCGACGTTATGTTGTAACAAGACGGCAGCCGGATGAAACTGCTGCCTAAATTTTGGTAGGCTCTGCTCCTGCTTGCAAACCGCAGATGTACTTGGCTACATTCCAGCATTAGAAATGCTGTACATTCTCGGGGCGAATTTTGAGCTTTTTCTTCGCTTTAAGGGGCCTGCATCGAAGGAGACGAGGATTTACCCACACGACCGGCTACAAGGGCCTTCATTCAAAAAACAGGCGCTGCCGCACGGCAGCGCCTGTTTTGATCCTCCTCACATCGAAAGACCTATTACGCCCCCTCATCCTACGCCTTCCGAGCCGCCCTTTCTCCCCTCATCCCACCCCGCCCGCTTTCCCAGGTCGGCCATGGCTGCACAGAACTGCTCCCACGGTTTCCATGTTGTCAGTAACCGGTCGCCCTCCCGAATTCGAAGCGTCCGTCTGATCTCCTTGGGAATGACCACGCGCCCAAGCTCGTCAATTCTGCGCACAATCCCCGTTGCCCGCAATGTTCCCATCCTCCTTGACGGCGGCGCAACGCTTATGCTGCATTGCTTTGCCGTTTGTCTTTGCATCCCTAGTATGGAATTTGGAGGGGTGATTATGCGGCGGAAAGATTTGGGACGCGCCGCGACGGGCGGAGTTCTGGAAAAAAACAGCGCCCGGCCAAAGCCGGGCGCATCATCAGAAAAGCTGTTTTATTGTGAAAACAGCAGACAAACGCGTTCGATCGAAGCGGGCTCACGAGCGCCGCAGGGAAAAAACGCCATCTGCCGCGGAAAGCGGTTCAGGATTCGCGCAGCACGTCGGCGTAGAAGGCGTCCATCTCGTCCTGGGTGGGGAAGACCGCCACGTACATCTGGTTGCCCATCGCGCCGGAGAGCGCGTCGGGGATGCGCTCCACCATGCGCAGCTGCGCGCTGTAGCGCCGGAGCAGCTCGTCGTGCCCCAGCGCAAAAGGCTTGCCGTCGCGCCGCCCGGCAAAGGCGCAGAAGTAATGCTGGCCCGAAGGCAGAGTGGAACGGTCAAAGGCGATCATGTCGGCCCAGATCTTGTAGACGTCGGTGCTGTTGGCGTAGTTCATCATGTCGGGGGAGAAGCCGCCGCAGGGGCGCATGTTGACCTCCAGGGCCACCACGTCGCCCTTCCTGCCCATGCCGGGCTGGTCCTGGGTCAGGCGGAAGAACTCGAAGTGTACGAAACGGCTCCTGACCCCGAAGCCCTTGACCGTGGCGCGGCCAGCGGCGCGAACGTCGTCGGCCAGGTCGCGCACGATGTAGTAGATGGAATTGTCGTTATCGTTGACGATGTCCATGATGGAAAAGGGCGTCACATTGCCGGTTTCAAACATGGGTTCGCCGTGGGAATCGATGATGGCGTCATAGCTGTTGACCTCGGCGTGGATGAACTCCTCCATGATGTAGCGCACGTCTGGCTCACGCTGCGTGTCCAGAAACCAGCGAAGCCCGCCGTCGTCCGTCAGCTTGAAGGTATGGGCCGCGCCCACGCCGTTGTCCGGCTTGACGACCACGGGATAGCCCACCGTTTCGATGAAGGCGCGGCAGCCGTCGAAATCGTCCACGATGTGGTAGCGCGCCACGGGAATGCCCGCTTTCTCATAGTATTCCTTCATGCGGGACTTGTATTTGATGCGATCCATATCGGCGGACTGGAAGCCGCTTTCAATGTGGAAATCCGTGCGCAGGCATGCGTCGCGCTCCAGCCAGTACTCGTTGTTGCTCTCCAGCCAGTCGATGCGCCCGTAGCGGTGGATGAAGAAGGCCACCGCGCGGTACACCTCGTCGTAGTTTTCCAGGCTGGACACCTTGTAATACTCGTTCAGGCTGTCCTTGAGCTGGGGCGAAAGCTCATCGTAGGGCTGATCACCGATGCCCAGCACATTGAGGCCGTTGTTTTTCAGCTCCCGGCAGAACTGCCAGTAGTTGGTTGGAAAATTGGGCGAAAGAAAGACAAAATTTTTCATCGGAAGACCGGCTCCTTTCGTGCGCCGCGGCGGCGAAGCATGTATCAGTCCAGCAGGAAGGGTACGAAGTAGGCCACCTGCTTGTACCACCAGTCCCAGTCGTGCGCGCAGTCGTATCCCCACACGTCCACCCAGACCTCAATGCCCTTCTGGGCGCAGATGTCCCGCAGGCGCAGGGTGGTTTCCGGGATCTCCCATGGCCCCTGGCCCACACACAGGATGCCGCGGTTTTGGTTGTAGCGCTGGATATAGGGATGATCGGCCGGCATCCCGGCCAGGTAATCGACGGGCGAGTTGCGGTAGACCTCCTCGTCCATGTAGCCGTCGAAGCCGTAGGACGCGGTGTAGATGCCGCTGAGGGCCAGCAGCCCGTCAAAGAGGTCCGGAAAGCGGAAGAACAGATTGGCCGCGTGTAGCGCGCCCAGGCTACACCCAAAGGCGATGATGCCGGGATATCCCTCCCAACCATTGAGACGGTTGGCCTCGCCGCGGATGAAGGGAACCGCCTCGCGGGTGATGAAGTCCATCCACTGCTCGTGGCGGCGGATGCGCCAGTGCTGGTCGCCGCCCTTATCGGACCAGGTTTCGCCGTCGATGGTGTCGATGGAAAAGACCATCACCCGGCCGGAGTCGATCCAGGGAGCCCAGGCGTCGGTCATGTGGAAGTTTTCAAAGTCGTAAAAGCGGCCGTCCTGACAGGGAATGAACAGCACCGGCCGGCCCGCGTGGCCATAGCGTTTGATCTCCATGTCGCGTCCCAGCGAGGGGCTGTATTCCCGGTAATACTCCGTCTGCATTGGCAGGGCACCCCTTTCAGGGCTGCTCGTAGAGCAGCGTGTTGATGAAGAAGGGAATCTGGCGCGACCAGCTGGCCTCGGTGTGCTCGCCGCGGGGCACGATGCGGCTGGTCAAAAGCACGCGCCTTTCGATCAGCCGTCCGCTCACGGAGGCGAAGGCGCGCCGCATATGCCGGCGCGAGCGCATTTCCTTTGCGCCGTAGTCCATGTAGACCACCGTGCCGGGCCGGATATCCGCCTCGTCAATCAGCTGGCCCAGCTTTTTGGGAGCTACCCACAGCGAGGGCGACAGCGCCGCCGCGCGCGAAAAGACCTGATTGTAGCACAGCACCGCGTACAGGCTCATCAGCCCGCCCATGGAGCTTCCGGCGATGAAGGTGTGCGCGCGGCCGGGGCGCGTGGGGTAGCGCTGGTCGATCAGGGGTTTGAGCTCCTGGGTGAACCAGTCCATCGTCTCCTGCCCCCGGCCCGGCACGTGGCCCAGCTGCGGGTCCTCAAAGGTAAAGGGCGAGTATTCCGAAAGGCGGCCGTTGTCCGGGCTGTGGTTGCATTCCACGGCGACGACCATGATGCGGGTGTCCGTTTCGTCCAGATAGGCGCCCAGGCCCCAGGAGGTACCGTAGGTGGCATCCTCGTCGAAAAAAACGTTGTGCCCGTCGAACATATACAGCACGGGAAAACGCTCCCGTCCATCCGCGCCGTCCGGCAGGTAGACATACACATTGCGCGGTTCCACACCCGTGAAGGCAGGGTAAGGGATGCTCCATTTTTCCACCATGGAGGGGGATCATCTCCTTAAATATGGCACGGCCCCGAAAGGCCTGTGCATTAGTTTAGCACGCTAAGGCGGGAATTGCAATTCCTGGATGGAAAAAGTTGTCCCAAAAGCGCGAAATCCGCCGCCGGTGAATAGAACAACTTTGCCTGCAAAGGTGCCGCTTCACCTTGCTATATACCGATTTTGATGTGTAGTGAAAGATAGGACAAATTTCCCTTGCTTCCCGATGCAAAACATGCTATACTACGCGCTGGTTAAAAAAACATCAATCTTACCGGGGAGGAAGGACCATCATGAAAAAGCGTTTTCTTGCGATCCTTACCGCTGCCATGCTGCTGATGACCGGCGCCGCGCTGGGCGAAGCCGCTCCCGCTGAAATCAGCGGCGACTTCACCGGCACGGCCCAGGGCTTTGGCGGCGAGGTGACCGTGACCGTGACCCTGACCGACGGCGCCATCACCGCGGTGACCGCCGAGGGCGCGGGCGAGACCGAGGGCGTGGGCTCCAAGGCCATCGAACTGATGCCCGCCGACATGTCCGAGTCCGGCAGCATCGCCGTGGATACGGTGGCCGGCGCGACCATCACCTCCAACGCGATCCTTGAGGCCGTGAAGGCCGCCCTGACCGCCGCGGGCGTGGACCCCGAAGCCTATA
>OGYF01001712.1_pt1 | contig 17844 bp, 23 predicted proteins | sample 1576451 | NCBI WGS metagenome assembly OGYF01 (sample SAMEA3541505, study PRJEB24748) | human gut metagenome | biome: human gut; feature: human-associated habitat; material: faeces | place: China | collected 2012 | reverse complement strand
ACATGTTGGCCCCGCCGGTCCCCGGCTGACTCCATGACACAGTAATTGAACACATGTACATTATCTACCCATTACTTCAAAATAAAAATGGGCGCCAATTAAGACGCCCATTGTGTACCTAACAATACACAAGCATTATGCTAAAATTTTCAACCAGTAGCATCCTAGAATCAAGCACTTCTTGTGGTACAACGCACGCTAATTTTCGTGGTACATCCGTTTTCAGAATATTGTGCTTATTTGATTTTATAGTAAGTGGTTTATCTTTATACTTGTCATCAATAAATTCAAGAAATTCTGCAACAGTTATATCCATTAAATTACCTCCAAATTAAGACATTTATTTTTGTACGTTTTCATAACATCCTTAAATCATAATTACAAGGTAATTATTTACTTCATCAATGTGGAACGACTTTACCACCTCAAGCATGGGGCACAATTTAACTATCTCATTGGCTTCCATATTTGAGGATGCAAAAGTACGCAGCTTTCCGTCAGGAAACGCTTTCATCACAATCCATTTTCCGTACTCATTATTTACAGAATAAAGGTCCAAAAGTTCTTCAAGTTTCATGTTATCCCCTAATCATTGTAACTAGTATACCGATTATCATAACACATAACAGAACATTTACGATGAAAAGAAATGATACAGTCTTTTCATAATCTCGTAGTCGCTGTTCCATGAACGTTACACGCTGAATCAATGACTTGCATTCGTTGTGCCTTAGATGCAAGGAATTTTCACATGTATTGATACGCGACCATATTGTATCGTGCTCAAGGTTGTGCTTGACCATTTGTCTGTTTATTAGCTCAACCTGTTTGTCTAGGGAATCCATTACGCTTTTTACCATTCACGAATAAGAGATTGAAGTACTTCGAGGACATGCTCTGTATCCTTGTTTACGGTGGACATTCGATTTTTTCTAATACCGTCTTTGCTTACAGTACACGAAATGAATAGTCTTTCTGTATCGTCAACGTATTCAACAACTTCAAACAAATTTTCGGTACAGATAATAAGAAGGCCATTATGAGTGCCAGTATCCTGTAGAATTTTCCGTACTGTGCAACGCTCGTGCATCACGTAATTTTCGCCGTTATCGTAGTCGTGGAACAAACGGTACATGTGTTCTCCTTTCATCGTCCACATTGTATAGTATAACATACCACTTGTTGCGTGTCAATAAAAATGGTAGGAACATTTATGTTCCTACCATTTAATTTTTATTTGTTGAGGTCGTTAATGTACTTAATGATGCTATCAAGTTTGGACTCGATTTCATCAAGACGTTCGTTCTGTTTTGCTTGTCCAGCAGCAATCCACTTAATATGGTCATGGTCGTTCATGGCGATATTGCGGCCTGTCGGGTCGAACTTAGTAGTAACCTGCTGATAGATGGTTTTAAGCTGCTCTTTCTCCGTGTTATTCATTTCTTCCTCCTCGGATTCCCAATATCCAGCCCAATTATATGTACTAATTCTAGCGAATCTAATTTCATTACCAGTTTGGTCGCCAGGGCGTCCACCTGTAATTTGTCCCCGTTCATCGATACACGCTTCGACCAGTCGGGACTCGGACACAGCAATTGCTGTATGACCAGTCTTCCAAAGGATGCACCCACGATGTACTCCGTTTAGACCGCTGCGCCAAACCCAACCATTCTGTTCTAGCCATGTACCCATCGAGCGAGTACTAAAACTAGGGTATGGAGCGTTGAATCCAGCAGCTCTAAGAGCACGACACACAAGAGAGCTGCAATCAAAGTCCTGACCTTCTCGCCCACCTTGGCTGTACCCATGAGAATTGTCATTTGCAATGTTTTCAGCCCATTGAACAAAAAATTCAATTTTACTCATTAGATTTACTACTTTCTGACTTGAAGTATTTTAGGAACCAATAATTGTCTAGCTTTGGATTAAGTTCTTTGATGTTCTCTAAAATAGACACGATTTCCGTAAGGCATATAAATATTGCTACACCGTTTACAATAGGAACAGTAAAACCAAGCTCCATATATATCATTGCATATTCGCAAAGATAGGACAACACCATAGCCATGATGAATCCCATTTTATGGAACAATCCGTTGCGCATCTTTTTGCTGTCCAAATTGTGTGAAGCGGCTCCCTTGGCAACTCCTGTTGCAAGGTCGAGTACAATGAACGATAGAACAATTACTGGGACGTGCCAGTCGTACATATTTCACCTTCCTAGAACCCTAGATAATCGAACACATTATTGAAGAACTCGCGAGTTTGGATGCTATCGAAATAAACGCTACCCTGCATGTACAGCTTTTTAACAGATTTCAATAGTACACTGGACTTCTCAATCATAAGCAGGTTCGGTTGCATATCCGATTTAGTTAGCGCGTAGACAACGCAATCTTTAGGGTACCTGTTGCAAACATAATATATTCCTTCCGAGTAGTCAACCCAGATTCCAACAATTTTATTATCGAACCTTAGAGCGAAGTAGAATCGCGCGTCTTCGCTCTTTTTAGCTATGAACTTGTCGTTATCATCATGGAACGAATTTCCCACTGCATAATCGTAGTAACTGGTTCCCATAATCATTTGACCGAATCGGGTCTTGTCAACATGAGCCTTGAATTTTGCGGATTCCACCATCTCTACGCACATGTACCCTTTATGAGCCATCAGGAACCGTTGGTTCTTTCGAGGTTTAAGATTGAAACCGATAAAGTACGGGTTCGTAAGAGCCACAGCGTTTGCCATGAACATTACACGTACGCGGTCTTGGAAACGGTCAACGGTGTTATAGAAATCTTGGAACGCTTTTATTTCATTAGCCATGTAGTGAAGATTGCCCTTGTCGATAATGAACTCATCAAAGCCAATCCAGTCAACGTCTGGATAGGGTACAGATTTCTTCGTTAGCGCATTGGCAAGCGTTACAAAGAAACAAAGTACAGACCATTTCTCAGGTTTCTGGTCTTCAGGAAGAACCTTTCTTATGTACCCTTTCATTCCCTCGACTTTAAACTCATATCCTTCAAACCTATCAACTACATCTGCGAAGAACTCCGCTTTATCTTCAAATTCTGATTTATATCTGCGTAGATAAATGAACTGTTTGCCAGTCTTTATATAATGCTTGATTCGTTTATATTTGAAATCATACGTTTTACCTGTACCACGTCCACCGACAACAAAATTGAACATTGCGTTTCGAGTCATAATTTCGTGCGCATCATAGTACATACTATTGTCTACAGCCATCGTGCAACCCACCATTTCACTACCCGTGTATTAAGCTGGCTAACTTTAATATGCCATTGATTCGGTCCATATCCCTCGCGTATTCCCCATGTCGTGTCGTTGCCATTATAAAGTTCGACATGTCGTGTACCGTCTCCCCAATCCATAAGAATCAAGTCTGCAAGTTTAAGCTGGTCGATTGGGATAACGTTAGATGATGTACCAGTAACTACCATCTTATTTTGCGACGTTGCCTTGCTGATTTGAGATTTTGTATCTTCACCAGGGTTTATATTCGCAATCTTCATGTACGCCCACCACACAAGACCAGAACAGTCGGTGTGGCCCGATACTTCTGGGTCAAGTCTTCCAGACCCCTGACCGTACTTAAACTTATCTTTATAATCGTACAGAAGTTGCATTATCTTTTCGGCTGTATCGCTAACAGGCGGTTGCGGGTCAGGAGTGCCCCCGCCGCTGATTTTGGATGTGCTAATCCATCGTCCACCAGCGGAAGCGTGGAAGATTACACCACTTTTACTTCCCGATTGGTACAGAATTAAATCATTTCCGCGCTCAATTATGTATGACCCAGCGAGTGACCCACTCGGATTGTCAGGGTCAGGGTCGGGCGATGGGTCGGGCTTGATACCGCTTTGACCGAAATCGGGCGGGTCGCTTTCGCCGTCCCACTGCTTGAGCATGGAATAAGTCGTGTTGTACCTGTTCGTATATTTGCCTAGTGTTCCATCGCTCATACAGGTTTGGTAAATACTGTCCAAATCGGCAATATTCGGAGTGTTCCTAATAACTCGCAAGGCTGCCGCTGGCGATTGGTGGTACATGCACATTGCAAATACAAGTGGACGTGGAACCGAATTTACGAAGCCATATTCCGATAACGTTGAAATATATCCGGTAAAGTCCTGAATTGCCAGCTCTTCCTGAGCCAGATGTGATGTACGCGATTCAGAAGCAGCCTTGAACGAATCTCCTTCTTCTTTAGTCAAGTACCTACTATTCCAGTAAGTATCTGTAACTCCATGGGATGATAAATCATCCCTAAGGGTTTGCGCAAGTTTAGCATAGTCATTAGACGCGACTTGACGCAGTCGGTTAAGGAGGCCAGCGGCGCGGGTACCATACCATTGCATCATGCCAATAGTGATAGGGTCGTTGTAATTGACAGACTGCCAATTCCAATTAGATTCAACCTTACCAATTACGTACATAGCATAGTATGAAATTTTGTACACTGTAGCCATACTGCCCCCCTTAATTAATTAACCCTGTGCAATGTATGTTGCGAAACCAGTGATGGAATTGTACGTGTGTCCACCAGGGTTGAATGAAACCTGTCCGTTAGCGCTAATCGAGAAGAACGATGCCGCAGTATTCCAATCACCAACATCGCTAGCGTTTCCGCACGCTGCTACCAGTACATCGATGATAGGGCGATATTTCGAGGTCGAGATAGTGCCGACCTGAATCTTGGACTTACCGCTCATTTGCGTCTTAGTCGCGCAATAAATCATCACCATTCCGTTTTTGTAATAAGCGTTTGACGATGCGGTATCTACTTTCGATGTATCCCAATTGATGGTAATCGGGATGCTTTCCTGCTCACCCAGTTTAGTACTAATCTCATTGCTAAGATAGTCAACCGCGGATTTGAGCGCATACGGAGTAGCGGCAGTGGAACTAGAAGATTGGGAAGTATTAGTGTAATCATCGCTGAGCTTCACATGTCCGTACTGCGTGGAGTTAGCACCGCCGTATTGAGTGGTCGACGCCGCGTGTCGGACTGGCGCGTACTCTCCAGCGGCACCACCGCCGCCACCGCCGCCACCGCTGTTCTCAAGCGCCGTAACACGTCCATTAAGCGAGGTCACGCTGCTAGTGTTAGCGGCAATCTTCTTCTTCATATCATCAATATCAGTTTCATTGGCGGCAATATTGGTTTTATTGGTATTAGCCAGCGAAAGAGCGCTGTTAGCGGTGGACTCGATTGCAGCAATCTTGTTGGACGCTTCATTAGCCGTGGTATTAGCCTGAGAAGCAAGGTTCTGGGCGTTGTCCGCTTTCTCTATGATGGATGTGGAATCCGCCTTAACCTTATCCATGTCCTTTCGAACCTGAGCGATAGTTTCTGTCATTGCATTGACGTTGGTAGTGGCGGCATCCGCCTTGTCCCCAATTCCCATCATACCGCTGTCGATTTTGCGCATCGCAGCATTGTACTGGTCACAAAGATTGGGTTTGTCTGCGCTTGCATACAAATCGAGATTGTAATTGCTTGTGTACTCTGTAGCCATGTTTCTCTCCTTAGCTTATACGTTGCCGCATATTAACTGCTATGTACTCGCTACCAGACGGTTTGTTCAGCTTCTCCTTGACGTCCTCGGATAGCTTATCCTCGGTAACGACACCAGCGGCAATCTTCATAGAGTTCACAGAATAGTCTGCGAGTTTCTCAGTGCCAACCTGACCGTTGCCGATGTTAACGGTGTTGACTGCATCGGTGGTGAGCTTGTCGGTGCTCACGGAATGGTCGGCAAGGGATATTCCACCGTCCTGCTTGACGGAAACGGTAGCCCCGTCGGGTTTGACGATTCCAGCCTTTTCGGCGGTTGCGATAGGCACGCTCGCTTCGCCGCCCCCCGCAATAAGACCGTCAAGGTCTCCGCGAATCTTGTCGATTTCACCCTGCTGTTGCTGTACAGATGTTTTAGCCTGCTCAGCTGTGGATAACGCCTGCTCGGATTTAGTGACGGCGGTAGACACATTGGAAGGCTCTTTTTCAATCCGACCCATAGCCAGACCGTAAGCACCGTCAACCAAGTCCATGGGAGAATCTTTAGAATATCTAGGTAGACTGATAGTCATTTATACTCCCTCCACAAAGAATCCGTCCTGTACTTGTGCCTTGGACAATATCTCGCACGTCAGGTCTTTGCGCACATTTGCATCCTTATAGTTAATACCGTCAGGCTCCCATTTGGAATCATTGGAAAACGCCTCACCGCTCCACACTGCCAAGCCATAGCAATTAAGTCCACAGTTAGCAAGCTGGTCTACGGTCATATCCATTTGAGCGAGATCGTCCACGGTTATAGCATGAACAGCGAGGTCGTTGAACAACCGCGTCATTGCGGTGGGCGAGGTCTGGTACCATCCTGTAGTAACGTCCCAGTCCATGTTTCCGCTCTCGGTTTCAGCGATTTTGCGAATCAAATCATCGCGCATATCGTTGATAATAGCTATAAGCTCATTTCTGAGGGCGTTCAAATCGCACATGGTCAGGCGCTCTGAATCGAGCCTGTGAATGATTGAATTAATGCGTGCAATCTGCTGCTGGTAGGAAAGTGCTTCATCATACACTTCTGGAATCGGGTAATGCCCATCGTACCTGCCGCGCCCATAAGTATACGGGTATCCCATTTTACCTCCTTAAAAAGCATTGAAGTTGCACGAATACAGTCCCATGAACAGCTCGCCTAAATCCTCAATAACCAGCATATCGATATTTAGGAACGTCTCTCTGAACTGCATCAGTGCGCTTGATGATGTGATTCCAGATATTCCCGATACAAGGTTGGAATAACTATCAACATTCTTGCTTGAAGATTTCGTGCCATCCTTGCTGGTGCTATCTGCGACACTTAGCTGTGTACCACCTCCTTTTGATTTCGTGCTCGAAGTTGAATCTGTCACAGATGTAGCATAGTCTTCATTTCCAGAAAGCTGCATCTGCGGCGTGGAGCTAACAAGGGCGCGGGACGTGGAATCAGAATTGCTGTCCGATGTACTACTTGCGTTCGTGGTAGCCTGTTCAATGCGTTCGTAATCACGGCTGCTATCCGAACTTCCAGAGCTGCGACCCTCGGTGCTCATCTTATAATTGGAAAGCGGGTCAAATTCGAGCAATGCCGAATTGTACAATTGATTGTAGTATGGCATAATCTCATTCATTTTACGATTTAGAAAACGTCTAAACAATGCTGGAGTTTCCGCACCGATTTCCCTAAACCAATAATGGTCGATAATCTTATCATTCAATCCAACACGGTATTCTTCATCGAAAATTGGGTAAGATGCCAAACCCAAATTGAACCCATTATCGACTAGTTCACCGAGCTGAATAGTGAAAACAGCATCATTGATATGGTTATATCCGTAGATGAAATCACATTCATTTATCTGATTCATCACTTCCACCTCCATCGTGTTCGCCGTTTCCGAAACCGAATCCCTGAATATCGTTTCTATCTTCAACAGATAGAAGCGTTGCCAGATTATCGCTTGAAACATCCGTGTTCATATCGCACCACACATTCAGTCCATAACGGCGGTTAATCTGCTTGCATGCTTCTCGCCTACAATTAAGACGAATCAATCTGTTGGCTTCAATCTGACCGTTGTTGGCATTCACCTCAGCGGTCTGAACTCGCTCAGCCTTCGCGATGTTTGAATTCTCGATACCAAGGTACGTCATAATCTCAGACCAAACCGTTTGCTTAGCTTTCAGCAAATCGGGCGTGATAAACGGTGCGCCGCTTGTGAGATACGTAATCTGCGACGGGTCGAACATCCCATCGGCGCCGATGATAATCGGTTCATTTCCGCTCCACTGCTTCATAAGGTTCTGGATGGTCAATCGCTGGGTTTCAGGAACCATAGCGAAAACCGGCATTTTCTGCGACATTAGATTTACATCGATAGTCCTGTCAATATCAGCCAGCCTTCTAGCGTAGATTCGCATCGCGTTTATGTCTGGTCTGCGTAGGTAGTTATTCCAGATGGGCACGCAGTCCTTAGTTCGAAGCGTTCTGTTGAACCCGTTTGGTCCATATGCTCTGTACTCCAATGGGTTGTCGTACATGTTCACATTTCCAGACGTTGCAGCCCTAAGAGCGAAGAAGGCATCGTACTCTTCATCATGGAAGAACACAGCCAACCCCTGATTAAACATGGTCAATTCAAGATAGCGTTGGTCAATCTCTTCTGGTAGTCCCGTCCACTTATAGATAGAGCAAGCCATTTGTTCCAACATTTCATAGTACATGCGGAACTGGTCGTCATTCATCTGAGCGGATTGCCACTGCTTTCGTGTACGCTTATTACGTCCCATTAATATTTCACTCCCTTGACTGGCGCATTGTCTTCAAGGTCTATCCTATACATTATATCAGGGTTAGACCACACGGTTACGCCCTTTTCAAATATTCCGCGTACAGTTTCTTTGAATGTCTCGGGTACACCAGAACTAGACAGAGAAACTTCCTGCATCTTCCAGTAAGTGAAGTTGTTCATGCACTTTAGGTCAGAGGGTGGAATCATCCAGCGGTTCACGTAATATCCGTACCTAAGGAAGAAATCTCCAACCTGTCTCATAAAGTTGGATTTAATACGCTTGAATTTGAGAACCACCGCACAGAAGCCATTTGACATGTTAAACGTGTCGCCACCGTTAAGTCCGCTTGTTGTGGGCTGGGTGAGCCTTGCGTCCTGTACCTTAGCTTGGATTCCCTGAATAGCAACCGCGTAATCTCCCTTTGCAGCGAACTGAGCGTATGCCAGATTTGTATCAGCCGTGTACTGTTCGTTGGCAACGTTGTTTTGAAGAATGGAATTGTTGGTTGCTAGCTGCAACGCTGTACGCGAGTTATTCGCGTCCAATGTCGCACCCAGCTCCTTTTCAATCATGAGGGCGTCCACAGCCGTGCTGGCAACGCTTCCCAAAGCACCGAACACATTTCCGCTACCCAATGCGCCGAGTGCATCAAGACCACCACCAGCAATGTTCTTGACCTGCGATATGTTGGACTTGGTTTTGGTAAGCTCGTTTCCAATGTCCGTCATTCCGCTAAGGTTCGCGTTCAACGCCTGCTGGTTGCGCTGGTTGGTCGCTATGTTCATACCCGCCTGATTGAACGCAGTCTGAGCGGCCTGTAGAGCCTTGTTCTGCGACCAATCCGCTGAAGCAAATTGATAGTTGCGATAATTTGCGGTACTTGCCATGTAATTAATGTACTGATTATTTACAATTGCAAGTTGCGGGAAGTTAGTGAACTGTAACGAAAGCTCGAATTGCTCACCATTTTCAATAATTGTTTCGTACTTTTTTCCGTTTGGAGCCGTGTACGAAATTCTCTGGTCACCAGAATCCGGAGCATCGATATTATCATTGTACTGCGATGGATAAACATATCCGCGAACCTGTGGAGGTGTACACACGCTTCTGAAATTTAGCCTTAGTCCTGCATCGGGATTGACGATGCACTCATTCTTCACCACAATTTCACCACCATTATACGCTGTCATTTCACAGAACGTATAAGGGTAGGTAAACAGCTTATACAAATGACGATAACGATTGGGGATTCGATATCTGTCGAACAAATCGGTAATAAAAATCTGCTGACCTGTCTCAACCGATGGGTCGTCACCCAATTCGTATCCGCTCACACCTGCAACCGTAACATGGTTGCCAAGCGTGGCGAACACCCTAGGTACAACGCTGACATATGAAATGCACTGCGACACCCACGGGTAGTTTGATAATTTTCCCATGAGGTCTATGAAGTTCTTTGCATCGAAAGCGTACACGGAACAGCCATTAGGCATAGCGTCATTAATGGAACCATCCGCCGTTGCAAGGTTAGGAGAGTCCACTGTACCAAAGTCAACCGCAAGATTAGCGGTTGACATAACGATGATGTACGGCGCTTCATCCTGCAATGAAATAACCTCGGTTGATGCAACCTCGTATTCATCGCCGATGTTCAATCCCTCGGGGTCGGTAAGGTACTTAGAAAGATTGTAAGTCTGGCTGTTCTCATTAGCGATTCCAATATGGCCACGGTTCACATAGCACATATTAAAGAAAAGGCGATTGTAATAAGTCTGCCACACATCGAGCTGAACATTAATCTGCGTTGTATTTGGAGCAACATATTTTGCATCTGTAATGAAATAGTAGAAAGTGTCAGGGGTGCGGTTAGCGCTATCAGGCGGAACAGGCTGCAACTGATTGCGTACAACAATGTAGTTGCAATTCGTAACCATATCGAATGGCGCGTTGATGCGAATCGGCTCACCATATTTGAGATACACCAGACCAGTGAGCGTGATACTGTATTCATCTTGAGTCGCTTTAGTGAACCAGCGGTCACGCTCACCATCGTCATCGAAACGGACTACATCGCGATAGGACGAATCCCATGGTACATTGCATAGACTTACCTCGGTGTTGGGAGTCCATACAGAATAATTAAAGGTATTCTGGTACAAATATGGTTGCTGTGGTACCTCGGGAAACGTCCTATTCATTGTTAGTCCTTACTAAGCGGCGGCATACTTTTTACCGATTCCGACGTTAATCTTACCACTCTGGAAAGTCTGACCAAAAACAGGCTTGGACGGGTCAACGTAAGTTGAGGTCGCCGTAACTTCAACATCGGTGTTCTTTTCATTGATATCGACATGAAGCACGCCCTCGGCGTCCACGAACGTACCCATCGCAAGCGGGTACGCTGTTGCGCCGCTACCATTACCCTGACCAGTGATAGCCCACACGACGCCCTGAGGTACGCTGTATCCAGCAGTCTCGGGAGTGACCGTACCAGCAACGGTTGCGGTGAGACGCAGCTCTCCACCCTTGTTCGCGTACTCGGGAGTGGTTCCGTCCTCAAGCTCTGCTATTGCAACCGTGCATCCGCTGGTAGTGATTGCGGGAACCTGTACGCTGGAACCAGTCTCAGTGGTGAACATAACCGCGTTGACGAAACGGGAGACGGAGTAGATACCATGATGATGCAACCAGTAATTCCAACTAATCGCCTTGGGGTTACGGATGGACTCAAAATCAATCAGGGTATCGGCACACAGGAAGAAATCACGGTCAACAAGAATCGCCTGTGCTCCATCGATGCCGAAATCATCGACGGGGATAACTCGGAAGTCAAAATCGGCCTTATCCATGTGGAACGCGAACGACAGAACATTAACGTCCAGCATAGCGATAAAGTCGGGAGTTGCAAACAGGCACAGCTCGTCCTTGGTGGTTCGGGTGGGTACACCAGCAGCGTTATAACGTCCGCTCATAAAGTTGAGCTTCATGGAAATGCTGCGAACCGACTCGGTGATTGCCATCGCCTTATCCTGCTTATCTGAACGGGTGGTGGCGGACATGGCATCTGGTACCTGAACCTTATAGAACCCGTCCGCCTTCTCGTACTCCACGAACAGATTTCGCATAATCAGGTACTCGTCCCAGTTATCGGACGTGTACGGGGTTTCAAGAATGCGGGATACAAGCTCCTGTAGACCATATTCCTCAGTGAACGCACGCTTCAAAAGCATGTCGTTGATAGTGACCTCGTAATAGTCCTGTCGATTGATGGAATGGAAGTTAGACAGAATCTCGGGACGGGAGCACTTGAACACATCATCATAGCACTTGTTGGGGTCATATCGCTTAGCCTGCAGCATGGTGGTCGCGATTTCCTCGATAGTGTCTCCGTACTGAAGCATTCCGCGCTTGAAGATTGCAAGGGGATTAGTCCACGTCTTACCCTTGTACACAACGGAGCCGATACGGTTTACAAGCGCATCGAGGAACTCATTCATGAGAGGTCGGTAGTCGCTCAATGCCTGAATGGTGGACGTGATATCTCCCTGTGTTGCAGCGGGTACACGCTGCTGGTACTGAAAAGACGCATCAGTTCGGATAGCTTCCAAAATCTGATAATTGGTTGCGTCTAGACGCTGTACGCTTTTAGTAGCCATAATTCGTTCCTTTCCTAGACGTTCTTGAACAGGCTATCAATGTGGTATACTTCACCATCATTGCCTTGTTTGTCCTCAATGGGGGTATCAGACGGTATTTGCATAAGGAGGTCGTAATTTCGAGCCTTTAGCGAATCGATAGATTCCTTCATTTGCTGTTCCACTGTCGTGAACTCGTTGAAGCGCGCTTCACTGGACTCTCTGTATTGGTTGTATTCATTGGTATATGAATTGAAGAAATCAAGTGCGTCATTATAACCATCGGCTTCGGACTGATTTTTCAACCAAATCATGAACTCGTCTTCATTCATCAAGTGCCTCCCTATAATTGTCCACGATTTCCTGCAAACAGTTAATAGCCTTCTTATAATCCTCGATACCGTTCTTATTCGGTGCTCTCCAAATGTACTCTAGAGCATCGCAAGCAAGATGGGAAACGATTGGTGGAATAAAAACATAGTTGCAATCGAGCATTGCTATCTCGGCATCCCTGCAACTTAAAGAATCGCCGTTCTTGTAATAGGCTGGGTCTGCCCGAACCGCTTCATCTATATAGCGCTCCAGTTCCGTGTACTCTTTATCATCCATGAACATACCCCCTTCACTAGGTAATAAAAAGCCCCCGCAACCATATCAGGAGCGAGGGCTAAAAGGGGTACAGGTGGTTAATTCCCATTCCGTAGCGCTCCACTGCCATAGCTTCCACGCGCTAGGTCGGGCGGTATCACCCGTGGCAACCCCAACCAGCCGTCAACGCCCTGACGAATGGGGAACCACCTACCACCTAAATATAATGGACGGGTTAATTTTTCATCGCCGTATCTACGAAATCTATAGAATCTTCATAATTAACTATGAATCTACGAATAGCGGTTCTAACTATATCCGAAATTCTAACGTTCTCGTACTCAGAAATTTCCTTCAATTTCTTGTACACATCATCAGGTATGCGAAAACTTCTTTCAATCATGTTATCTCCTTATGTCAACGTAAATGGACTTGGTTTAAGAACGATTCCACCAGCAACATGAACGGGACGCAATTTACCGAACAATTTCAGTCCACGTTTGAAGTTATCAAATGTAACCTGCTTCTTTAGCTCAGCTGGAAGTCCCGCGCATTTAACATCATCTATGTACGGTTCACTATTATCTCCTTGTACTGGTACCATTGTATAAACTCCGTCTACAATTTTTCCTACTTCTATGATACGCTCCATGTACGTCTTAGCTCGTACATATTTAGCCTGACTAAAATTGGACTCATGTTTCCAGGCACCCAATCTTGTAGGATGAATGTCCAAATCTTTAACAGGTTCAAGACCCAAAAGATGAATCGAATCAGTATCGCAATACATGAACCTATCGTATACGGACTGTGCCGCATTAATTGTCTTGTACCTAGCCCACGCTGTAATAAAGCATCCCATAGGAGTGTACACAGGGTCGCGTGTTTCCTTATCACCCAATTTGTACCCCACAGACCCGTTGTCCTTAATGTATGGAACCTTGGGCGTAACATCAGGATTGGTTGCGAACTTACCATAGAGTGAATTAAGCATGAGCTTTGCAAGCTGTCTAATTCCTCCCTCACTGTTAGCCTTAATTTCCATCCAATAATCTATGTACTCATTGAATATCCCCGTCATTGACTCAAATTTATATCCACCGTTATAGCTCAAAACCGTTACATCATATTGCTGATTCAAAATCTCTAAGTCAACCGAAGTTAACGCAAGCTCAACATAACCCTCAGTATCGTGTATATACTCTGTCTCCATGAAAAAGGGGTTGTGTTTAATCTGCAAAGTTGGGAGGTGGTCTTTCTTTAGAACACAATGGCATGTAAGGAATTGAATGTAGAGCGGATATTGCGGGTCAGGTGTGTACTCTCCCTTGAACCAAATCGGCGCACCAACGGGGAGTGGTCTATGGTACATAACATCTGGGTACAGGGAATTAACGTCAAATGCACAACCAGCTCCCTGTATCCTATCTGGATGCGAATCATCGGCCTGAAATCGAGGTGCCGCATACGTGTATCCGCCGCGATACGCCTTACGTATGTTCTCGTCCATTTCCAGGCTGATTTTGGGGAACAAATCAGCCCACTTCTTACCTAAAATATCTTGATAGTGATTAAGGGCGTCGCTGCCAATAGTCAATCTCGTTAGCCCTTTTCCGAATTGCGTTTTGAGCGCCTCAGCAACGATAACAACGTCATTAGTTATATAGTCGATTTCTTGGGGAGTAAGTTCATGCCCAATTTCACGTTGGGCTGTATAATCAATGCTCAGCTTTCTGATGGGGAGATTAAATGACTTGGCTATCCTTTCCACAGGCATGGGGAGCTTTTTCAAACTATCTTTAAAGGTTGCGCTTTTGGATTTTTTCTTCCCTTTCTTTTCGTACGTGACTTTCATCTGGTAAAACTGTCCTGAATTTGAAATTAAGGTTTTGAACGTCTTTGTTCTAGCCTTTTCTGAATATTCAAAACCGTGCGTCAGGAGGTAATACAGAATGAACTCACAATCGAATGCCGCATTGTGGAACCAGTATATCCCTCCATTCTCGTACGTAAATTGGAGGAATGTTTCTATATTATTTCCATAGTACCTTTGTGTACTATCTTCAATAAGCGTAACGCACCAAGCCCACACGCGGCAATCTTGTACATCTGTAGTTGTCTCAAAATCTGCCACGTATTCCATGTACTACTTCTTTGCTGTGTTTTTAGACTTCTTTGGGGATTTTTTACGCTTCTTTTTTGGACGGAGGGGGTCTATTTTCATAGCCTTTTTAAATTTGGGGAAATCAGCTGTTTGATTTACAACCTGTTTAATGGTCAATTTAAGATGTTCCAATTGACCTTCTTCATCGTTAGCATCCGCCGTAACGCCCCTATCGTTGTCCGTGTCAGTCTCAATATATCTGAAATAAAGTGGTACAAAGTTTGTTGTTTCTTGTAGTAAAATAAGTTGCTCATATGTGAGCTTGCGAATCATGCGGGGAATCGATGGGTCATTAAATGCGTCGGCATATCTAATCATGTCTTTACGCAACTGTTTGGCACGTTTAACCCTGTACGTTGGGGATATTTCAGTTTTGAGCTGTTTCATTCGCTTCTTTATGTCCGCAATTCCGCGCACCTGCTGTGGTAGTAAATGTCTCTCGTAACCTATGTCACCGTATGGTTGTCCCTTAACATGTACCTGCGAAGACAATTCGCCCATCGTCACATCTTGTTGCCCATAGGCTGTTGTAAACGGACGCGGTGCGAAATTTCTCCAATATTCGTTGTGCACCTTGTTCCATTTACGTTCTAAGCGCTGATAATCGCGCCACATGTTGTATGGAATCGGTGTACCGTCTCTACCGGCTACAAATCGCGTTTGTCTAGAGATAAACCGCTCAAGGTCTTGCGCATAACGCTTCATGGCTCTTGTGTTTGTGGGGTCGACCTCTCTAAACGGTTCTATAGACCCTGTGCGTACACCCTTGGACTGTAGTCTTTTGACTTTAGCCCTCGCTCGTTTCTCGGCATTCGAGACGGCTTTGCGGGCGTCCTGGTTAGCCTTAGTCACTATGTACCACCTCCAATGACAAAAAGGGCGCCCCACGAATGGAGCGCCCAAATGGTTAGTTTATGGGGACACGCTTTAACGGACGCGCTGAAGCGTGGTGAATTTGTAGCCGTTGCGTCCCTGCTTTTTGGTCACCTCAAAAGTAAGCGCAGGAGTCCAAGGCGGCATACCGACAATAGCAAACAGGTTGCGAATGCTAGTCTCAACACCAGTTGACATGCAGGCATATGCGGTACCGTCAGGCTCTACAAGAACGATTCGGTTGCGCAACCCCATCTCACCCGTCTTCTCGTCCTCGACCTCAACAGGCTGGATGATGACATTTTCGATGCTCACGGTCTTGCCAACCATATCATCGAGGGAGCCGGCGGAGGAAACAGCGTCGTAAATATCAAGGCGCTGTTCCTGCGTCTCGGCCTCAATCGAACAGTACATGCCGCGCATAAAATCGGGAGTGGAATCAACGGTAGTCGCGAGTTCGGTGGTCATGTGTTATCCTTTCCTTTACTAAATTTACCCGAACAATTATGTTACTCGGAATCATCGTCCGAATCAACAACGGAATTAGGGTCAACATCGATAACCTCGGTGGCGTGCTGCTTGAACGTCTCGAAATCCATCTTATAAAGCTTTGAATGGTTGACAACCTCGGTCGCGGAGAAGCTAGGCACGGTCTTGCGAATGATGGACTGCGCAGTGTTGATGCCGCACTTGCGGTCAAGCTGATAGCTGACCATTACGGGTGCGCCATTTTCGACCATAAATCCTTTAACCTCGGTGATAGTAAACTGCTTTTGAACCGTCTTGCGTGCCATGTCATGTCCTTTCGTGTTGTGGCCTGCTTTCGACAACACATATATTACCAGAGTGCGGCACCGTGTCCAGTATCAAACACCACTTGCAGGAGAGAACACAATTCCTCCACATTTAAGGGAGAGGTCTAGAAATAGAACACGTGTACGATTATAAACAGAACGCTTATTGTTCAAATGAATCATGTTCAAATGAATCATGTTCAAATGAACCATGTTCAAATGAATCATGTTCAAATGAATCATGTTCAAATGAACCGTGTTCAAATGAACCGTTTGATTATTCCACACGTGTTACTTATTCCACACACAACTATGTACCAATATATGAATATCTGTTCATACATTTGTTTGAGGTCACAGAATGCGTTTTAAAGGTGGGTTTTAAGCTGGCGGCTATAGTTGCCCACGATGGCGCTCAAATGCCCATATTCGGCATTTGACCCGATAAAATGGGTTGTTTTTTCTATTAGAAAACACGTCATTTTTAACCGCTAATAATCAACAAGCAATCCGGTACAAGCGATCGATTTACCTACAATATTAGTAGGTTATAGGTGCATGAAAAACCCGCGCAAGCGCGGGCCTTTTCCCTACACGACTAGTATGCTAAATGTAAACCAGATGATTATAAACGCAGCGGCACATTTGATTAGGTACCAAATCAACCCCATTATTTGCCTAAACATAGAGTTCACCCCATTTGTTTGCATGTATGATTGTAATCGGCACATCATCAATCGATGTACCGTTACATATGGCCGCGCGTATCTAGCGCGGCGTGGCGCTTAAAATCCGTTTAGCCATTACCAATTACCCCCTGCCTTGACATAACCGCTCATAAACATATGTACACACAACACAATCACATTTGGAACATCATTACCATAAAGTAGATAATTAACTGCTGAAGCAACCAAATCGGTGCAATAACATGAGCTGCCATCATATCTAGCAACACATTGATGTACACCGTTCATATTGCTAAATATAGCAAGATTTAAAGTGTATGGCTCATTCACAACATCGCTACTTATTAGATTGCGGCTCATAGTGTAGACAATGTCATAATCATCACCCACATGCTGCGCGCACAATTCTAACATAGCTTTGAAGTCGCTCTTTAACATACCGTACCCCTTTTCTGTTCTGTTCTTTTATGTACATGTGCCTGTGCTCCATCCTTTCATCCGTGGCACGCCATTAACTATACACGGTTGCAGTGCTGATTGTCACTTGTTTTACGTGTACACAAATTCATCACAAATATTAGCTGTGAAAAAATTAATCACAAGTTGTTGACAACCAGCCCACATAAACGTAATATAATAGGTACAGAGAGAAAGGAGGATTACATAACAAATTCGACGACGACATACTGGTTCATGGCTCCTTCGGGGAGTCAGCCGGGGACCGGCGGGGCCAACA
>OGYF01001704.1_pt1 | contig 17930 bp, 19 predicted proteins | sample 1576451 | NCBI WGS metagenome assembly OGYF01 (sample SAMEA3541505, study PRJEB24748) | human gut metagenome | biome: human gut; feature: human-associated habitat; material: faeces | place: China | collected 2012 | reverse complement strand
AAGCCGCTCCCGCGGCGTAGCAGGCGCGAGACAACCCCCGGCTGATGCCGCAGCTGCGGCGCGCGAGCAAGCAGAGCTTTGCGCCGAGCACGCGGACGTCGTCGAGGAAGGAGTCGCACAGCCGCTGGTCATCGGGCTTGGGCGTCCCCGTCTCCGCACGGGGCAGAGCCGTTCCGGCATCGAACGTGATGCGGAAATCGACCAGGAACTGGCGAGCACCAGGCGTCAAGCGCGTATCGGGCGCAAGACGGTAGGTGTCGAACGGGCAGGCGGCGTATTCATCGCGCAGCTCGCTCTCCGTCACGTAGCGCATGCTTCCTCCTCTCGGTCTCGTTCAAATCCCACGGTCCCCGCCTCGCATCACATGCGTGCGGTGACCCAATCCAACAATTCGCCAACGCCCTCGCCCGTCTCGGTCGAGACGCACAGGATTTCCGTGCACCCCGCCGCCTCGAGCTTGGCGATGCCCTTCGTCCGCGCGTCGGCGTCTACGGGAGCCTTGGTAAGGACTCCCAAACACGGGCACGTGAAAGCCCGCGCGTACCCGCTTGAGTAAAAGGACTCACAGGTACTACCGTCCAGAAGCATCAGCATCGAGGAGGCCTGGTTTTGCGCCAGCATGATGATGATGCTGTGCATCCAATGGTTCTCGATATAACGGCCGGGAACCTCGAAGCAGCGCTCGCGGTAATAGCAATCCTCGCGGTGGGCGTGGTTGGATTCCCCGCCCTCCACAAGGTCCGCCAGCGTGGACTTTCCCGAACCGTCGAGACCGATCACCATGAGGCGCTTGGTGCTCACGACCTGGTCACCTCCGCGCAGCAGAAGCCCATTTGGTCGTGAAGGAACCGGACGACCTCGCCGATAGCGGTCTCGACGCTCTGGACGTCGCCCAAAACCACCACCGATCCGGTGAAGCGGTCGAGGAATCCGATCGAGACCGACGCCGCCTTTGACGCGACGTCCGCCGCGATGATCGCGGTCTCCTCGGGCGAGAGCGTGAGGATGCCTATCGACTCGCCGCTGGGCACGCCGATCCGCTCGTGGATCTCAGGGCCCGGGCTGGCGATGACGTGGGCGATCGTCACCTGCTTGCCGGGGACGGATTCCTGGATGATGCGCGAAAGCTTCTCCATGCTCCCCTCCCCTTAATGGCTCACGAGGTTGACGGTGAAGTCGGCGTCGCCTATCCAGGACTTGATGCGCTTAAGGTCGGCCTCGGTGAGCGAGGGATCGTCCTTGATGGCGTAATCAAGGTCCAGCTGGCCGTACTTGCCCACGCCGAGCTTGTGGTACGGAAGCAGGTCGACGCCGTCGAAGTTCTTCTGGTAGCGATAGGGCGTGAAGAAGGCGATCACCGCATCGATCTCCTCCTTGCTGTCGTTGACCCCCTTGAGCAGGGGCATGCGCACGCGCACGTTGAAGCCGTTCTCAAGCAGCGTGCGAACGTTCTCCAAGATCAGCTCGTTGTTGGCGCCGGTCCACCGCTTGTGCTTGACCGGGTCCATGTGCTTGATATCGAAGAGGAACAAATCGACGTGCTCGGCGACCTTCAAAAGCGTCTTGGTGGGAACGTAGCCGCAGGTCTCGACGGCGGTGTGGTAGCCGCGCTTATGGCAGGCGACCAGCAGGCTCAAGGCTGCCTCGGGCTGTGCCAGGGCTTCGCCGCCGGAGAGCGTGATGCCGCCGCCGGACATGCGGTAGAAGTCCGCGTCCTGATCGAAGAAGGCCAGAAGCTCGTCGATCGACTTGTCCTCGCCCATGATCTTCAGGGCGTTGTGCAGGCAAGCCTCCTCGCACAGATGGCATCCCATGCACTGGACGTCGCGGCGGACCTTGTGCTCGCCCGCCACCATCTGGTGGATGTCGACGGGGCATACGTCCACGCATGCGCCGCAGTTGACGCATGCCGAGGCCTTGAACATGACCTCGTGCCCGCGATGCTGGCTCTCGGGATTGGAGCACCATGCGCACCGCAGCGGGCAGCCCTTGAAAAACGCCATCGACCGAACGCCGGGGCCGTCGTACATGTTGTACTTCTGAAGGTTGAATATACGAGCTTTACGCTCTACATTCGCTTGCTCAAGACTCAACGCCCTACCTCCTTGTGTATTCCGGCGCCCGGTCGGTTCTTCTTGCTAAAAGGCAATCTCTCGCTAAAACTTGGTGAGCATGGTGCGGCTGATGATCTCGTCCTGAACGTCCTTGCACAGCTCGACAAAGAACGCGCTGTAGCCGGCGACGCGGACCACCAGGTCGCGATGCTCCTCGGGGTGCTCCTGGGCATCAAGAAGGGTCTTGTTGTCCAGGTAGTTGAACTGCATCTCGCCGTTGCCGTACATGCAGGCGGTGCGGAGCAGGGTCACCAGGCCGTTCTCGCCCTCGGGGGTATCCAGCAGGCCGGCCATCAGCTTGAAGTTGTGGACCATGCCGATGTTCATGCTGTCGTTGGCCATCTTGGAAACGGACTTGATGATGGCCGTGGGGCCGTTGAAGTCCGCACCCTGGGTGGGGCTGATGCCGTCGGAAAGCGGGGTCCAGGCGCGGCGGCCGTTTGCGGACGCACCGGTCAGCTGACCGAAGGGCGTGTTGTTGGAGATGGACAGCGTGCCGTGGGACAGGCGCGAGTACAGCGTCTTGAACTGGCTGTGGATGTGCTCGGTGTAGTGGACGATGTCGGCGCAGATGCTGTCCGCGTAGTCGTCGTCGTTACCGTACTTGGGAGCCTTCAGGCAGTCCTGGCGCATCTGCTCATAGCCCTCGAAGTCCGCCTTGAGGCCCTCGTTGAGCTCCTCGAGCGTGTACTTGTGGTCGTCGAAGACCAGCTTCTTGATAGCGGCCATGGAGTCTGCGTAGGTCGCAAGGCCGCTCCACACCACGCCGGGACCGAAGTTGTACATGGCGCCGCCGGCGGAGACGTCGCGACCGTGCTCCATGCAGCCCTCGAACATGATGGACATCAGGGGCTTGGGAGCCATATCGCGATGGACGCGCTGGGAGATGACGGTAGCCACGGAGGTCCACTTGGTCATGTAGTAGATGGTCTCCTTGACCGCGTGCTCGAACTCCTCGTAGGTGGAGTACTGGGACAGCGGGCCCAGGTCCGGAGTGACCTGCTTGCCGTACCACAGGGGCACGCCGTGATTGAGCGTGAGCTCGATGGCGATGGGCCACTGGGTGTAGGAGGTGGAGGTCCACTGATACAGGCGGCCGGACTTCTGGGGCTCGACGCAGCCCATCATGCAGTAGTCGCGCGAATCCTCAACGGAGATGCCCTTGGCAAGCATCATCTTGATATGGGAGTCGTCGAAGTGGCATGCGGGGAAGCCCATGCCGGAGCGAACGACGTCGACGATCTTGCGCAGGTACTTCTCGGGAGACTTGTTGTGGATGCGGCAAGCCAGCGAGGGCTGGTAGATCTTGACGTGGCGCACCGCGTCCATCAGCAGGTAGGTGAGGTCGTTGGTGGCGTCAGCGCCAGCGCGGGTCACGCCGCCCAGGGTCATGTTGACAAAGGGCTGGTAGCCGGCGAAGAACTTGGAAGAGGCCTCGCTGGTGACCCACATCATCTCGCTCATCTTGATGAGCATGCAGCCAGCCAGGTCGAATGCCTGGTAGTTGTTGAGGCGACCGGACTCGATATCGGCCTTGTAGAACGGATACATGTACTGGTCGACGCGGCCGATGGACATGCCGGTCTGGTTCTCCTCGACGGGGAGCAGGGACTCGATGACCCAGACGGACTGAATCGCCTCCCAGAAGGTGGTGGGCTTGTGGGCGGGAACGTTGCGCAGGTTAGCGGCGATCTGCTCCAGCTCGGCGCGACGGCGGGGATTCTGCTCGCTACGGGCCTTCTCCAGCGCGTAGTCGGACAGGCGACGGGCGTATATCATGACGCCCTCGGTGGTCTCGACGATGGACTTGTAGAAGTAGATCTTATCGAGGTCGTCGGGATTCTCGTAATCCAGATGGGCCAGGTACTCCTTGGCCTCGTCCTGGATGTCCTGCATGCCCTTCTTCATCAGGATGACGTCGTAGCCCGGGTTGGAGTCGCCGCCGCCGTTGACCTGGTGATAGGAGCAATCGGAAACAAAGGACTCGCCGGAGAGCTCCCAGACGCCCGCCTCGCGGTACTGGTCCTCGCAGTACTCGTCCAAAGACTTGCCCTCCCAGAACGGGAAGAGCTCCTCGCGCATGTACTTCTTATCCTCTTCGGAGATGAAGAAAGGATCCTGCGGACGGGTGCCGATGGTGTCGATCTCGTCGCGCAGCCAACGCCAGGCGATGTCGGGAGAGAACGCGCCGGCGCGAGGAGCGCCGCAGGGCGAACCGACGATCAGCTCGTCGTCCTGGATGACCAGCGGGGCGGTCTCGCAGCAATAGCGGAAGCACTTGGCGCGCAGAAGGATCTTGGGCATGCCCGGGTTCTTCTTGGTGAACTCGGTGACGGCGCGGGCGCGGTACGTGGTGATGGTGGGCACCTGCTTCAAGAAATTCTGCTTGAGGCGAACGTGGCGCTCGGTGGGGCCGTCGGGGATCTCGGTGGGATCGGCGGTAGCGGCAACCTTGGTGGTCAGCGGGCGGTCGAGCTGGTCGTACACCTGCTCGAACATCTTGCGGACGGTGTCGCGCTGCTCGTCGCTCATCTCCTTGGTGGCGTCGGACAGCTCCTTTGCAAACTCCCTGATATCCATCCTTACCTCTTTTCTCAGTACGTTTTAACGTCTTCCAGCAAGCTGGAGAACCAATTGGACATTGACTCGGAAGCGGGCTTCTCCCGGCATTCCTCAAGGCGATCCGGCTCCTTCTCGCATGCGCTTTCGCAGGCGGTCGGCGCCGCAGCCTCATCGGGATCCATGAGGCCCGCATCCTTCAACAGCTCGCAGTCGCCATGGGAGGCACCCACGCCAACCTGGCGGCGGCGGATGAAGTCTCGATAGGTCACGCCCATATCAGATGAGCAGGCGTTATCCCATCCGGTAATGGTCAGCGTCTTAGGTAGCGTGGAATGACAACCGGTCGCGCCCATTCCCGTTCCCACATTGACCAAGATGCGACCGACGGGCTTTTTGAGGACGAATTGCCTCACCACCTCGCCGTCGCGGGAGAAGATCGAAAGCGCGTTGCCGTCCCCGCTGTTGAGGATGAGCTCGATGCACTTCTCGCAGGCACCGCGCCAGCTCTCCTCGACGTAGTAGGACAGCACCGGGCCGTACTTGGCCTTCGAGAAGACGCTGTGCTCGGAAACATAGGGCTTCTCGACCACAAGCACCTTGGTGCTCTCCGGAACCACCAACCCGGCGCGGCGCGCCATGTCGAAGGCGGACTTGCCGATCAGCTCGCGATACGGCTTGCCGCACGGCTTGAAGAGCGTCTTAGCCAGGGACTCGGCCTCTTCATCGCTCAGGAAATAGCACCCGCGCGCCTTGAGCTGAGCCCTGAACTTCTCGTCCACCGCCCGCTCGACCACAAGGGATTGCTCGGCTCCGGGCATCATGCCGTAGCAGAAGCTCTTTCCCGCGACCACCTCTTCGGCGCAATGAGCCAGGTCGGCGGTCTCCTCGACAAAGACCGGGTTGTTGCCGATCGATGCGTGGTAGACGTCCTTGCCGCCCAAGTCGCTGGCGACCACGCGCTCGTATTCGCGCGAATCGATCACCATGCGAACGGCGGGTTGGCAGGCGAGCCAAGCGTCGCCCTCCTCGGAGTACTGGTGCAGAAAGCCCAGCGCCTCGAGCGGGTAATGGCAGGCGGCGGCTACATCGGCCACCTCAGCCATCAGCGACTCGCAAGTCGCGTGCGTGCGAACGCGGGCAGAGAAGATCACGGGGGTCTTTGCCTTGACCGCGCACAGAAGCTGGCTTAGCAGGGTGGGAACCGTCAGCCAATCGGGCAAAAACGAGACGACCACGCCCTTGGGCAGTCCCGTCTCGATGCCATGGGTCCAGCCATCGCGGTAGATCTGCTGTACCTCGAGCTGCGAGGAGACCTCATCGAGCATCTCGGTGAGAACCCACTCGGTCAGAGCGCGCTCGTCTTCCGGGTTGCCGTAATCGCTCTCGCGACAGGCCTGCTTGGCGAGGTCGCCCGCCTGCGGCAGCAGCCTCTCTCGAAGCTGCTGCATAAATCCACGGACCAAACCGTCGCCCAGGCCCTCGAGCACGCCTTGGGATTCCTCGGCATGCTCCAACAGGATGCGCGCTTCCTGAATGGATAGAAGATCGTTATCGATCAGCGGCATTGAACATGCGCCCCCTTAGTACGGCAGCAGGTTCTCAACGCAGTAGCGCTGGGTGATCTTTTTAAGATCGGGATGCGGACGAGGAATGACGACGGAGCTGTAGACCTCCGCGCCCATCTCGCCCACCGCGGCCACGCCGGCCTCGACCGCAGCCTCGACCGCCGCGACGTCGCCCTCGACCAGAATCGAGATATAGCCCGATGCGGTGTTCTCGTAACCGATAAGCGTCACGTCGCCGGCCTTGCACATGGCGTCGGCTGCCTCGAGGACAAAGACCAGGCCAAAGGTCTCGATGGCGCCAAGCGCTCCGGAATAACCCTGTGTCATGGCTTCCTCCTAGAAATCGACGTCGTGGACGGAGACCACGTCGCCCACAGCGGGCACGGGTCGCTTCATAACGTTCTGGGCCGTCAGCTTGCCGATGGACTTGGCTGCCTCGGCGCCGGCCTTGACGGCTGCCTCGCAGGCCGCCACGTCGCCGCGGACAATGACGGTTACCAGCGTGGAGCCAACGTTCTCGTAGCTGATGAGCTCCGTGTCGCCGGCCTTGAGCATGGCGTCGGCGGCGAGGAGAGCGGGGACCATGCCGATGGTCTCGATAAGGCCGATAGCCTGTTCTCCCTGATAGCGCATGGGAACCTCCCCTTCCTACTTGATGTACGAGTTGATGGACTGCTTCTGCTCCTCGGTGGCGCGGTAATACACCAGCAAGTCGTCGTGAGAATCCAGATCGATTCGGGACTCCTCGATGAGGCCGTTCTTCTCGGCAGTCATAAGCGCGGAGGTCATCTCGTCGCGGGTGAAGGCGCGGCGGGAAGCGTACTCGCCCTTCAGGGCCTCCATGACGTCGTCGACGCAAGCCTCGTCAACCGTGGTGAAGTACTTAAGCATTGCGTAGTTCAGCGGGCGCGACATGCTACTCCCCCTTCTTCTTTAGGAAGTCCAGCGGGTTCACGGCGATGACGGTGATGCCAGCGACCATGACGAGGGCTGCGATCCACGCGATCGCGGGCAGGGCGAAGCCCTCGATGCCCATGATCAGGCCGATGATGATCCAGCTGCACAGCGGGACAAAGAACGAATAGGTGCCGTTGCAGGCCATTCCCAGAGCGGTGCCGCACATGCTGTTGCCGCGGTACCAGTTGGAGAACGAGGTGTAGGCGAAGAAGCCGGAGGCAACGAAGAAGAACACCGACGGGATATCGGCGAAGGCCTGGCCGACGCACTGGTAGGTGGTGGCGAGGTCGCCGCCGCCAAAGAGGGTGAGCAGGGGCAGGATGATGATCAGGTTCACGGAACCGGAGGTAACCTGGCGGATGGTGATGCCGATCTGCGGGTCGATCATCGACGTGCCAAAGCCGCCGATGCAACCCTCGATGCCCCAGCCGAGGGCGGCGATGAAGGCGAGCAGCAGGCCGGGGACAACACCCGGGCCAAGGGCGCCGGTAAGGCCGGTGAAGCCGATCATGCCGCTCGCGAAGACGCAGATCAGGATGCCCAGAATAACGCGCGGGCCCATGGGCTGCTTGAAGAGGAAACGGGAAAGGATGGCGCCGATAGCCGGGCAGAGCGCGGCGATGGGGGTCACGATGGGGCCCGCCATGGAAAGCGCGATAACGTAGGCAGCGCCCGCGATGGGGCCGCCCACCAGCGCCGCGGCGACCATGATGATGCCGGGCTTGGAGCGGAAGGTCTGGATGAAGTCGCCCAGCTTGCCCTGCTTCGCGGTAAGCAGAAGGGCCCAAACGGCGCTGAACAGGTCGTTGAGCGCGGTGGCGATGGTGGGGAGAATAAATACCACCAAGAAGCTGCTCGCCTCAAGGGTGCCCATCCAATCGGCCCATACGCCCTGCGTCTGGGCAGCCATGATGAACGCCGAGTACAAACCGTAGGTGATGCCGGAATACAGCGCGATCATGAGGCCCTTCTTCAGGAAGCTCTGGTCCAGCTTCCTCTTCTTCTCAAGGGCAAGTTCATGGCGCGCGTCTGCGGTTGCCGCTCCTTGCATACCTTCCTCCAATCTATGGGGGTTGCATAAGTCCTGTACTTCGAAACTCTAGAAATTGACGTAGCGGCAGGGTCTACCCAAGCCCCCGCGACAAGCGGCAGGCGGTTGAAAAGGCCATGCGAGCGCTTGCCCAAGCGAGCGAATAAGGCGTTATTTGGTTTTTCGGACGAACGCTAGAAAGTGAACGGTCGTTATTCACGCGCGAGCGGTTTGCGTTGCCAAATGAGCCTTCATTTAGCCCGGATTATCGCTAGAAGCCTTTAGCCCCTATACCCGTGACAGTTATGGATTTAGGCTTTTACCTCGCCAGTCCACGCATCGATACGCTCCAGTACGCGCAACTAAGCGCAAGATAGCGTCCTTTTTCATCTCATTGCACAGATAATGGGCGTTCATAAACCTTTCCGCTACGGTAATGTTTCCAAATTGTTACCAACGAGCGAATGGCACCTTAGCCGCAAACAAAAAGCGCCGGCCCCGTAAGTCATACGGAACCGGCGCCTTCTCACCGCTGGCAGTTGCCGCGGCTCGATGCTACCGCCATGGACAATGCGGACGAGCGCGAAGGGATACACGCTCTTCCGCAATCGCTACGGCTTGGTAGGTCTAGCGTGACGAACTAGTCGTGGTACTCGCCACGGTCCCACTTCTCCAGGAACTCGTCAAAGAAATGGGGATCGGCCTGCGCTACGGGATCGGCCTGGTTGACGGCGTCGATCTTGGCGACCAGGGCGTCGTGCTCGGGAGTCTGCTCGTAGCTCTCCTTGATGAAGGCGAGCATGATGTCGGCCATGAGGAACTCGCCGGTGATCTTGCCACCGAAACCGATGACGTTGGCGTTGAGCTCGCGGCGGGCGTACAGGGCGCTGGTCATGTCGCGAACCAGGGCGCAGCGGGCGCCGGGAACCTTGTTAACGGAGTTGGTGATGCCGATGCCGGTGCCGCAAAGGACAACGCCGAGGTCGGCCTTACCGGAGGCTACAGCCTCGCCCACGGCCTTGCCGTAGATGGGGTAGTGGGTACGGGTGTGGCTGTAGGGGCCGCAGTCCAGCACCTCGTAACCGGCCTCCTCAAGGCGGTCGTGCAGGTAGGTCTTCTCGTCGGTAACAATGTGGTCGCAGCCAAGTGCAATGATCATCTGAGGTCTCCTTTACGCCATCTTGTTGAGCATGTCGACGCGAATCTGATGGCGACCAGCGGCGTAGTCGGCCTTGAGGAACTCGCGGGCGATCTTCTTCGCGACATCGTTGCCGATGACGCCGGAACCCAGGCAGATCATGCGAGCGTTGTTGTGCTCGCGGGTCATATACGCGCTGCGCTCGTCGGAGATGTTGGCGGCGACCATGCCCTTGACGCGGGTGGCGGCCATGTAGCTGCCCACGCCGTACTCGTCGAAGCAGATGCCCTGGGAACCCTCGTTCTCAAGCAGGTCGCGCGCCATCGCGACGGCGGAATCGACGAAGTCCGCGGCGGGCTCGACGGAAAGGTCAACGACCTCGTGGCCGTCTTCGAGCAGCGTCTCCTTGATGAGCTCCTTGAGCGGCATGCCCGCCGCGTCAGAACCGATGACAACCCTCATGCTGTCCTCCTTTACATGCGCGCACCCGATATGCGCGCTTGGTTACCTTGTCCAGGCACCGACGCCGCCCGCGAAGAAGCTAGCAGATCACCTTGGTGAATTCCTCGACCTGCTGGCGTTTCTCGTCCGTAATCGAACCTTCGCAGATGATCGCGTCGATGTTTGAAAGCCTGTAGAACGTGTAGAAGTCCCGCTGGCCGATCTTGCTTGAATCCGCCACCAGATACCGGGTATCCGCCTGGTCGAATGCGAGCTGTTGGAAGCGTCCCTCGTCCATATTGGAGGTGGAGACCGCGTCGAAGCAGATGCCGTTGGCGCCTATAAAGGCGACGTCTATGCCCAGAGTCGAGATGGCGTCCTCCGCCACGGGGCCCACAAACGCGGTGGTGCGCCGGCGGTACATGCCGCCGATGAGGCAGAGCTCGTAGGTCTCGTTGGGCTCCAGCAGGGTGAAGATGGACTGCGAGTTGGTGATGATGCGCAGGTGGCACGAGGGCAGCAGCGGAACCATCTGCTCGATGGTGGTTCCCGTGCCCAGGAAGATGGTCGAATCCTCCTCGACCAGGCCTGCGGCCGTGCGCGCTATATCGACCTTCTCGCTCGCATGGCGGGCGCGCTTCTCGATATGGCTGTACTCGTGGCGGATCATCGAGCGGTGCTGCGAAGACGCGCTACGGGCTCCCCCGTGGACGCGAATCACCTCGCCGGCTCCCGCCAGTTCCTCCAAATCGCGGCGAACAGTCATGTCCGACACACCAAGGGCGTCCACGATCTCCTTGACGGAAACGGTGCCCTGGCTCTCGATAAGGCGCATGAGCCTATCCTGTCGTTCAGCTTTGATCACCACGTCCTCCTTTCACAGTTTCCAACATAATCAAACATCTTTCAACATGCAAGAACTTTTCTAAATTTCGTTAAAATATAAACGATTTACCACGTAAAGACTCGTACAAGACCACTTACAGGCTAATTTATGCCATTCGCGGTGTTACTTTAAGGGTATCTCTTGTTTGATTTTGTTGAAATGATACTGTTTGACTTGCCCGGATATTCCAACAGCTTGCACGCTTGCCTATCAAAATGAGCACGTGCCCACACAACGGGAGGAACCATGGCAACAAAAGAAGAAATCTCGATGATCGGCTTTGAGATTGTCGCCTATGCAGGCGATGCCCAAACCGATCTTCTCGCCGCATGCGAAATGGCAAGCCAGGGCGACATCGATGGGGCGCGCGCCCTTCACGAATCTGCAAAGCAAGCTCTCATCGACGCCCACGACGTCCAGACCAGGCTTCTCTCCCAGGAAGCAGGCGGCGGCGAAATGGATGTCACCTTCATCATGGTTCATGCCCAGGACACCCTCATGACCACCATGCTGCTTGAGAAGCAGACCAAATACACCATCGATGCCTACCAGCGCATCGCCCAACTTGAAGCCAAGCTCGCCTAGCGCAAGGCGCCATCAAGCTTCTGGGACAACCCAACTAATGAGGGGGCCGCTTCCGAGCGACCCCCTCTTCATCTATATGCGATCAGCCACAGTGCCGCGCTCGACCAGCTCGCCCGGCAGACGCACCGTCTCGACCTTTGACTCTCCCGATAGCTGGGCGAAGAAGTAGTCGAACGTCTTACGGCCGCGCTCGCGCATGTCGAAGCGCACCGTGGTCAGGTCATTGTGGGGCACCATGCCCTGCATGGAATCGTCCACGCCTATAACGCTCACGTCTTCCGGCACGCGCCTGCCGTGGGCGCGCAACGCCATGATGGCGCCCATGGCCATTTGATCGTTAGCCGCGTACAGCGCCGTCATCTCAGTGTCTTGGACGAGCTTCTCGCCCAGCTCATAGCCGCTATCCGCAGTCCAATCCCCGTGTAGGGGCTCAACAACTTCGAGCCCCGCGCGCTCCAGCGAGTCTCGCCAACCGCGCGTCCTGAAATCCGCCGTGATCGAGTCTTTGGGACCGGCCAGGTGCCTGATCTGCGTATGGCCGCGCGAGCGAAGGTGGTCGACCACAAGCTGCGAGCAACCGTATTGATCGGAGTCGATAGTGGTGCAGCGCGGGTGCTCCTTCATGGAGATGATGATGGTGGGCAGGCCGTTGAGCGGCTCGAACTCGTCAAAATCCTCGATGGTCCTGTTTGTGTTGAACACCATGCCGTCCACGGGGAGCTCCGCCAGGCGACGTGCCGTGTCCCGCAGGCGCACGGACTCGCTCTCATCAAACTCGATCAAGGTGACGGCGTAACCGTACTCGCGGGCGGCGGACATAAGCCCCTCCAGCGTAGCGACGTTGCCCGTATGGGTGATGTCGAACATGCACAGGCCGATGCAGCCGTACCTGCCGCCGCGCAGCGACCTGCCGGCAAAGCTGGGGTAGAAGCCAAGCTGGTCCATGGCGTCCATAACGCGCTTTCGAGTCTCCTCGACCACGCACGCCTGCCCGTTGACCACGCGCGACACCGTCTGCCGGGAGACGCCGGCGAGCTTGGCGACATCTGCCATGGACACCGCCCTGCCAGGCTTGTGGACTGCGGAATCTGCCGACGTCATCTTGTTATCCCGTTCCATCCAACGGCTCCCCTCGCATTGCGCATGCTCTCAGATTGATGCTCAAATTGCTGTTTAAACTGCTGCTCTGGTAAATGTAGCATCAACCGAGCGCAAGCTGAAGAGCACGTGCGCATTGGACGCCATTACCGTGGGATACCCTGCTTGAGGGGCAGAATAGCGAAACACTTGATCTTTAACCTTACTCACTTTGTTTCGAACGCTCTATGTCCTCGCAGGCCTACTTGGTGCTCGAACGCTTCTTCTCCTCGGATTGCGCCACGATTACTTGCGTCCCTTGAAAAGAACGGCGTCGGCAACCTTGTAACCAATCGCACCGAATATGCCCGCTACTACAGCGAATGCAAACAAGCGCATGATTCCTCCTATGAACGCGTTTGAACTAAAAATGATCCATTGGCAAACGGGGCCCTTCAAAGTGCTGTGTCGCCCTAACATGCCAACTATCTGCACGCGAAGCCCCCATCCCTTCGATATGCTCGATTATAGTCTCGAGTCGATACTTATACCCCGTCCCGTTTGGTAATTGACCGCAGCAGTGCCGATTTAAAGCGCATAGGCCCTTCGCCCAGCAGTCGACAGTGACATCGTGCTCGATACGGCTGGCACGCTCTCGGCTTCTCGCTATCCGCACGTCCTCACGTATTCCTTGTGACATAATGCCTTTAGAGAGCCTCCTGCCCGGGGACAGTCCACGGGTGTCTGGAAGCTCCCTTTCATTTGAAGACCAAACATGAACCGTCAATGATTAAGGCGGGAACGAGGCAGAGGGCTCGCCGCATAAACGACATACTGATTTACCGCGCCCCTACCTCGTCAAACCAAACGATCACCTTTTCCGCGCACCCTTGCCTACATCTATCCCGCCACTCGCCGCCGATAATCGACCGCTCGCATCCCTTTACCCCCAACACCCCTTGCACCGCCATCAACTCATGTTAACGTGCTCATTGTAGAAATGAGCACGTGCTCATAACGAGTAACATCCGGGCAAAACATACTCGTAAACAGCACAAGCTCGCCCTGACAGCCATCTTTACCAGCACGTTTAGTGGCTGCAAAAGCAAACCCATGCAAACGGAGGGTCCATGGAAAAGCTCATAGCGCTCATCGAGAAAGGCAAGCCTTTCTTCAACGCCATCGCGCGCAACAAGTACCTCAAGGCAATTCGCGACGGCTTCATCTCCGTCATGCCCATCATCATCGTCTCCAGCATCTTCCTTTTGGTCAGCGCCGTCCCCAATGTCTGGGGCTTCTACTGGCCGGCAGAGATCAACGACGTTCTCATGAAGGCCTACAACTACTCCATGGGCATCGTCGGCATCTGCGCAGCGGCCACCACGGCCAAGCACTTCTGCGATGCGCAGAACCGCGACCTGCCCAAGAACAACCAGATCAACTTCATCTCGGTCATGATCGCATCGCTCATCGGTTTTCTGCTGCTCTCCAGCGACGCCATCAGCTTCACGGATAACGGCGTCTCCATCTCCGGCCTCGCCAACGGCTACATGGGATCCAAGGGCCTGCTAACCGCCTTTATATGCGCGTTCGCCACCGGCATCATCTACAAGTTCTTTATCAAGCGCAACATCACCATCAAGATGCCCGAACAGGTGCCGCCCAATATCTCCCAGACCTTCAAGGACATCATCCCCTTTGGCGTCTGCCTGGTCTTCTTCTGGGGCTTTGACTTTGCGTTCCGCAACATCTTTGGCTTCTGCTTCGCCCAAGGCGTTATCCAGGTGTTCCAGCCGCTTTTCTCCGCAGCAGACGGCTATCTGGGCCTCGCCATCATCTACGGCGCTATGTCGCTCTTCTGGTTTGTAGGCGTCCACGGCCCCTCCATCGTCGAGCCCGCCATCTCCGCCGCCCTCATCTCCAACCTCGAGCTCAACATGGCCATGTACCAGGCCGGTGAGCACGCAACCGCCGTCCTCACCAAGCCGCTTCAGGATTTCGTCGTCGCCATGGGCGGCACCGGCGCCACGTTGGTAATCTGCTTCATGTTCGCCTTCCTCGCCAAGTCCAAAGAGATGCGCGCCGTGGGCCGCGCCTCAGCCGTGCCGGTTTGCTTTGGCGTCAACGAGCCGTTCCTCTTCGGCGCCCCCATGGTCTTGAACCCCATCTTCTTCATCCCCTTCATCTTCGCGCCCATCGCCAATATCTGGATCACCAAGTTCTTCATCGACGTCTTGGGTATGAACGGCTTCATGTTCAGCCTTCCCTGGACCACCCCCGCACCCGTTGGCATCGCCATGGGTCTGGGACTTCAGCCCCTTGCGTTCCTGCTCATCCCCGCCCTGCTGATTGTCGATTTCCTCATCTATTTCCCCTTCTTCAAGGTATACGACCGCGAGAAATGCGCCGAAGAGGCAGCCGCGGACCAGGCTGAGGTCGCCCAGCGCGCCGCCCAGAAGCAAGCAGCCATGAACGCCGCATTCCAGGGCAAGGCCGACACCGCAAGCGTCGCCACCGGTGCCGTCGCCCAGGCCGCCGCAAGCATGGCAGCGGAGAAAAAGCGCGCCGCCGGCCAGTCTATGGACGAGGAATCTGCGAGCAACGCCACCCCTGCCGTATCCCCCGCTGCATCTGATGACGCAGCCTCCAGTGCCTCGTCCAGCACCATCGCCGCGGCGGGCGACCCCTATGCAGCGCTCAACGGCCGTCGCGTCCTGGTCTTGTGCCAGGGAGGAGGAACCTCCGGCCTGCTCGCCAACGCGCTGGCCAAAGCCGCCCGCGAGCACGGCATCGACCTTGAGACCGCGGCAGATGCCTACGGCAGCCACATCGACATCATGGCCGACTTCGACCTGGTTATCTTGGCACCCCAAGCGGCGTCATACTTCGACGACCTCAAGGCCGACGGCGAGCGTATGGGCGTCGCCTGCTGCGTCACCCGCGGCAAGCAGTACATCGACCTCACCCGCGACGGCGAGGCATCGCTGGCATTCGTAGCCCAGCAACTGGGCATCTAGATCCCTACGCGCGCGACAGCACGCTCGAATAGAGCCCCCCATTCCCGCGGTCCGGGAGCAGCACGCTTCGCCGCCTTCTCCCGGACCGCCCCCAACCCCTTTCAGCCCTAACAGTCCTTCAAACAAGATTGGATTCGCCATGAGCCCCATCTTTTCCGCCGATACCCCCCAGCGCTTTCCGGACAACTTTGTTTTTGGTGGCGCCACCGCCGCCTACCAGGTAGAAGGCGCCTGCCAGACCCATGGCAAGGGCAAGGTCGCATGGGACGACTACCTCGCCCAACAAGGCCGCTTTTCACCCGAGCCCGCCTGCGACTTCTACAACCGCTACGATAGCGACCTTGAGCTATGCGAGCGCTTCGGCATGAACGGCATCCGCGTGTCGATCGCCTGGAGCCGCATCTTTCCCAATGGCGGCGTGGGCGAGCCCAACCCAGAGGGCATTGCCTTCTACCACAACCTGTTCGCCAGCTGCCGCGCGCGCGGAGTCGAGCCATACGTGACCCTGCATCACTTCGACTCCCCCGCCGCGCTCTACGCCAACGGCGACTTCCTCAACCGCGACACCATCGACGCCTTTGAGGCGTACGCCCGCTTCTGCTTTGACGAATACCCCGAGGTAACCCGCTGGTTCACGTTCAACGAGATCGCGGCGGCCACGCTCAACCGCTACGTCGAGGGCACTTGGCCGCAGGGCAAGAAGGGCTGCCTGCACGAGTGCCTGCAGGCCCAGCACAACATGATGCTCGCCCACGCCCGCGCCGTCTTGGCCTACAAGCAGGGCGGCTACCCCGGAACAATCGGCGTCATCCACGCATTGGAATACAAATACCCCTATGATCCCGCCTGCCCCGGCGACGTCCAGGCAGCCAAAAACGACGACACGCTGTCAATCGAACTGATCGAGGAAGCCGGCGAAAAAATCGGCAAAAGCATCGCTTTTCTGATCAATATTTTCAACCCGGAACAGGTGATCATCGGAGGCAACCTGGCCAACGCCGGCGACTACCTGATGCTGCCGCTCAAATCGGCCGTCAACAAATTCTCGCTGCGGCTTGTCTACAACGATACGCTCTTCCGCACCACCAAGCTCGACGACAATATCGGCGCGCTGGGCGCGGCCATGCTCATCCGCAATAAAATCATCGGATTATAACCTGAATCATGGCAGACCTGCTTCAAAGTGAACTGATCAAACTGCGGGCGATGGAGCCCGAGGACATCGAAATCCTCTACCGGTGGGAAAACGACACCGACATCTGGAAGGTAAGCAACACGATCGCGCCGTTCTCGAAATACGTGCTGCGACAGTTCATCGAGAACCAGAGCCGCGATATCTACGAGACCCGGCAGTTACGCCTAATTATCGAGTCGCGCACCTCGGGAACGCCGGTCGGGGCAATCGATCTGTTCGACCTCGACCCCTACAATCTGCGCGCCGGGGTAGGCATCCTGATTTACGACAAAAACGACCAGAAGCGCGGATTCGCCTCGGAAGCCGTCGCACTGCTGATCCGCTATTGTTTCCAGATACTGGGACTCAACCAGCTCTATTGCAATATACCGGCAGACAACATCGCCAGCCAGGCTCTGTTCAAAAGCAAAGGGTTCCGGGTAATCGGACTGAAAAAAGAGTGGATCAAAACCACATCGGACTGGCAGGATGAATATATGCTCCAGCTACTCAATCCAAAAAAATACTGACAGGTCGGGGAAATTACCCAACGGTGCGTAACGCCCCGCCCGGGCGTCCCATTCGAAACACAGGTGCCGCCTGCCGTTGGTAAGCAGCACGTAGCGCGCACCCACAACGCTGTTATAGCGTACGGCCTGGGCCAATACATTGCGGGCCACCCCTTCCTCTTCGAGCGCCACATCCGGCGCCTTGCACTCCGCCAGCAGGCACGGTTTCCCGTCCCGGCCGCACACCACGATGTCGGCCCGTTGCGACATACCGCCCAACGACACCGGGTACTCCTGCGAAACATACTGCGGCACCGCCCCCATCCGCTCGCTAAGAAACCGGATCAGGTGCTGGCGCACCCATTCTTCGGGAGTCAGCACGAGCCATATTCCCCGAAGCGCATCCCACACCTCGTATCCGCCGCTGCCGGAGCGCAGGCGAAAACAATATTCAGGGAAATTTAACACGGGAAAAGCACCCATTATTAAAAAATATTATTATCTTTCGGGGATTGTTTTTTGCGCGAAAAAAGACCGCAAACCCAAGCTGAACAAGGGTTGCGGCATCTGTGTTGCAAAGATAACCAAATTTACCAAGAACGTATAAAATCAGTCAAATAAAAACGAATGATACCGGAAACTAACATGGAAACAGACAAAAAAAGCTTGAGGGACGAAGCGCTGGCCTATCATGCCGAGGGCAGACCCGGCAAGATCGAGGTAATCCCGACCAAACCTTACAGTACGCAGAAAGACCTTTCGCTCGCCTATTCGCCCGGCGTGGCCGAACCGTGCCTCGAGATCGAAAAAAATCCCGACAACGCATACAAATATACCGACAAGGGAAACCTCGTCGCCGTCATCTCCAACGGGAC
>OGYF01001695.1_pt1 | contig 17982 bp, 10 predicted proteins | sample 1576451 | NCBI WGS metagenome assembly OGYF01 (sample SAMEA3541505, study PRJEB24748) | human gut metagenome | biome: human gut; feature: human-associated habitat; material: faeces | place: China | collected 2012 | reverse complement strand
ATAAGCTATTGTTAATTTTTTCTTGGGACACTAGTGCAGCACGCTGCGCCTCTACCATCTCAAAGGATGCCCCTTTCACGCCCTTCACAGGAAATAACTGAATATAAAAGAAGTAAGTGCGTATGTGAAGGGTATAAAAGAAAATCGGATATGGGGTATTACTATATAATAAGGTAAGAAAGCCTGTTATAATAAACATAGGCATGGATGGCTAAAAAGAAGTTTATGTTCCATCATACGACATCGGCTTTTTATCATGTACTCAAAACAAAGGATTTCGTGTTATAAATCCAATCGTTTTGTCCTTTAATCACCTGATTTGGAAAAATAATATAGTTTTTTTCTTGTTGATTCAGAAAACCTCCTTATCTTTGCAGTGATTCCGTAGCGGACAGCGGTCTGCGTGAGGTGGAATCAATAATATATTGCAAGCATTTTACGAAGATTATTCCTAATTGAAAATCTGGTAAATTTTTATGTAGCGGAATAATGGATAGTAAATGCTTGCGCTGACTACGTATAAATGTATCTACCATCTTAATGGGAAGATTGTATTATATCGTATAAGCGCGGGCTTTTCGTTCTATTATTGCTACATGGGCTTACCAGAGCCTTCAATTAAGTAATAGACGACGAGCCCGTGCTTTTTTTATGTCCGTTCCTTAACGGAATAACCAAAGCCGGGTTTGTTCTCCCTCCTTCGTAAAATTAATTGGTTGAATTATCCTTTTAATTAACTATTTAATTTTATTCATTATGAACAAAAAGTTTTCTACTTTGATGGCTGGCTTATTGCTGGCTGGTGGAGTTCTGAGTTTTGCTTCTGCAAGTACTCCTTTAAAAGAAGGAATACATCAGGTGATAAATACACCGGCAGAAAAATTAGACGGAGGATACTACTTCTTCGTGCAAAACGATCAGTATGCCTACGGATTCAAACCGGTTCCTGAGAAAAAAGGACAGGTAACAGGTTCTACTATCGCTATTACTAGCGACGAAATGCTAACCCGCGAAGAGTTTGACTACTATTTGTGGTCTGTTCAAGAAATCGAGTTGCAGGATAAAACAGATCCAAATGCTCCTGCAAAGTATGGCTATGTTTTAACAAACAAGGGTACTGGAAAACGATTAATTTTCGATGGGGTTGATACGGATGGTGTTCCTACGACTTTCGAAGATTTTACTTTGGACTTAAATGAGGAAGGTGATGATGGTATTGATAAAACTAATGCAAAAAGTTACATCTATTTCAAAAAAAATGCCAGCCAGACTTATTTAAAGTATGACGCTAATGGTAACGCTGCAGCTCCTGGTGTTTTGACTAAGGGTGTGATCTTCTTAAACGGAAATGAGATGGTCCTGAGTAATGGAACGGATAATAAGTTCAATTTCTACAAATACGTCAACGAAGAAATGGACTTCGGTGATTTGGATGAACTATATAATTCTGTTGGTTTCAACTTTGAAATTCCGGGTGAAGATGAAGTAGTGAACCTATTCGCTCAAGAAGGTGTTCCTGTAAAAGCTTTACCGGTAAATAAAGATGTACATAAGAGTACTGCAGAAGATGAGTATGGTTTCCCTTCAGGCATCTATTTCGTAACTGAAACTCCAGAAGATTATGGAAGTTGGAGCAACGTTCCTGAAGACCAATGGTACGACTATTTGTTGAAGTGTACATTCATCGCTATTGATCCGGCAACAAATGGTATGAATGCAAGTACAAGAGCTGGTGGAACAGGTTTTGAATTGACTGAAGTTTCTGGTTACGACTTAATCAAATATATGGGCGATGAAAACAGTAACGACTGGTCAAAGAACGATGAAGTATCTGTTTACAATGCTTGTTTCAAAGTTTACAGAAATGAGGATGGTGCTTTCAGTGTTAATGTAAAAGAAAAGTTCCGTTATTTAGCTAAAGCTACCGATTCTGAACAGAAGGCTTTCTTTGTAGAAGATAGCGGTGAAGTATCATTGGGTATCGTTAACGAATCAGATGATCACAACCATGTATTAGCAACTAGTCCGACAGGTAAAGAAGGATTATACAAATTTACTTTCAAGTTCACAGAAATGAATGCGGTAAATCCGATTTCTTTGTTGAACGAAAAGGGTAAAGCTGCTGTTTACACGATGCAGTTTGTAGGCAATGAAAATCTGGATGGCAAGTATTTGTATGCTCCGGCTTACCAAGTGCATGGTGACGATGTATTGTATGCGAAAGGTGCTGCCTTTATTGATCGCATGATGCCTGAAACTCAATTTACTATCACGAAAGTAGATGGTAACAACATCACCTTTACCAACCGTGCCAACCATGGGATTACCTTTACTGCCAAATTGTTCAGCAAAGGAAACAATACTTATACATTGGCTTTACCGAAGGATGCTAATACTGAATGGTTCTGCAATATCGACGTGAATAACGCCGGTGATATGGAAGTAAATCCGTTCGCTTGGAACTTACATAATCTGGTGGTTAAATTGGAATCTGTAGAACCTGAGAAGTTCTATGGTACTTGGAATGTTGAAGACGGTACGCAAGTAACGATGTGGTTTGCTCGTGACGATGCTTATACTTCAAACAAACTGTATATCTTCCGTCCGAATGATGCAAATGACTTAGATCTGCATGTAACAGCTAATCAAGCAGAAGCTTTACAATTCCAGTTGGTAAAAGAAAAAGATTCTACCGTTATTACATTACCGTATGTTTATAAAGTGAACGATAAGCAAACCAGTACTTTTAGTAAGGGTGATAGCTTAGCTTACTATACTTATCGTTTGCAGTCTTATCGTGATGGTGCTTTACAGAACAAGTATTTAACTTACAGTTCTGGAGAATACCGTTTGAAGAACTTGCCTTTTACACCAGACACTCGCTTTATCATTAAAGACAATGTAGATGGTTCTGTTTCGATTATTGAAGCACAAATGAATAGCAGCGACAAACCTTGGGAAGCTTACAATTCTAATGAACAGATTGTTATTAACAAGTGGGAATATGAATGGTGGAAAGAATCCCAAGACTTTATAAAGTATTACGAAAAAGAAAAAGTTGTGAGAGGTACAATGAAGCAAGACTTGAAAGCCAACAATGTGAAGACTTACTTGACTGTTGAAGCTGCCGAAGAATCATTGGATGCTAATACAACTTATGTAAACTTGAGTTCTCATCTGGGTAACTACATCACTATGAATGATGAACGTGATGCAATCGTTTCTTCTAACGAACCGATGACACTTCGTTTGTTCGCTACAGATACAAAGAAAGTAACTCCGTCATTCTACATTACTACTGGCTGGAACGAAAACGATCATTCAAGAATGTTCTTGTTCAATCCGGAAGATTCTGTTAATTACAATGTTGCTACAGGTCAATACGACAAAGTATATCAGTGGGCAGAAGGCTTCAATAAGGCGTTGTTCAAACAAGCAGCCTTCTACGAAAACTCTTTGGATACTATCGTAACAGACGTAAAAGGTAAACAGGCCATTGTAGCTGTTAACGCTGACAACAATAAGAAAGTTTTGGGTGGTTTGGATCGTTTCAAATTCCAGATCGTAAAGGCCGAAGACGAAGATAATTTATACAATATTCGTCAGAATGGTTACTATTTGGTTAATATCAATGGCCAGTTAGCATTTACGACTAAATACGATCGCAAGTTAGCTATGAAAGTTGCAGTAGATAATACAACTGCTCCTACCGCTAACGAAGAAATCTCAGCTAACAACGTAGTAGTTGCAGGTGTTGACGGTGCTGTAGTAGTTAAGGGCGCTGAAGGCAAGAACGTAATCGTAAGCACAATCTTAGGTAAGGTAGTTGCTAACGAAGTAGTTTCTTCAGACAATGCTACAATCGCTGCTCCGGCAGGTATCGTAGTCGTATCAGTTGACGGCGAAAGCTTCAAGGTAGTCGTTAAATAACATGGGAATTTATCCCGATGTTATCGATCATAAAAATTGCGGTGGGATTTCTCCCATCGCAATTTCACGAAATTCATAATTAAATAAATTAATTGTTTATCCACCAGCCGACAACGGTTTGCAGAGTATCCCGCGAGGGCGAAAGTGGAAGTTGTTAATAAATAGAGTTAATAGTCACAAATCTTTGTTTTGCAAAGATAAAGTATCCTGAGAAGGTGAACAAGTGGCGTTAGTATTAATAATAGTGTAATATAAAGTTTATGTTCCGCCGGTAGCCTTGCGAAAGACAAAAGCGGAATCTCAAAAAGAGGAAATCCCTGCTGTTCTATTTCGGATAGCAGGGATTTTTTGTAAGCAAAAGTTTGTTGCAATCAAGGATTTACTGTACTTTAGTCGTACAGAATCAAAAACACACATACTATATGAAACGCAGATCGTTCATTAAATCATCTATCGGTATTGGTCTGGGCTGGAGTGGTGTACAAGCAGCCGAAAGTGCCGTACATACCGGAAGCGCTTCGCTATCAACCGAAGCCCATCCGCTTAAGCCTAATCCCGCACCGGTCAATAAACCGCATATTATCTTTATCATGACCGACCAGCAACGGGGTGATGCCTTAGGTTGCATGGGAAATCCATATATCCGCACACCGCATCTGGATCAACTAGCCGCCGAAGGTACACTGTTTGTCTGCGGTTATACCAGTACGCCCAGTAGTACGCCGGCACGTTCGGGTTTATTGACTGGCTTATCGCCCTGGCATCATGGTATGCTTGGCTACGGAGCTGTAGCTCCTCAGTACAAATATGAAATGCCTCAGATGCTTAGAGATTTAGGGTATTACACCTTTGGCATTGGGAAAATGCACTGGAATCCGCAGAACTCACTGCATGGCTTCCACCAAACGCTTATCGATGAAAGCGGACGTGTCGAATCAAAAGACTTTATCAGCGATTACCGGAAATGGTTCCAACTGCAAGCGCCGGGAGAGGATCCGGACAAGACGGGTATTGGTTGGAATGATCACGGAGCCAAAGTTTACCAATTGGATGAACGACTTCATCCAACCACTTGGACCGGACAAACAGCCTGTGAACTGATCCGTCATTACGAATCACCCCAACCATTGTTCTTGAAAATATCGTTTGCCCGTCCGCACAGTCCGTATGATCCGCCTCAGCGATATCTGGATTTATATAAGGGAAAAGAAATGCCGAAGCCGGCTCATGGAGACTGGTGCCAGCAATATGCCGAACGAAAGAATCCGGAAGATATGCCATCCGATGCTCCGTTTGCCAACTTTGGCGACGAATATGCCCAGAATTCACTCCGACACTATTATGCCAACATCACCTTTATCGATGATCAGATCGGTGAAATTATCCGATGCCTGAAAGAAAAGGATATGTACGACAATACCATCATCTGCTTCACCGCCGACCATGGAGACATGATGGGAGACCATTATCACTGGAGAAAAACCTATCCGTATGAAGGATCTACCCACATTCCATATATCGTTAAGTGGCCCAAGACGATGGAACGACAAATTCCAGACGGCAGCCGATTGGATTATCCGGTAGAGCTGCGGGATTTCTTGCCAACTTTCCTGGATCTAGCTGGTGGAAAGATTCCGGAAGATATGGACGGACGTTCGCTGGCAACACTTGTACAAAGCAAACAACCCTCTTGGAGAAAGTACATTGACCTGGAGCATTCTACCTGTTATTCCGAAGATAATTATTGGTGTGCCCTGACCGATGGAAAAATGAAATATGTCTGGAACTTACATAACGGTAGCGAGCAGCTGTTCGATCTGAAGAAAGATCCACAGGAACTGTATAACTGTATAAAAGATCAGGCATATACCAGCGTAGCCTCTGAAATGCGAACAGCATTGGCAGAACATTTGAAGGAAAGAGGCGACAGCTTCGTAAAAGACGGTGTATTGCAAACGCGCCCGAATATGTTGTACAGTCCGAATTTCCCCGGAAAGAAATAATAAAAGAACGGAAAGACAAGGCTACAGTTTTATAAGGTAACGATTTTTATATTTAAATCTTATCAATTGATACCTTATTAACTGAAGCCTTGTTGACTTGTCAACTCCAAAAAAACCACCTATCTTTGCAAATCCATATTATAAACCGATAAAAGTAACAGATGTTAGCATTAGCGGCGAAAGGATTATTGATAGGCATATTGGTTTCCGCACCAATGGGTCCCGTAGGTATGTTATGTATTCAAAGGACACTGAGCAAAGGACGATGGCATGGTTTTGTGACAGGACTAGGAGCCATGGTGTCTGATATCATTTACGCCATGTTAACAAGTCTGGGAATGGGAGTCGTGGTGAACTTTGTAGAAGCCAATCAAGCTCCTTTGCAGCTGGCAGGAAGTCTGGTGCTTTCGGTTTTTGGATATTACATATATCAAAGTAATCCGGTCAAGAACTTGCGTAAACAAAAAGAGCGGAAACTTTCGTTTACTCAAGACTTCATTACGGCGTTTCTTTTGACATTCAGTAATGTATTGATCGTATTGCTTTATATCGGCCTCTTTGCTCGATTCGGCTTTATCTTGCCGGATCATTCACTGGGAATGATTATCGGTGGGATTATCTGCATTGGCATAGGAGCCATTAGCTGGTGGTTATTTATAACTTATATAGTATCAAAATTGAGGAAATGGTTTAATGTACGAGGGATATGGCTAATGAACCGGATCGTGGGAAGTACTATTATTATTCTTTCGATCATCGGTATCATTTCTGTTCTGCTGACATATTATATCAAAATTCCACTTATTTAAAATTAAAGAGAGATGAAAAGACTTAAAGTACCTTATTTAGCTGGACTTGACTCACTTGACTTATCTTCCATTGGTTTCTTTATGGAAAGTAAAGCACAACGGGAGTATATCAATGAAATCAATTGGAAAGAATATGGTTACAAACCAATTGTTGTATTTGATATTGCCCGTTCTGATAAATATTTATATCTACGTTATTTCGTAAAAGGTCATTCGATTAAAGCCTGTTTCGACAAAGACGATTCGAGTGTGCATAAAGATAGTTGTGTGGAATTCTTTATGAAGAAGGAAAACGAAGATACCTACATGAACTTCGAGTTTAACTGTATCGGAACGTGCGATGCAGCCCGTAGAATTTCCCGCACAGAAAAGACTTCTCTTACCCCCGAAGAATATGAATCAATCAAACGACATACTTCGTTGGAAAGAAAAGCATTCAAAGAAAAGACCGGTATTTACGAATGGGAATTACTGGTTGCTATTCCATTAACCGTAATGGGACTTGATTCTAAAGCTATGCCGGAAAAGATCCTCGGAAACTTCTACAAATGTGCGGATGAAACAGAATATCCACACTTCGTCAGTTGGAATCCGATTGATTTACCCGAACCCAATTTCCATTGTCCTGATTTCTTCGGAGAAATATACTTCTAAAAGCACAAACAAGTTTCGCATTTCTTCTTTTCTCAATTAAGCAAGGAATGCGAAACTTTCATTTTTCTACTTATTCCCTTCCAACAGATTAGGCATTTATATGAAAAAGCTGGTAAAACATGCTTTTCATACCCGTAGAATTTTTATCTTTGCCTCAACAAAGAAAGAGGAAATGCCTATGAAACGATATTATTGCATAATAGCCTTGGTGATTTTATCTATACTCCCTAGCTATGCCCAAGTAGATTTTGGTGTACGTGCAGGTGGAGCCTATTCTTCTCTTATCCAACGGGTACAAGATGAATATATGTCGGGTGGACGTTTCGGCTGGAGTATTGCCGGACTAATGGACGTACATTTATATAAAGGATTATCTTTCCGTCCGGAAGTTGGATTTGTCAATCAAGGTGGTTCCTATTACTCACAATACAACAATCCGTTAACTTCAGAGGCACACAATAAGTATTCCTACTATTCCATCCAGGTACCTTTGAATTTAGCCTATACGTTTCATATTACAGATATACGGCTTTCCGTTTTTGCAGGACCAGCACTCGACTTTTCCCTCTTCGGAAAAATGCGAACGCATGGTACACAACCTTCTACCAATATTGATTTTGGCAGTAAAGAAGAACCTAATCTGAAAACATTCGATTTAGGTGTAAATATTGGAATGAGCGTTGAATACAGTCGTTTCTTCTTTGCTATCAACAGTGTGACTGGCACATTAGACCGCCGTTCTGCTAAACGAGAAGGAGAATCGAATGTCTTTCAAAACAACGTAACTTTTTCTCTTGGCTATTTCTTCCGGAAAAACTAAACAAAACATTGTATAAAGACTTTGCAACTCTCGGGAATTTCAAAATCAATTCTCGAGAGTTTTGTTTTTAATTCCAACGAGAAGCGTTCTTGAATCCCAATAAAACCAAAACTTTCTATCATCCTATTAGCATTCATAAGAAAATCACTATCTTCGCATATAATAATTATAAACTCAAGCAGACATGAAGAACACTTTATTAGCTTTATCAATGGCTGTTGCCATGACTGGACTTTTTACACAATGTCAATCTTCAGGAAACAACCAACAAGCCGAACAAACGGCACTCATCCCTATTCCACAAACCGTAACGTATGCAGAAACTGCATTTAAAATATCCCAAGGAACAACAATCGGTTTGGAATCATCCAGTGCGGAATTACTTTCCATTGCTGACTATTTCAATCATAAAGTAAATCCGGCATTGGGATATTCGCTTGAAGTAAAAGAGCAAGGAGATATTCAATTCTCTCTGATCAACAATCCGGATTTAGGGAATGAAGGTTACCATCTGAAAGTGGAGAAACGACAAATTACAATCGAGGCCAACCAGCCTGCCGGAATTTTCTACGGTGTACAAACCTTGTTACAAATGCTACCTAAAGAAATTCGTAGTCAACAAGTACAACATGACGTGGAATGGGCAATTGCCGGAGCAGACATAACTGACAAACCACAATTCCCCTGGCGCGGATTAATGCTGGACGTCAGTCGGCATTGGTTTACGAAAGAGGAAGTCATGCGCTTCATTGACGAACTGGCAGAATACAAAATGAATGTGTTTCATTGGCATCTGACCGACGACCAAGGCTGGCGCATTGAGATTAAATCTCTCCCCAATCTGACAGCCAAAGGAGCTTGGCGAGCTAAACGTGTTGGACAATGGTGGCAACGCGAACCACAACAACCCGACGAGGAAGCAACATACGGAGGCTATTATACGCAAGAAGATATCAAAGACGTATTGGCTTATGCCAAACAACGCTACGTTCGCGTCATTCCTGAGATTGATGTACCAGGACATAGTTTGGCAACCTTGGTTGCTTATCCGGAACTGGCCTGTATGAAAGCTCCGAAATATGTTAATGTCGGGAATAAATTCTATGGTGAAGACGAGAATACCTTATGCGCCGGAAAAGAAGAGACATTCGAATTTTTAGACAAGGTATTTACCGAAGTAGCAGCACTCTTTCCTGATGAATATATCCATGTCGGCGGAGATGAGTGCTTCAAAGGCTTTTGGCATAAATGTCCACGTTGCCAGGCACGCATGAAAGCAGAAAACCTGAAAGATGAAAACGAATTGCAAAGTTATGTCATCCACCGGCTGGAAAGTATATTGAAAGCAAAAGGGAAAAAACTGATCGGTTGGGACGAAATCCTGGAAGGTGGATTGGCTCCTGATGCTACCGTAATGAGTTGGCGAGGCATGGAAGGTGGTATTAAAGCAGCCAAAGCCAATCATCACGTTATCATGACACCAACCCAGCACTGTTATCTGGATTTATGGCAAGGCGAGCCTTCTGTAGAACCGGATACTTATTCGATGTGCCGGTTAAGTGATTCCTATCGTTTCAATCCGGTACCCGATAGCGTTCCGGCCGAAATGGTTTTAGGAGGACAAGGAAATCTTTGGTCAGAATCGGTTCCGACTTTCCGTCATGCCGAATACATGACTTGGCCGCGCGGTTGGGCTTTGGCAGAAGTATTGTGGAGCGGTCCGGCAAAGACAGACTGGGATGAATTTTGGCCACGTGTGGAGAAACATTTCGAACGGGCAGATGTTGCCGGAATCAATTATGCACGTAGTATGTACAACGCCATCATCACGCCGTACAAAGAAAATAATGAATGCCTGATCAAATTGGATTGCGAGTTGAAAGACTCAGATATTTATTATACGTTCGATAATACTGATCCGGACTCATTTTCTCCGAAATACTTTGAACCACTTCGTATTCCGAAGAATGCAACGTGGCTGCGAGTTGTTACATACCGAAACGGGAAACCTTCAGGAAAAGTCATCACCCTGCGTATTGATGAACTACTGAAACGGATAGAAGGATAAACACCTGTATAGAAAATAGAAAGTCCCTATTTCGCATATTCGGAAATAGGGATTTTCTATTATTATCTATTTATTGAAACAACATCGGAGCAAATTCAGACAAATAAATTCGCCAGTTTCGCCAGATATGTCCACCATCGCTTTCCCGATAAATGTAAGGATATTTATGTTGATCAAGCAATGCCCGATATTCTTTATTGGCTTCAAACAAGAAGTCAGTCTTACCAATAGCTATCCAATACAATTTTGGAGCTTTTGCAAATTGCTTTGCCAGTTTCTCTTCCAAATTCTTATAGATAGGAGAATCAACTTTCTCATTCGGGATAATAGCCGCCGAGAACAGACCTACATAATCAAACATATCCGGATATTCCTTTGATATATGCAGCGAATGATAGCCACCCATCGACAAACCGGCTATGGCACGCGAAGCCTTCTTCTTTTCGACCCGGTAATTACTTTCTACAAACTTGATAATATCAGGGAAAGTAGATTCCATCGTTCCCTCCATTGTCCGAGGTAACTGCGTATAAGGCTTATACAAACCCAAACTGGATTCGCCTGGAGCAGCTTCTTGATCCACATTACCGTTGGGCATAACGACAATCATAGGCTTGGCTTTTCCTTCAGCAATCAGATTGTCCATGATCTGAATAGTTCGACCTAAGGTGATCCAAGCTTCTTCATCGCCACCCATACCGTGCAAGAGATAAAGTACCGGATAACGTTTTCCGCTAGTTTCATATCCCGCAGGCGTATAAATGGTAATACGACGGTCGTAACCCAACGACGGACTGTTATACCAACGCTGCGTTACGCTACCATGCGGAACTTTATTCACACTATACAAATCTCCGCATCCACCTTTAATAATAAAGATATTGAAAAGCGAAGCCACATCGCGATTGACATAAACATTATTCGGGTCGATTACATTCTTCAATCCATCTACAATAAATGTGTAATTGTAAAGTTCGGAAGCCAAAGGTTCGGGAGTCGTATATTCCCAAACCCCTTTTTCACCTTCCTTCAAATCTGCCACACCGGGAATATCCATTTTCCCATACTGCGTCTCGATTTTCTGTGGAGGAAGAAAATCACCTGTCACTTGTACCTTAACGGCTTTTGGAGCAAAAAACCGGAAAGTAACACGATTATCCGGATGAATTTCCGGAGAAACAATGTTTTGTCCGCCCCATAATGATTGCTGAGCGAAAGCAACCCACGAAATCAGGGCCAAAAGAATTGATAAACTTGTTTTTTTCATTGTATGTATTATTTAAGTAATGATTATATAAGCCCAATAATGAGTATCGGAAGAGATCGGGCATAAAGACAAGTATCCACTTTGGATCTTACCATCCGTCACAACCAAAGGATACTTCTGGCGCATATCCTTGTCTTTATTCTGTACTTCTCCAGGCAAAGCCTCGTAATCTACTACAAACCGCCCGGTATGATTAGCTTCTAAAAACTGTTCCGACAACTGTACGGCCACCATTCCCATCGTTTGCCGCATATTGATTTCCACACAAGGATGAATATTCCACGACAATGAATCCGGCTGGCGATACAACAACATATCAACTCCGATACAACCGGTGTAAAGATAACCGTATATCTCGGATAATACAATTTCCAAAGCCTTTTTTACCTGGATAAAAGTTGAAGATGGAAGATGAGCCAAAATAAAACTTTCCCGAAAAGATTCCGAGCCCAATATATTTCCTGAATAAGCACCTCGTTCGGCTGTTCCAAAGACAGACAACCCTCGATAAGTTACCGTACCTTTTCCATCCGACTCAAACTCCATGGCCCAATCTTGCTGCTTGTCTAGTGCCGGTTCGATACTGATTTCATCTTGCTTGCGAACGGCTCCTTCAATCCATTGTCGGTCTTTCTCCATCAATTCAGTAGAATAAAGCCATTGAAGTCCTCTTCCGGACGATGAGAACGGAGTCTTCAAGATAAATGGAGGTTGATTTGTTTGCATATATGTCTCTATCTCTTCTATACTCCGGCAAAACACGGGTAAGTCCGGTAAAATCATTTCAGGCAGCAATTCTCTAAGACGTTCTAAAACCTTCCGGGCTGTTTGTCGTCCGGTCAGTTGTTTATATTCATCCAGCCATTCTGGAATAACCAGCTTATGCTTACCTGATTGAAGTAACTTCTTATAATGATGCAAGCTTTGCGGAGAAAGGCCCCACGGTGTTGCTTCATACTCGATGGATTCAGATAAATACCGAAATGATTCAGTCGAAATCACCGAAGGCAATTGTGGAAAAAGTGATCTAAGAACAGAGACATAAGCTTCAGCTTGTGGCAAATCTTCCACCCATACAAGATCGTGAGGATTGGCATACCACAGAGGAAGACAAGCTAAATCCCGAAACAGAATCTGGACTTGACGAGTCGGTGTATAATTCACTTTACCTGAAAGAACAGCCGTTTCATGTCCCGGATTGAAATAATGAATACGAGAAATACACATATATTATATATACAAACAGCAACAAAAAGGCACAAAGTCCGAAGCGTAACAAATGCCTCCTTCACTTTGTGCCTTTCCTAATTGACTAATGATCTATTTTATTCCAGATTTTCGTCGATAGCCTCAATTTTCTTTACAGTCAATTCCATCTCAGCTTTCAACTTCTCAATCTTACGTTCCATTTCTTTTACCAGACCGCTACCACCTTTAGAAGAGATCGTCAAGAAACCAATGTTGTTTTCGTATGTCTGCAGATCATTCTTCATCCGTTCATAAGTCCGCATCAAACGATCACGTTCAGAATACAGTTTACCTTTTCCCTTACCGGCCATTTCACTGACATTATTCCGATAAGATTTCATCCGACGGTCACGCTGATCTACTTTCAGGCGGTCGAACTGAGCATCTACCGCTTCATGGAATGCTTTATAAACTTTATCCTTTTCCTTGAAAGGAACATGTCCAATTTCATTCCATTCTGCAATCCATTCCTTCAACGTTGTGATAGCTTCTTCCGTATCAAGTGACTCATCCATTGTCTTCACTTTCTCGATCAGAGCCTTCTTTGCTTCCAGATTTGTCTGTTCTTCCGACTTCTGTGAAGAAACATTCTTATTCTTATTATCAAAGAAATAATCGCAGGCTGTAATGAAGCGTTTCCAAATTGAATCAGAATGCCGGCGTGTTACCTGACCGATTGTCTTCCATTCTTTTTGCAAGGCAATCATCTTTTCGGTAGTACCTTTCCAATCAGTACTGTCTTTCAAAGCCTCGGCCTTTTCACACAATGCCCGTTTCTTCTCCAGATTCTTTTCCATTTCTGCCTTAATAGACTTGTAGAATTCAGTCTTTTTCGTGAAGAACACATCACAAGCAGCACGGAAACGTTCGAATATCTTTGTATTATGTTTCTTCGGAGTAAAGCCTATTGTACGCCACTTCTGCTGTAAAGCCAATACTTCATTATTCTTTTCATCCCAATCCTTGAATGTCTGCAAAGCAGCATAATCAATACCTTCGATCTCTTCGCAGATAGCCGTCTTAGCAACGAGATTCTCTTGTTCTTTTGCTTTCAGATTCTCAAAGTGCTGCTGATGACGCTTGTTGATTACAGTCGAAGCAGCTTTGAAACGACCCCATAATTCTTCACGCAATTCTTTCGCAACCGGACCAATTTCTCTCCACTGCTGATGCAATTTCTGCAACTGATGGAAAGCTGAAATAATATCCTTTTCATCCTGAAGTTTCTCAACTGCTTCACAAAGTGCCGTCTTCAACTCCAAGTTCTTCTTGAAATCATAATCGCGGAACTGATTATTGATCTTGATCAGATCATAGAACGCTTCCGAATAAGTCTGATATTCTTTCCACAATTCGTTAGCATGTTCTTCCGGCACCAGCTTGATTTCTTTCCATTTCTGCTGGATGTCCTTGAACTCATTATATAACTTATTGAAATCATCCTGGCTTTCACAAAGCATCTTCAACTGTTCGATCAGTTGTAATTTGATCTCATAGTTTTCAGCCTTCTGCTTTTCTTCTTCAGCCAGATAAGCTGCTTTCTTTTCTTTATAAGAACCAAGAAGCTCCTTCAGGAAATTTTCTTGTGTGTCTTCTGGTGCTGTAAAATCCTTTTCATCACCACCTTGCTCAACAAATGCCTTTCTCAATTCGTCCACTTCATTTCGACGGATCTTATAATAAGCCTGTTTAAGCGACTCTACTTCGCCTCTGACCGTTTCAATCGGAGCATCGACCAAAGCCTGTAGTCGGTTCAGGATTTCTTCTTTTGTTAATTTACCTGCAGCATTTTCTTCTGCATTATCAGATTCTACAACGGCAGCCTCGGCTGTTACTTCCGGAGTTTCTACCGGTGTGTTCGTTTCATTTAATTTAGCAGCTTCTTCACTTGCTAAATTAGTTTCAAGCTCGTCCTTCATACTTTCCTATATTTAAGTAGGGATAACTACAATTCCATATCAAATACAAATTAAACTAAATAATTTTTTATATCCATAGATTTCACTAATTATTTACTTAAAAATCACTAATTGCCTTTTTAAGCTTTTTCTATGACTCCGATATTGAGTTCGATAAATTTCGGGATTTTTACTATTCTGATGATAGATTCTCATGAATTTTGAGTAAGTTTGTCCGTCTATTAAGAATGACAACCAATATTAAATTAAACGTAAGATATTATGGCAACACCTCCATTCAAGTATCAGCCGATGTTCCCATTGGGACCGGATACAACAGAGTATTATTTGCTTACAAAAGATTATGTATCAGTTTCAGAATTTGAAGGACAGCCTATTCTGAAAATTGCGAAAGAAGGTTTGACCGCTATGGCCAATGCGGCTTTCCGCGATGTATCGTTCATGCTTCGTCGTTCGCACAACGAACAAGTAGCCAAGATCCTGAACGATCCGGAAGCTAGCGAAAACGATAAATATGTTGCATTGACATTCCTGCGCAATGCTGAAGTTGCAGCAAAAGGAGTTTTGCCTTTCTGCCAGGATACAGGTACTGCCATTATTCATGGTGAAAAAGGCCAGCAGGTTTGGACTGGTTATTGCGATGAAGAAGCTCTTTCTGAAGGTGTGTACAAGACTTATACAGAAGAGAATCTGCGCTATTCACAGAATGCTCCGCTGAGCATGTATGAAGAAGTAAATACCAAATGTAACTTACCGGCTCAAATTGACCTGGAAGCTACTGAAGGTATGGAATACAAATTCTTATGCGTAACAAAAGGTGGTGGCTCTGCTAACAAGACTTACCTGTATCAGGAGACTAAAGCTATCCTGAATCCGGAAACACTGGTTCCGTTCTTGGTTAACAAGATGAAAACTTTGGGTACTGCTGCTTGTCCTCCGTATCACATCGCATTCGTTATTGGTGGTACTTCTGCTGAGAAGAACTTGTTGACGGTTAAATTGGCTTCTACTCGTTATTACGATGCATTGCCAACTACAGGAAATGAACATGGCCGTGCTTTCCGTGATGTAGAATTGGAAAAGAAAGTTCTGGAAGAAGCACACAAGATCGGTTTGGGTGCTCAGTTCGGTGGTAAATATTATGCGCACGATGTTCGTATCATCCGTTTGCCTCGTCACGGTGCTTCTTGTCCGATCGGGCTCGGTGTATCTTGCTCTGCCGATCGTAACATCAAATGTAAGATTAATAAGGACGGTATCTGGATTGAAAAGATGGATGACAAACCGGGTGAATTGATTCCGGAAGCGCTTCGCGAAGCAGGTGAAGGTGATGCTGTGAAGATTGACCTGAACCAGCCGATGGCAGACATCTTGAAAGAACTGACCAAGTATCCGGTAGCTACCCGCCTTTCATTGAACGGAACAATTATTGTTGGTCGCGACATCGCTCATGCCAAGTTGAAAGAACGTTTGGACCGCGGTGAAGATTTGCCTCAGTATATCAAGGATCATCCTATCTATTATGCAGGTCCGGCAAAAACACCGGAAGGTATGGCATGTGGTTCTATGGGTCCCACTACTGCAGGACGTATGGACTCGTATGTGGATTTGTTCCAAGAGCATGGAGGCAGCATGATTATGTTGGCAAAAGGTAATCGGAGCCAGCAAGTAACTGATGCTTGTAAGAAACATGGTGGTTTCTATTTGGGTTCTATCGGCGGACCGGCTGCTATCCTTGCACAAAACAATATCAAGAGCATTGAATGTGTGGAATATCCTGAATTGGGTATGGAGGCTATCTGGAAGATTGAAGTGGAAGACTTCCCTGCATTCATCTTGGTAGATGATAAGGGTAACGATTTCTTCAAGCAGTTGAAACCGCGTTGCTTGGGTAATTGTAAATAAGCAATATCCTTTTTTTATAAATAATAATAGGCATCCGCTTTTTAACGACGGATGCCTATTTCTTTTGAAACTCTTTTATGATATTCTATCTCTCTTGGTCTTTATTTCTTTTGGGAGGTCTGTTTCCAGATGCGTATCATATAGAAAGCACAGTGAGTAAAAGCGAAGACAAATGAGATAATGAGTAAGGTCTTATCTTCGTCCCAACCCACGGTCTGCTGATGCCATAATCCAGTGATAACAGATAAGACAGATAAGGCAATACCTGTCATGTTGAGTATGGTAAGTCCGCGTCGGCGCGGTATGTGTTGCTCCAGTTTGCTGTGTTTTACTCCATAGCAGGCATATACGTCTAGACCGATTAGCATCCATAATACCAATCGAATCCAAGTATCCGCCGGAAGGAAAAGCATCATGCACAGGCAAGTCAGGATTCCGAGAATCGGTACGACCGGCACAAAAGGTGTTTTGAAGGCGCGGTGCACTTCGGGCATGCTTTTACGGACAATCAGCACGGCTGCACAAACCAGAGTGAAAGCGAATAGTGTTCCGATGCTGGTCATTTCACCTGCTACGCGTGCCGGAACAAATGCTGCCAATAATCCTACGACGACCATGAACAATAGATTGCTGCGTGCCGGTGTGCGGAACTTCTCATTGATATGTGAGAAGAAAGGGGGTAATAATCCGTCACGGCTCATGCTGAGGAAAACACGGCTTTGTCCCAACAAGGTTACCATAATGACGGAACAATAACCAAAAAGGATGGCAAGTACGATGGCGCGATTCAGCCACGGATAATCGGGGTGAATGATGCCGGCGGCATCGGCATGTCCCATGTGGTCGATGGCTACGGCTACGGGTGCGATACCTTGTTGACCTGCAAAATCGGTGTAGTGGGCAACTCCTGTCATTACATGAGCAAAGACCATATAAAGTATGGTACAGATGAACAATGACATGAGTATCCCTATGGGCATATCCCGTTTGGGGTTCTTGGTTTCTTGGGCTGCCGTGCTCACGGCATCAAAGCCCAAAAAGGCAAAAAACACGATGGCTGCTCCGCGCAATACGCCCGACCAACCGAATTCTCCCAATGTCCCTGTGTTGGCAGGAATGTAAGGAGTATAGTTTTCTGTATTGATGTATTTCCAGCCTAGTACTACGAAGGTGAGGATAACCGCTACTTTCAGAAATACGATAAAGCCGTTGAAAATGGAACTGCCTTCTGTGCCTCTAATCAGGAAGATGCTCATCAGTACTACGATAAGGAAAGCCGGAATGTTAACCACTCCTCCGTCCCACGGGCAGGCTGTAAGTGCATGCGGAAGGTTGATTCCTACTCCTTCGAGAAAGACG
>OGYF01001693.1_pt1 | contig 17989 bp, 17 predicted proteins | sample 1576451 | NCBI WGS metagenome assembly OGYF01 (sample SAMEA3541505, study PRJEB24748) | human gut metagenome | biome: human gut; feature: human-associated habitat; material: faeces | place: China | collected 2012 | reverse complement strand
GGCGGAGCGGTCCACCTTGGAGGGGTCCTTGCCGCTGAACGCGCCGCCGCCGTGCCGCGCGTAGCCGCCATAGGTGTCCACGATGATCTTGCGGCCGGTCAGGCCCGTATCCGCGGCCGGGCCGCCCAGCACGAAACGGCCGGTGGGGTTGATATAGACCTTGGTCTGCGGGGTCCACAGCCGGGAGGGCACCGCTTCGCGGATGACCGCGTCCAGGAGCGACTTTTCAAGCTGCGTCCGGCCCACGCTTTCGTCGTGCTGGGCCGAGAGCACCACCGTGTCCACAGCCACGGGCATGCCGTCCTCATAGACGACCGTGACCTGGCATTTGCCGTCCGGGCGAAGCCAGGGCAGCACGCCTTCCTTGCGCACCTGTGCCAGCCTGCGCGACAGCCCGTGCGCCAGCGAGATGGGCAGGGGCATCAGCTCCGGCGTTTCGTCGCAGGCAAAGCCGAACATCATGCCCTGGTCGCCCGCGCCGGTGCTGGTTTTGTCCGCGTCGCGGGTTTCCAGCGCGCGGTCCACGCCCATGGCGATGTCCGGACTCTGGGCATGCACGGCGGTGAGCACCGCGCAGCTGTCCGCGCTGAACCCCAGATTTGCGTCCACATAGCCGATGTCGCGCAGCACCTGCCGCGCGATTTCATCGATCGCCACATAGGCAGAGGTGGTGATTTCGCCCATGACCTGCACCAGGCCCGTGGTCGCGCAGGTTTCGCACGCCACGCGCGCCATGGGGTCGCGGGCCAGCAGCGCGTCGAGCACCGCGTCGCTGATCTGGTCGCACACCTTGTCGGGGTGCCCTTCGGTGACGGATTCGCTGGTAAAAAGGGTTCGCATACCGAAATTCTCCTTCCTGATATGAGCGGACCGGAGGAAGCGGGGCAAAGGACGCGGCGGGCAGGGCGTAAAAAACGCGCCTGCGGGCATTGCAGGCGCGAAAGAGGCTTTTTTCTACCTTATCTGCCAGCGTATGCACGCTGCGGGATTTGCCACCATGCATTTCTGCCGGTTGGCGGGTGTCATCGGGCCCGTCCCTCGACCGCTCTCTATAAGGTATTTGGTTGTCAATGTTATTGTATGGGTTTTTTCAGCCCGCGTCAATCCCTGCGGCAAAAAAACTTTCGGGGATCATCACGGCTCATCCGCGGCCGGCAAGGACGTTTCCCCGGGAAAGGCGGTCCCGTCGTCCGTGGCCAGCAGCGCCGCGGCGTCGCCGCCCGCCTGGGTGACGCAGTCCGCCACGGCAGTCAAAATGGCGGTGCTGGTCACGGTCGCGCCGGCGATGACGTCCACCGCAAGGGTCTGCCCCTCCACGATCAGATCGGGAAGGCCCTCGATGGCGGGCTCGCAGATGCCGGCGGTTTCGGAATGCTCAAGGATGGTGACGGAAGCGATTTGCGTTTCGTCAAAGATCACTTCCACGGTCACGCCGCCGCCGCTGCCCTGGGCCGTCGCCATATAGGTGCCCGGAAGATAAAAGGATTCGGCCAGCGCGGGCACGGTCGCCGCCAGCGCGCAAAGGCACAGCAGCATGGAAAGGAGCCGTCTGGACATGATAAATTCCTCCCTGGTATCGAAATGGGAATAAATGGTTAGCCGAAGCAAACCCGAAAGCACCTTACCATGTCGCCGCATCTTTGTCAATCCCGGTAAAAATCCCCCATCCCTTCGCACGCCTTATTGACACCACCTGGCGTTTCCTCTATAATTGGGAAAGCCTGTGTGTGCGCCGCTCTGGCGGCCTTGCGATACAAGCGCCACCACCCGCATTTTGCAAGAAGGAGAGACCACTGATGAAGACCTATCATTCCTCCGAGCTGCGCTCGATGTTCCTGAAGTTTTTCAAGGACCACGGCCATGCCGTGATCTCCAGCGCGTCGGTGATTCCCGAAAACGACCCCACGGTGCTGTTCACCACCGCAGGCATGCACCCGCTGGTGCCTTACCTGATGGGCGCGAAGCACCCCGCCGGCAACCGCCTGACGGACGTGCAGAAGTGCGTGCGCACCGGCGATATCGACGATGTGGGCGATTTCAGCCACCTCACCTTCTTTGAGATGCTGGGCAACTGGTCGCTGGGCGACTATTTCAAGGAGCAGATGATTCCCTGGAGCTGGGAATTCCTCACCAGCCCGGAATACCTGGGCCTGCCCAAGGACCGTCTGGCCTTCTCCGTGTTTGCGGGCGACGCGGACTGCCCCCGCGACGAGGAGAGCGCCGAGCTGTGGCGCAGGTGCGGCGTGGCGGATGACCACATCTTCTTCCTGCCCAAGGAAAACAACTGGTGGGGCCCGGCGGGCATCACCGGCCCCTGCGGCCCGGATACCGAGATGTTCATCATCACCGACAAGGAGCCCTGCGGCCCGGACTGCTCGCCCGCCTGCTCCTGCGGCCGGTATCTGGAGATCTGGAACGATGTGTTCATGCAGTACAACAAAAAGGCCGACGGCACCTTTGAGCCGCTGGCCCAGAAGAATGTGGATACCGGCATGGGCCTGGAGCGCACCATCTGCGTGCTCAACGGCAAAAAGAGCGTCTATGAAACCGACCTCTTCGCCGATATCCTCAAGAAGATCAGCGAGCTTAGCGGCAAGGAATACGGCAGCGACGATGAAACCACCCGCGCCTTCCGCATCATCGCCGACCACATGCGGACCTCGACCTTCATCATGGGCGACGACCGCGGCGTGAGCCCCTCCAATGTGGACCAGGGCTATGTGCTGCGCCGTCTCATTCGCCGCGCGGTGCGCTACGGCATGGGCATCGGCATGCCCGAGGGATTCACCGGCGAGGTGGCCAAGGTCATCATCGAGCAGTACAAGGACGTCTACCCCGAGCTCAAGCGCAACGAGGCCTTTGTGCTCGAGCAGCTCTCTTTGGAGGAGAGCCGCTTCGCCCGCACGCTCAAGCAGGGCAACCGCGAATTTGAAAAACTGGTGGAAAAGGTGCAGGATGGACAGATTGATGGCGTGAGCGCCTTCCACCTGTATGATACCTACGGCTTCCCCGTGGAAATGACGCAGGAGCTGGCCCGCGAGCGCGGCCTGACGGTGGATATGGACGGCTTCCACGAATGCTTCCGCAAGCATCAGGCCACCAGCCAGGCGGGCGCGGAGCAGCGCTTCAAGGGCGGTCTGGCTGACCACAGTGAGCAGAGCGCACGCCTGCACACCGCCACGCACCTGATGCACGCGGCGCTGCGTAAGGTGCTTGGCCCGGAGGTGGCCCAGAAGGGTTCCAACATCACCGCCGAGCGTCTGCGCTTCGACTTCTCCTTCGGCCGCAAGATGACCAAAGAGGAGCTGGCCGAGGTGGAGCGGCTGGTCAATGAGGCCATCGAGAGCCACACCCCCATCACCTGCGAGGAGATGACCGTGGCCCAGGCCAAGGAGCAGGGCGCTATCGGCCTGTTTGAGTCCAAGTACGGCGAGAAGGTAAAGGTCTACACCATGGGACCGTACAGCAAGGAAATCTGCGGTGGCCCCCATGCCCAGAACACCGGCGATCTGGTCAGCTTTAAGATCAAGAAGGAAGAAAGCTCCTCCGCGGGCGTGCGGCGCATCAAGGCCGTCATCGGGGCTAAGGCGGATTGAAAGTTGATAAGTAGATAAGTGGGGGGACCGGCTATACAGCCGGTCCCTTTATGGTTTATTTCACCTCGTCCCATGTGATGATGTGGGGAACATGGAGCCTGTCTGGGCGTTTGTCGTTGGGCAAATCATAGGGTTGACCAGTTTGAGCGTTGATGATGATATCGCTCGAAAAATATCCTCCTCGATCCTTCACCGCCTGATCGGTTTTCAGGTCAAAGGGCAGAGAAAGTTCCTCCCGTGTCCTGCCCTTTGCAGCCCAGACAGGCAGAAGCACAAACTCCTCCCCCTTTTTCTCAGGATCAATAAAACACATGTAACCGAAGGAGACTTCATTCAGCGAATAAACATATCCGTCTGTCACCCATTGTTCCAGGACCTCCATGATGCGATCAAATGACAGCAGCGGAATGTCATCTATATCGACTTCCACCTCTTTGGAAGTGGAGATATTCGTCCAGAATTCACCCGGGCGTTTGATTCGCATGGCTACCATTGAGTGTGGAGCGACCGCGCCGTCCTCTACTTCGCCCAGTTCACTTTCCAATTCGTGGCGAAAAGGATGGTTGCCGATGAAATGCGGTATGCCATGATAGGTCGTATAAAAGTAAATACCCTGAAAGCCGTTCCCATCTGAATCACCATAAGAGCCCTGGTAATACGGAGTAAGTCCTTTTTCTTTCATAAAGGGCATCCATTTTTGAAATTCCGCCATGGCAATGGCCGGAGCTTCTTCCCAGGGAAGTTCCGGCGTAAACGTCATATGGTCTTCCAGCACAGGAAAAGCCAACTCGTCCATTGGGAAATTTCTGTTGATTCCTTTCGCGTTCCAGTCATCCCTGACCACCTCCAGCGATTCATCCAATCCCTCGGCAGGCGGTTCCCACGTAATGCGTACCACAGGCACCGCATCCACCTCTGGCACCACGATGGGCACGTCTACGGCCACCGTATCGCCTTTTTCAAGCTGGTTAGGCGCGCCATGTTCGACAACATATTCTCCTACCCAACGGTCAGGCATTGTTTCACGTAACTGCTGAATAGAAACATATGTCTGCTCGCACAAGGCATGCGTTGCAGCGGAAACAGCAACAAGCAAAGACATCCAGAAAGTGACGGTACGCAATGGCTTTCGCATAGGTGTAGACCTCCTTTTTTGACGCAACCAATGTAGCTGACCATATGTAAGGTGGACGGAAAATCGTTGGTGATGCTAGTTTACCTCGTCCCATGTGATGATGTGGGGAACATAGAGCCTGTCTGGGCGCCTGTCATTCACAAAGTCGTATACTTCGCCTGTTTGTGCATTAACTACTATGACTCCACGGCTACCATAGCCGCCCTGATCCATAACCACTTGATCAGTTTCTAAATCAAAAGGCAGATTAAGATCGGTGCGGGTTCTGCCTTTTGCCGCCCAAACGGGCAGCAGGAGAAATTCCTCGCCCTTTTTCTCTGGGTCGATGAAGGGCATATATCCAAAGCACACTTCGTTGAGCATATATGCATATCCGTCTACGACCTGCTGCTGGAGTACATTCAATATTTCCTCAAAGGGCAGCAGTGGTATATCCTCCATATCTACCCCGATTTCCTGGGAAGTATAGATATTTGCCCAAAATGAGCCGGGACGTTCGATGCGTATGGCTACCATGCTTGCTGGGACAGCCATTTTTTCTTTGCTATGGGAACCATATTCACTTTCGAGTCCGTGCAGGAAAATGCTGCCTCCCTTTAATTGTGGGATGCCATAATAAGTCGTATAGAAATAAAGGCATTGGAACCCTTTATCCTCTGATTCTCCATAAGACTGTTGAAAATAGCAGGTAAGCTCCTTGTCTCTCATAAATGGCAGCCATTTTTGGATCTCCTCAATGGCAATGGTCGGAGCATCCTCCCATGGCAGGGCAGGATCAAATGTCACTTTCCTTTCGAGCAATGGGAAGCGTAAATTCTCCGTTGAAAAATCGCGGCTCATTCCCTTTATGCCCCACCCATTTAGACTTATCGAAACAGATCCATCCAATCCCTCGGCAGGCGGTTCCCACGTGATGCGTACCACAGGCACCGCATCCACCTCCGGCACCACGATAGGCACGTCCACAGATACCGTATCGCCTTTTTCAAGCTGGTTGTGGGCACCGTTTTGCACGACATACTTGCCCACCCACCGTTCGGGGAGGCTTTCCCGAAGTTCTGCGATTGTTACATAGTCGCTTTCACACAGGGCATGCATTGCAACGGAAAAAGTAACAAGCAAAAACATACAGAAAGTGACGGTACGCAATGGCTTTCGCATAGGTTCGAGCCCCCTTTTTAGACGCAGCCAACATAGTTGACCATAGAAGAAATACCTGTAAGGTGGACGGAAAATCGTTGGCGACGCTAATTTACCTCGTCCCATGTAAGGATATCCGGCACATAGCGCCGATTCTCCCGTCTGTCGCCTGTCAGATCATAGACTTCTCCTGTCTGCGCATTGATGACGATTGAATTGCATCCGTATGCACTGCGATCCTTTACCACCTGATCGGTCTTTAAGTCGAAGGGAATGGTAAGATCTCCGCGCGTTCTCCCCTTGGCCGCCCAAACCGGCAACAGCACGAATTCCTCTCCCTTTTTCTCCGGGTCGATAAAGGTCATGTAGCCGAAGCGGACCTCGTTGAGAGAGTACGCATGGCCGGCTTCAACCTGCCGTTCAAACGCCTTCAAAATTTCCTCGAAAGGAAGCAGTGGGATATCCTCGATCTCCACCCCGATTTCTTTGGACGTGTCTATATTCACCCAAAACTGACCCGGACGTTTGATGCGCATGGCCACGTTGCTTGGAGGGTCTATCAGGTCATTAGGTCCAATCTCGCTTTCGATGACATGCAGAAAAGAACGATTACTCAACAAATGTGGTATGCCATGGTACGTTGTGTAGAAATAAAGACATTGAAAACCGTTATCTTCTGACTCTCCATAAGAATAATGAAAGTAACAGGTCAACTCCTTATCTCGCATCATGGGAAAGTATTTCCTGAATTCCTCAATGGCAATGGCTGGGGCGTCCTCCCATGGAAGTTCGGGATCAAACGTAGTCTTCTCTTCCATCACCGGGAATCCCATTTCGTCCATTGGAAAGTTCCGGCCTATCGTCTTTGAGTACCACTCATTTTTGCTTATGTAAAATGATTCATCCAGCCCCTCTATTGGCGGCTCCCACGTGATGCGCACCGCAGGCACCGCATCCACCTCCGGTACTACGATGGGCACGTCTACAGATACCGTATCGCCTTTTTCCAGTTGCTTGTAAGCCCCGTTTTCGACAACGTATTCTCCCGTCCAGCGCTGCGGCAGCGTTTCCCGCAGCTCTTTGATCGAGACGTAGCCGGCCGCGGCCTGCGAATCCGAACACAAGGCCGTCAGTGTCATCATCAGCAGGACCGCGACCAGGATGCACAGGTGCTTTTTCATATGGCAAAACCTCCTTGGCAATCGGGCCGGACAGCATCATTGCTCTCTCTGTCTATTATGACAAAGCAGGGAGGCAATCGGTTCACGGAGCAAAAGATTTTTTCATTCTTTTTCCATACAGAGACGCCCGGCAGTCCGATCCGGCTGCCGGGCGTTTTGGTTTCCCAAAGGGAAGATTTACTTCTTGGTCAGATACTTGCGCATATCAATGGCGCACGCAATCAGGATGACCAGACCCTTGATGATGTAGGTGGTGTTGCCGCTGATGCCGAGGAAGGTCATGCCGCTCATGATGAGCTGCATCAGCACCACGCCCAGCACCACGCCGCTGATTTTACCGATGCCGCCTACGAACGATACGCCGCCGATAACGCAGGCCGCGATGGCGTCCAGCTCGTAGTTCAGGCCGATGGTGCCGGTGGAGGCGCCCATGCGGGCCGCTTCAATGAAGCCGGTGTAGCCGTAGGTGACGCCCGCCAGCGCAAACACGCCGATGATGACCATCGTTACGTTGACGCCGGACACGCGGGCCGCTTCCTCGTTGGAACCGACGGCGAACATGTTCTTGCCGAAGGTGGTCTTGTTCCAGATGAACCACATGATGGCCGTTACGATGATGGCAAAGGCCACATAGCTCATCACCGGGGTGTTGCCCAGGCGGAACATGGGCTTGATAACCAGGTCAGAGGTATAGCTCGCATCCAGATTGGAGATCTGCGCCGCATTGCTCAGCGTCAGGTAGAGACCATAGGTGATCAGCTGCGTGGACAGCGTAACAATGAAGGGATGCAGCTTGAACTTGGCCACGCAGAAGCCGTTGACCAGGCCCACGATGCCGCCGACCGCCATAACCACCACCAGCACGATCACGACCGGCCAGGGGCCCATACCCGCCAGGAAGCGGTTGGCCAGGTCCGACTTTTGCAGAAGGATGGCCGAAACGAATGCGCCCAGTCCCACCACGCGGCCAGCCGAAAGGTCGGTGCCGGTGAGGATGATGGCGCCTGCAATACCAAGTGCAATGGGCAGACGCGTCGCCGTGAGCTGGATGATGTTGACGATGGATGCCGTGGCCAGGAAGGCGGGACGCTGAATCTGAATGTAAATCACCATCAGCAGGATGATGATGATCATCGCATGGTCCAGCAGCCAGTTGCCAATGAGGCGCCAGCGGTCGCGCGCATCCATTTCGCGCAGTTGGTTTACCTTTTTGTTTACGTCGGGCTTGATTTCAGACATGCTATTCGGCCTCCCTTAGACGTATTTCGCAGCCAGCGTCATAATCTCTTCCTGAGTGGTGGCGTCGGCCTGTACCTCGCCGGCAAGCCGCCCGCCGGACATCACCAGTATGCGGTCGCACACGCCCAGCAATTCCGGCATTTCGGAGGAAACCATGATGACGGATTTGCCCGCGCGGGCCATATCCATGATGAGCTGGTAAATCTCATACTTGGCGCCCACGTCGATGCCGCGCGTGGGCTCATCCAGCAGGAAGATTTCGGGCTCGGTAAGCATCCAGCGGCCAAAGATTACCTTCTGCTGATTGCCGCCGCTCAGCGAGCGAATCTGCGTCTGCTGGGTCGGCGTTTTGATGTGCATGGCATTGATGGACCAGTTGGTGCGCTCCTGCATGGTTTTGTTGCTGAGGTACAGGTGGTTTTTCAGGTATTTTTTCAGGCTGGAGATCACCGTGTTGTCGCGCACGGACATGATTGCGAAAATACCGGTGGCGCGCCGTTCCTCGGTCACCATGGCGAAGCCGTTTCGGATGGAGTCCTTGGGGCTGTGGTTGTGAATGGGCTTTCCGTTCATCCACAGCTTGCCGCTTTTGCGCGTGGCGCTGCCAAAGATGTTTTCCAAAAGCTCGGTGCGCCCGGAGCCATCCAGTCCGGCTACGCCCAAAATCTCGCCTTTCCTGAGCTCGAAAGACACGTCCTTGAGACCGGAGTACATGGCCGTGAGGCCCTCCACCTTGAGCACCACGTCGCTACCCACCTCATAATCCTTCGGGGGGAAGCGGTTGGTCAGCTCGCGGCCCACCATGAGGCGGATGATCTCGTTCATGGTGAGCTCCTTCGCGGGACGGGTGGCAATCCACTGGCCGTCGCGCATGATGGTGACCTCGTCGGAGATGCGCAGAATCTCCTCCATCTTGTGGGAAATGTAGATGATACCGCAGCCGCGGTCGCGCAGCATGTTGATGATTTGGAAAAGATGCTCCACCTCCTGCTCGGTCAAAGAAGAGGTAGGCTCGTCAAATACGATGACCTTTGCGTTGAAGGAAACCGCCTTGGCGATTTCCACCATCTGCCGCTGGGATACGGGCATCGTGCTCATGATGGTCTTGGGGTTGACGTTGATGCCCAGCTCCTCAAAGACCTTCATGGTGTCATCGTACATCTGCTTTTCCGAAATGACCGGGGTTCCCTTGATTTTGGGATAGCGGCCCAGCCAGATGTTATCCATTACATTGCGGCGCAGGGCCTGGTTCAGCTCCTGGTGCACCATCGCGACGCCGTTGTCCAGCGCCTCGCGCGAGGAGCGGAAGTTGACCTCCTTGCCGTCCAGAAAGATTTTGCCGTCGTCTTTATTGTAGATTCCGAAGAGGCACTTCATCAGGGTGGATTTTCCGGCGCCGTTTTCGCCCATCAGCGCATGCACCGTGCCCGCCTTGACCGTGAGGGACACATCGTCCAGCGCCTTAACGCCAGGAAAGCTCTTGCTGATATGCTCCATCTGCAAAAGCTCGCGTGTAGAAGCGCCGTCAGTGGTGCGAGTGGCCTGTTGTTCCATCTCCGCCCTCTCCTTCCTTGCTGAGTTTCCCCACGCGCACCGCTGACGGCACGCACACGCGCCGCCCCGAAGCGCGCGGGGATTGGTGATACCGAAGCGGAGGGGCTTTCGCCCCTCCGTCAATGGTTCGGCCTATGGTGTTCTCAGTTGCCGGTGTACACAGCATAGGGGATAACGACCTTCCAGTCGTTCTCAACGGTGAAATTCTCGTTGAGGCCCTCGTACATGTCTTTTCCGGCGATCATGTTGGCGGCGATGGTGGCGATGGCCTCAGCCATGCCTTCGGCATCCTGCTTGATGGTGCCGGCCATGGTGCCCGCATCGATGGCGGCCACGGCGTCAGCGGTGGCATCCACGCCGAAAACGGGGATGGTGGTGGTGCCTTCGCCGTTGTTATAGCCGGCCTGCTGCAGCGCCTGCATGGCGCCCAGGGCCATCTCGTCGTTGTTGGCGATAACCAGCTCAACCATGTTGCCCGCGTCCATGTTGTACTGGGCCAGGATGGTGGTCATGTAGTCCTGCGCAACCTGACGGCTCCAGGTGCCGGCCTGGTCCACGAGGTACTTCTGGGCATTGCTCTCGTCGTAGAACTTGAGGGCGGGCTTGCCGGCGGCAACCAGCTTGGCATCGGCGTTCTCCTGGCCATACTTGGTGCGCGCGATGGCTTCCTGGTTGTCCTCCTGGCCCTTGAACATCACGTAGCTGATTACGCCGTCGCCGTTGAGGTCGTAGGCGTCGTAGTTGGCCAGCAGGTAGTCGCCGATCATGTCGCCCTGCATGATGCCAGCCTGCTCGTAGTTGGTGCCCACGAAGCAGCACTTGTCATAGCTCTTGACCACGTCCTCGGAAACGGAGCGGTTGAAGAACAGCAGCGGGATGCCCGCAGCCTTGGCCTGGTCTACCACGTTCTAAGCGATGCCGTCCGCACCGGTCTCAACGATGTTCACAGCCAGCAGGTCGGTGCCGGTGGCGATAGCGGTGGTGATCTGGTCGGTCTGAGTGGTCTGGGTGGCGTTGCCGTCCTGGTCCACATAGGTGATGCCGGCCTCGTCCAGCTTGGCGTTGAGCGCGGTGCGCACGCTGGCGAGGTAGGTGTCGCTCATCGTGTACCAGAAGACCTGCGCATTACCTTCGGCCAGCGCTACGCTGCCCATGCCCAGGACCATGGTCAGAGCCAGAACCAGAGCAAGAACCTTTTTCATGGGAATCAGACTCCTTTGCTGTATTGAATTTATTTTCTCGCGGCACGCCGCGATCAAATCTTCGATGCTGTGTATTTATTATATCGGAAGAGTACCACAAAAGCAAGATGGTATGAAAAATCTTCAAAAAAAGAACGCGATATGCAAAAACAGCCAAATGCTGCGGGAGGGCTCCAATACAGAGAAAAGACGGATGCGAAAGTTATGAATTACAGCCGCATTTCTTTGAGCCGGACACGCCGCAACAGTGGAATGAGCACTCCGCCCAGAATAACGCCGCTGAGTGCCTGCACCAGATTTGGCACCACAGCGCCCACAGCAGCAGCCAGCCCATACCCCAAAAAGAGCCACTCCGTTACAAAATAGCCGGCTACCATAACCAGCTCAGCCAGCGCCAGCAGCACTACGGTCAGCCAATAGGGACGCTTTGTACGTAGGGCGTATACAGCCATGGCGGCAACCAATCCTTTGATGACAAAGGTGGGCAGGATGTAGAGCGTATAGCCGCCCAGAAGATCCGCCAAAGCGCTGCCAATGGCGGCTGCGGGAATGCTGGCCCACCCCAGAAGTGAAGCGCCCAGCAGAATAAAACCATCGCCCAGATGGATATATCCCTGAGTGATGGATACAGGCAGCTTGAAAAAGTAGGTGGCTACAAAGACCAGCGAAGCCATCATGCCGCCCAAAGCCAGCACCAACGCCTGATTGTCTGGATTTTTGCGCATAAAAACATAACCCTCTTTGCATAAAAGAGATCGTAAACCGATATTTACAAATGTTCAGAAAAACATTCGTCTGGAAAACACGGTTTGTGCATTTTCTGCCGCAAAGGTTTACCCCTGAGTCTGTAAGTCAGTCAGGTGACGGTCCTCCTCGGCGGCGATCCGCTCCAGCGCCTCCCGGGCATCAAGGGAGGGTGCCATGGACGCAAACTCGCGGTATTTGCGGGCGGAGGTCTCTTCCGCAAGCATCGCAAACCGAAGCATACTATCCACATCACGCAGCAGACCGGCCCGCGCCGCACCCATGAGCCCGCCCTCAAAAAGAATGTTGCTTGCCGCAGCAGACAGTGCTACGCGGCGCTCATCCGTAAGGCCATCCTTGCCGCCTAAGGCGCGGAATTGTGCCAGATGCTCCTGCTCATCGGCGCGCATGAGGGCAAGATGGCCGTAGAGCGGCTCATCCTGACGGCCCAACTGTTCCATCAGGGAGAGGGCGCGGGTATACAGCTGTATAGCGGAGGATTCCATTTCACATGCCATGAAAAGGGCTTCCTGCGCAGTTGCGACCTGCATTGCGTTCACTCCTTTCGGGCGGCGGGAAGGGGCTTAGCGGAGCTTAGGCCTGCTGAAGGTATTCGTTAAGCTTTTCCACCAGGGCATCAGGATCAGAGCCATGAGCGGCGCATGCATCGGCGATGGACTCGGCGGTGGCGTGCGGGCAGCCCAGGCAGTGCATGCCAAATTCCATAAAGATATGCGCAGTGCCGCGGTTGAGATTGAGCACTTCGCCGATGGACATCTGCTTGGTAACGGTCATATGGAAATTCCTCCTTGTTCTCTTTGCTTTGCGGGGTCCCGTGGCGGGACGTGGATATCTTACCATCGGCGGCGGGGGTTGTCAATGCGGGGCGCGCGGCCCCGGAAAAATCCGTGCTGGGAAAAGCCCTCCGCCTGTGGTATACTGCGCAGGAGGCATTTTTGAAGGAAGGAAGGAATCCCCATGCCCAACGAACCCTATGTATATGAAACCACGCTGGATATGTGCTCGGTGGATTTTACCGGACACTGGCAGCCGGGGGCGATATTCCGCGCCATGCAGGAGGCGGGCGACGGCCATTGCCATGTGCTGAATCTGACCTTTGAGCGCCTGCGCGGCCTGGGGGTGGCGTGGGTGCTCAGCCGCGCCCGCCTGCATATGGACGATTATCCAACCCTGGGCCAGCGCGTGACGGTGCGCACCTGGCCGGGCAAGACCAAGCACATGTTCTTCCCGCGCTATTTCACCTTTGAGGCCGAGGGAAAAACGCTCGGATGCGCGTCCACGCTGTATGTGCTCATGGATCTGGAGGAGCGGAGAATCGCCCCGGTCTCCCGGCTGGACGGGCCCATGCCCGAATATGATATCCCGGCGCCCCTGCCCTTCCCCGGCAACCTGCGCGCGCTGGACGGCATGGTCAGGCGCCATGAATACCTGCCCGTCTATACCGATCTGGACATGAACCAGCACGTGAACAACACCCGCTATGTGGACTGGTTCATGAACCAGTTCCCCGTGGAGAAGCACCGCCGGCAGATGCTGGGCGACCTGCTGGTGCACTACAACGCCGAGGTTGTCCCGGAGGAAACGCTTATCATGGAGGTTTGCGAGGCGGAGAATGCAAGCGCGCTGCGCGGCCTCAACGGGGACACCGTGTGCTTTGCCGTGGAGGGCGCCTGGCGGGACCGTCCCTGACCTCCCTATTGCGAAGCGGGACAAACCGTCGTATAATGATGCCATCACCAGGCGCGGAAAGGAGATGCGCGCATGAAACAATCCCACCGCCCGACGGCGGAAGCCTTCGAGCGCCTTTGCGCGCCCTATTCCGGCATGGTGTACCGTCACTGCCTGCATATGCTGGGCAACCCGCATGAGGCCGAGGACGCGGCGCAGGAGAGCATGCTGCGCGCGTTCCGCGCCTTTGACGGCTTCCGGGGCGACGCGGTGGCGTCGTGGCTGTTTCGCATCGCGCACAACACCTGCCTGGATATTCTCAAGAGCGCGCGCGTCCGCCGTGAAAGCCTGACCCTGGACGACCCGGAGCGCGCCGATCCCGCCGACCCGTCGCCCACGCCCGACGAGGCGTATCTTCATGACGCGGACGTCGGGCGGATGCGCAGCGCCGTGGCTTCCTTGCCCAGGGAGCAGCAGCTGCTCATCGGCCTGTTCTACGGGCAGCAGATGGGCTATGCCGAAATCGCGCGGGCCACGGGCCTTCGGGAGGGCACGGTCAAAAGCCGGCTGAGCCGCGCCAGGGCGGCGCTTGAGAAAAAGCTGGCAGCGCCCGAATAAAACAGGGAACCTTTTCACATCACGCTCGTTACTTCCCAATGAAAGGAGGCATGCGCATGCGCCGGGACACGGAATATGGCAGCGCCCTGGAGCAGGCGCTTTGCGGCCTGTATCAAGCGGAGGAGCCGCCTGCCGGGTTTGAAGCCGGCTGGCGCGCCGCCGTCAGACGGGAGGAGAGCAGGATGAAACTTGCGGAAAGAAGCACGGGACGGCCCCTTTGGCGGGCCATTGTGCCGGCGTGTGCGGCGCTGGTGCTGGTGGTGGGCAGCCTGTGGGCGGGCACGCTGGATCTGGGGGGCGGCGTCTCCTCGGAAAAGAACGCGGCAACGGGTGTGGAATACGCCGACAGCGCCTCCACCACCTCGTACAGCGCGCCAAACGCCATGATGGCGCGGACCGCCGATACCGCTACCTATGACCTGTATGTGGCCGAGGAGAGCGGCGCCTCTGCCGGCGGAACCAGCGCGGCGGACAGCGGCGCTACGGCGGCCACCGGACAGAAGCTGGTGCGCACCGTCAGCCTGACGCTTCGCACGACGGCTTTTGACAACGATCTGGAAAGCGTTCAGGCCCTGCTGGAGGGCCTGGGCGGCTATGTGGAAAATCTCTATCAATATGGCGACGTGGAGAGCGGCGATACGCGCACCGCGAGCCTGAGCGTGCGCGTGCCGTCGGAAAGCCTGGATGCGTTCCTTGCCGGCATGGAGGGCGTGGGCCGCGTGGTTGACCGCTCCGAAAGCGTTACGGATATGACCGTGCAGTACACGGACAACCAGACGCGCCTGGATACCCTGTATGCCAAGATGGAGCGCCTCAACCAGCTGATGGCGCAGGCGCAGGAGGTTTCGGACCTCATCGAGCTGGAGAACGCCATCGCCGATACGCAGTACGAGATTGAGCGCTATGAAACCTCGCAGCGCGACATCGACCGCCGCGTGGACATGAGCGCCGTGAACGTGACCTTGCTGGAGGAAAGCCCGGCCCAGAGCGCTACGGCGGAGGATATCGGCCTGGGCGAACGCCTCGGCGCCGCGCTGAACGCCTCGCTGAAATGGCTGGGCGGCTTCCTGCGCAACATGCTGGTGTTTGTCACGATGATTCTGCCGGTGGCCGTGCCCGTGGCCGCGGTCGTGGCGGTAACATGGTGGATTGTACGCCGCCGGCGCTCGCGTCCCCCAAAGGATGATACCAAGGAGGAATGACCCATGAAACGGCTGTCCATCCTGCTGGTTGCAATGCTGCTGATCGCGTCCGCCGCGCAGGCGGAAGCGCTTGAGCCCGCTGCCACGCCTGCGGCGGAGCTCACGGAGGCGCTGGAAACCACCATCCGCGCTACGGGCACGGAGAGCGTGTCGTTGCCGGCGGATATCGTGGTGCTCACGCTGTGCGTGCAGGGTTCCGGCGACAACGTGACCGCCGCACAGGACAAGGCGGAGCAGGTGATGCAGAACCTCCGCGCCGCGCTTGCGCAGATGGGCATCTCCGAGCATGACGCGCAGACCGCCTACTATGGCGTGGAGACGGTCTACAACTACCAGTATTCCAAGCTGGGGGAAAAGGAAACGGCCTCCGGCTACACCGTGTCCATCGATCTGTCGGTCAGGCTGGACGACCCGGCGCGCGTGGGCGAGGTGATCGACGCGGCCATCCGCACCGGCGCGCAGAACAGCTACGGGCTGGCCTATGAGAGCTCGGAGACCAAAAGCGCCTACTTCGAGGCGCTGGACGCCGCCACCGCCGACGCCATGGCGCAGGCAAAGGTGCTGGCGGAGGCGTCCGGCCTCCAGCTGGACCGGCTGGTGAGCGTAACCGAGGTGCAAAGCGACGAATCGACCGTCATGGCCACGAGCGTCAGCGCCGAAACGCCCGTGCACCCACACCTGTCCGTCACCGCGACGGTGGAGGTCTGCTACACGGCAAGCCATCCCTGATGATGCAAAACCCGCGCCCGGCGGCAGATAGCCGCCGGGCGCTTTCTGGTGGTCAAACGGAGGCGCGTGTGGTATACTAGGCGGGAAAGCAGGAAAGGCGGTGACGGCATGCGCTTTACCAAGATGGAGGGCGCCGGAAACGATTATCTCTATATCAACGGCTTCGAGGAACGGGTGGATGACCCGGCGGCCTTGAGCGTCCGGATGAGCCGGCAGCACTTCGGCTGCGGGTCGGATGGGCTGATTCTGATTCTGCCCAGCGAGATTGCGGATTTTCGCATGCGCATGTTCAACAATGACGGCAGCGAGAGCGGCATGTGCGGAAACGGCATCCGCTGCGTGGCCAAATACTGCCACGACCGGGGGCTGACGGACAAAACCGAGTTCACCGTGGAATCCGGCGGGGAGATCAAGCTGCTCCGCCTGACGCTGGCCCCGGACGGGAGCACCCGGAGCGTGCGCGTGGACATGGGCGCGCCCCAGCTGGACGGCGCGAAGATTCCCTCCGCCGCCGTGGGCTGCCCGGTGATCGGCCATCCGGTGAAGGCAGGGGAACGCAGCTATGCCCTCACGCTGGTCAACATGGGCAATCCCCACGCCGTGTGCTTTGTGGAGGACCCGGATACGGCCATCCTGCCGCGCAAACTGTTCGCAGATCTCACCGCAGCGATCCGGGCTGCCATCATCCACCAGGATCAGTTCCCAGTCCGAACACGTCTGCGCCAGGATACTCTGCACACAAAACGGTAGAAACTTCTCCACTTTGTATACCGGCACGATCACACTGATCATAATTCCGCGCGGTCTCCCTTCGTTTTTTGAATGCTGTTCACGCTGACATATGCGGTTATTGCGATCCAGGCCGGCACTTCCAGCATCCGATACTGGATAGCGCCAAGGCACAGGTAGCAGAGAATAAACGCCGCAACCGGCCACGCTGCCAATGCCGTCGCAACCATACCCCGCCGCCCGCGAGGCATCCGCCACGCTGCCAGCGTTGGCAGTTCCTTTTTGATGAAAAGGAAAACTGCCGCGAGCAGGCAGATCGCACCGGGGACGCCAAAATCCAACAATGCCTGGAAATATATGTTGTGCAGATTCCCGTCGGGGATGTTCTCCGGGTCACAGCTACGTACCGCCTCGATACCGTTGCCAAGGCCATAGCCTAGCGGGTTTTGTGCCAGCACCGTCGGGACATGCTGCCACATATTCAGCCGGCCTTTGCTCCCAGGCTCGTCGCCGACAGCTGTCATGCGATCCGTCAAATTACCCAGCAGACTTGTGGCAGCGCCCTTGCCGGAAGTTTCTCCCGCACTCTGCGAAAATGATGCATCCGGCTCAGTCACGAACACACCTCCATGCAAGGCCGCTGCCTGTGCGAGGCCATAAGCACCCATGATGCACACCGCCAGCACGATGGAAAGCACGCTCTTCTTGCGGTCATAGTGGACCTGAAAAACCTTTTTTTCTTTCCATGCTTCCCAAGCCCAGTGAACAAAAAGCCACACTGCAAACGCCCCGTTTGCCAGAAGCCCGGCGCGGCTGTTAGTCAGCAGGCTGATGATCATGCTGACAGCATAATAAGGCCGCCACCAAACCGTGCCGGCCATAACAAAGCAGAACAGCCCGATCCAACTTGCATCCAGGTTTGGACCGCCGCCGAAAACAGTTTCATAAACAGGATGATGGAATCCCGGCGCAATCATGAATTCCCAAATTTTATCAAACTGGAAAAGGATATTTGCAGTAACGACCAGTAACATGACCACCGCCGTAATGCGAAACACGCGCAGCCAATCATCTTTGTCAAGATCGCCGCTCAGTTTCCATACGCACCACACGGCATACACGCAGAACACGCCGTTCAGCAGCCAACTGTTGAAGCCGAACACCAGGTAGGTGATCGCTGTATAGGCGGTGAGCACTCCCACCGACGCCCACCAGAATTTCCCCAGAGGGC
>OGYF01001686.1_pt1 | contig 18032 bp, 22 predicted proteins | sample 1576451 | NCBI WGS metagenome assembly OGYF01 (sample SAMEA3541505, study PRJEB24748) | human gut metagenome | biome: human gut; feature: human-associated habitat; material: faeces | place: China | collected 2012 | reverse complement strand
CCCATGCCGATGTTTTTCAGCGTACCGCCCATGCCCGCCTGCTCATGGCCCTTGAAGTGGGTCAGGGAGACAAAGACATCCGCGTCCATCACGGCCCGGCCGATTTTGGCCTTCTTCACATATTCGCCGCCTTCCACAGGGACCTCCACCTCATCGTTGCCCTTCAGTCCGTCGGCAATGATGACGTGGCAGCCGGTGGAATAGGGGGTGAAGCCGTTGACATAGGCGGATTCCAGGTGATCCAGAGCATTTTTCCGACCGCCCACATACAGCGTGTTGCAGTCTGTCAGGAAGGGTTTTCCGCCCTGGCTCTTCACCAGATCTGCCACTACCTTGGCCCAGTTGGGACGCAGATAGGCCAGGTTCCCCGGTTCACCGAAGTGCATCTTGATGGCGACGAACTTACCGTCCATGTCGATGTCGCCGAAACCGGCGGTCATCATCAGACGGGCCAGCTTCTGGGGAAGATTCTCCCGCCAGCTGGGGCAGCGGAAATCCGCGAAATACACCTTTGCTTTTTCTGCCATGTTCCAAACTCCTTTTCCCTCGTTTTTCCCATAATGTTGTTGCTGCGTACAAACGGGGGAGACGGTCATCTCCCCCGTTTTTCCCTGTTTCAGTCCAGATCCACGCTGATGTTGTCGGTTCCGTGAGCGTCAAACTCAGAGAGATAGGCATCAATCCGCTCCATCAGCTCGCTGTAATTCTCGCGGGTCAGCGGCTCTCCGTCCATATCCCGCAGGGCCAGTTCCTCCGCCAGGATCTCGTAAAACACCACGTCCTCGTAGTGCTCGATGGCCTCGTGGATACCGCCGTCGGCGAAGGCCCGGGAGGGGATCAGCTCTCCCTGATACAGCTCCACCAGCTTGCTCATGCGATGGTGCAGGCAGTGGGAGAAAATCAGGCTTTCCACCTGGTCGTATTCCCGGATGCGGTCATCCTCACGGGTGGAATTGATCACCCAGTTTCCTATGTACACCAGATCCAGCAGATACCGGAACTGCTGCTCGGTCAATTCGATCTTCATGGGCAAACACCTCCCAGCTTGCATGCTTATGAGCAGATTATAGCAGAGCACAGCATAAAATTCCACCTAAAAAAATGAACAAAAAGACTAAAATCTGTCTTGCGGGAGTCTTGCACCCATAGTATAATATATCATTCGGATGCCAGGGGTGACAGCGCGAAAAAACGACCCCTGGCCCCGCCTTCGGACGGGGAAAGGAGCGTTGCTGTTTTTATGGATATGCGGCCGATCGGGGTGTTCGACTCCGGCTTGGGCGGTTTGACGGCAGTCCACTCTCTCTGGCAGATTCTGCCGGAGGAAACTCTCATTTATTTCGGGGATACCGCCCGGGTGCCGTACGGCGGCCGGTCCCGGGAGACCATTTTGCAATACGCCCGGCAGGATGTGCGCTTTTTGCGGTCCTTTGACCTCAAGGCCATCCTCATCGCCTGCGGTACCGTCACCACCACATCGCTTCCCACGCTGCGGGCGGAAAACGACTTGCCCATCGTCGGCGTGGTGGAGCCTGCCTGCCGCCGGGCACTGGCGGTGACCAAAAACAAGCGGATCGGCATGATCGCCACACAGGCCTCCGTCCGCTCCGGCGCCTACGAGGCCACCCTGCGGCAGATGGACCCGGAGGTGGAGGTACTCTGCAAAGCCTGTCCGCTGTTGGTGCCGCTGGTGGAGAACGGCCGCATCCGGCGGGGAGACGTGGTCATCGAGACGGTGGTGCGGGAGTATCTGGAACCGCTGCGGGCCACCGGTATCGATACACTGATTTTGGGCTGTACCCATTACCCGCTGCTGACGGATATCATCGCCGATGTCATGGGACCGGGGGTCACACTGGTCTCCTCCGGTGAGGAGTCTGCCTTTGAACTCAAGCGGATGCTCAAGGCCAGCGGACTGCGGGCGGACGAGAACCACCGGGGCGAGACGGAGTTTTATGTCAGTGACCGGGCGGAGGATTTTGAGCGCACGGCCTCCTTGTTCCTACAGGAGGATCTGCGCCACACGGCACGGAGGATCGACATTGACCAGTATTGAAACAGCCCGGGAAAAGCTGCCGGTGCTGCTCTCTATCCGGGGAGAGCAGTATTTTGACGACGTGGACCCGGATGCCACGGAGCTGATGACTGAGGGAACGCTGGAAGTGACGGAGGACGGCCTGCGGCTGGTCTATCAGGAAAGCGCCCTGACCGGAATGGAGGGAACCACCACCGTTTTTGAAGTCAGTGGTCCCCGGGTGACGCTGACCAGGCAGGGCGGCGTCAATTCCCAGATGATTTTTGAGGAGGGACGCCAGCATACGTCCCTGTACGAGACCCCCTTCGGCGAGTTGACGGTGGATATCCAGACCAGCCTTCTGCGGCACAACCTCAGCGAGCGGGGCGGTGTGATGGAGATCAAATACTCCATTGCCGTGGAGCATACTGTCACGGGGAAAAATTGCTTTAAAATCCGGGTGAAGCGGAAATGATTCACCCGAAATCCGGAACAGGCAACCGGAACGTGCCGGCTTTGGAGGGGTCCGAAGCCGCTGGAGAATCACGACCACAAAAGAGAGGAATGGACGATATGATCAACATGGTGCAAAACGCGAAAGAGCAGGCGGCGGCGCTGGCCATGGCCGCCTATCAGGCGGCAGTGGCGGACGGGACGCTGCCCCAGGCGGAGGTGAAGACCGCCCCGGTGGAGATCCCCAAGGACACCGCCAACGGCGACTTCACCACCACCTTTGCCCTGGCGGCCTCCAAGGCGCTGCGCAAGTCCCCCCGGGACATTGCCAAGGCGCTGCTGGATCACATGGAGCTGAAGGGTTCCTATTTTACCTCCGCTGAGATTGCGGGACCCGGGTTCCTCAACTTCCGCCTCAACGACATCTGGTACGCCGGCGTAATGGACGCGGTGGAGACCGAGGGAGCGGACTACGGCACCTGCGACACCCACAAGGGACAGAAGATCATGGTGGAGTTCGTCTCCGCCAACCCCACCGGTCCCATGCACATGGGCAACGCCCGGGGCGGCGTGCTGGGTGACACCCTGGCCAGTGTCCTTACCGCCTGCGGCGCGGATGTGACCCGGGAGTTCTATGTCAACGATGCCGGCCATCAGATCGACAAGTTTGCCCACTCCATTGAGGCCCGCTACCTTCAGATCATCAAGGGCGAGGACGCGGTTCCCTTCCCGGAGGACGGCTATCAGGGCGGAGACATCCGGGACCTGGCCCAGGCCTACTATGATCAGCACGGCGAGGAGCTTTTGAACGTCCCCGAGGCGGAGCGGCAGGAGAAGCTGGCTCAGTTCGGCCTCTCCGTGAATCTGCCCAAGATGAAGAGTGACCTGGCCCGCTACAAGATCCACTATGACAACTGGTTCTACGAGTCCACCCTCCATGAGAGCGGGTATGTTGCCGAGACAGTGAATCTGCTGACGGAGAAGGGCTGGACCTACGAAAAGGACGGCGCACTGTGGCTCAAGACCGCCGACATCCTCCGGGAGCACTTCCGCAAGGCCGGCAAGAAGGAAGCGGACATTGAAAAGCTGGACCTCAAGGACGACGTGCTGCGCCGGGCCAATGGGTTCTATACCTACTTTGCCGCCGATATCGCCTACCACCGCAACAAGTTTGCCGTTCGGGGCTTTGACAAGGTCATCAATGTCTGGGGCGCTGACCACCACGGCCATGTGGCCCGGCTCAAGGGCGCACTGGATGCCCTGGACCTCAATGGTTCCGAGCGGCTGGACATCGTGCTGATGCAGCTGGTGAAGCTCCTGCGGGACGGCGAGGTGGTGCGGATGTCCAAGCGTACCGGTAAGGCCATCTCCCTCTCCGATCTGCTGGACGAGGTCAGTGTGGATGCCGCCCGGTGGTACTTCAACGCCAAGCCCGACACCCAGATGGAGTTTGACCTGGGCCTTGCCGTCCGGGAGGACTCCGAGAACCCCATCTACTATGTGGAGTATGCCCACGCACGGATCTGCTCGCTGCTGCGGGCTCTGGCGGAGGAGGGAGTTTCCGTTCCTCAGGAGGCAGACGTGGACATGTCGCTGCTCTCCGGGGAGACGGAGCGGGCCCTCATCAAGCAGATCGCCCAGTTCTGTGAGGAGATCAAGCTGGCGGCCCGGGACTATGACCCCAGCCATATCAACCGCTATCTTCAGGAACTGGCTGGCTGCTTCCACCGCTTCTATAACGCCTGCCGCATCAAGGGTGAGGAGCCCGCAGTGCAGGCGGCCCGGCTGAAGCTGGCGGATGAGACCCGTATCGTGCTGCGCAACGGCCTCAAGCTCATCGGCGTGGACGCTCCGGAGAAGATGTGATTCCGTCTCCGGCGGTATGCCTGAGCTGCTGAGAACGCCGCACCGGGGAACCGGTGCGGCGTTCCTCTTTCATCGGGAACGGGGAACCCCACCTGGCCGCAGTCGGGCCGGCCCGGACGGCTGCCTGCTGCGTATTTTATGAAGGAAACGGAGTGTTTGGAGGAAGTATGGGAGACATGGAAACCACAACCGCACCCGGCCGGTGGAGCAGGGCGTTTCGGGCGGCTTTCCCGGCCACCATCCCGGTGATGACGGGATTCCTGTGCCTGGGCCTTGCCTACGGCGTGCTGATGCAGACCAAGGGATATGGACCACTCTGGTCCACACTCATGAGTGCCGTTGCCTTTGGCGGCAGCATGCAGTATGTGGCCATTACCCTGCTGACCACGGCGTTCGATCCGCTCCAGGCATTCTTGCTTTCGGTGATGGTCAATGCCCGGCATATGTTTTACGGTTTGGCACTGCTGGACAAATACAAGGGATTGGGCCGGGTGCGGGGCTTTCTCATCTATGTGCTCTGTGACGAGACCTTCTCCCTGGTGTCCACGGTAGAGCCGCCGGAGGGAGTGGAACGCCGGGATTTCTACCTGTGCATCTCCCTGCTGGACTATGGATACTGGGTCCTGGCCACGGCGCTGGGCGGACTGCTGGGAAATTTTCTGACGTTTGATACCACCGGCATGGATTTTGCACTGACAGCTCTCTTTGTGGTGCTGTTTCTGGAGCAGTGGAGCCGCCCGGAGAACCGGGCCGCCGGTGTGATTGGGATTGTCTGCGCCGCTATGAGCCTGGCGCTCATCGGGGCGGACAATATGGTCATTCCTGCCATGGTACTGATCCTGGCGGTGCTGCTGGCCGGGCGGAGACGGCTGGACCGGACAAAGAGAGAGGAGGAACCGGTATGACGCTCTCACCTGCGGAGACGATGGGGATCATTCTGGCGGTGGCTGCTGGGACCCAGCTGACTCGATGGCTGCCGTTCTGGCTGTTCCCGGAAAGCCGGAAACCGCCGGCGGCGGTCACTTATCTGGGGCGGGTGCTGCCGCCTGCCATGATGGGGCTTTTGGTGGTGTACTGCCTCAAGGGAGTTGCCTGGCTGGAAGCGCCCCACGGCGCACCGGAGATGATCGCGGTGGCGGTGGTGACTGCCCTGCACTGCTGGAAGCGGAATGTGCTGCTCTCCATTGCTGGGGGAACCGTGGTATACATGGTGCTGGTGCAGCAGGTATTTGCCTGACAGCTGCGCATAGTTTGGGAAAAAGTGCATAAACTGGAGCTGCGGACCCCTTGGCCCGCAGCTCTTTTTTTGCGGAAAGGAAGGAATCAGATGCGCAGACGGCTGTTTTGGTGGGAGGCAGGCGGCTTTGCCGCCACGGCGGTTCTGGGGACGCTGCTGCACTTTACCTATGACTGGAGCGGGAGGTGGGTCGTGGCGGCGGCATTTTCCGCAGTCAACGAATCCACCTGGGAACATATGAAACTGCTGTTTGTGCCGCTTTTTTTGGTGACGGTGATCCAGGTGTGCTTTTTGGGGCGGACTTATGCCAATTTTCTGGCGGTCCGTGCCTGCTCGGCCCTGGTTGGGCTGGCGCTGATCCCCACGCTGTTTTATACCTATACCGGCATTCTGGGGTATCATCTGATGTGGGCGGACATCGTGGTTTTCCTGCTGGCGGATCTGGGGATGTTTGTGCTGGATTTCCGGCTGCTCTCCACCGGCAGACGGGGGGCGCTGTGGCAGCAGATCGCAGGACTGCTGGTGCTGTGGGGCCTGGCGTTTTTGTTCGTGTGGTTCACCTTCCGCCCGCCGGTACTGGGGCTTTTCCTGGACCCCACTACGATGACTTATGGATTGCCGCAATAGCGGCTGCTGCTAAAAAGGCAGGCGTCCTGAGAAGACGTCTGCCTTTTTTGGCAGGGTGTTTCCGGGAGTTTACTGCGGGTTGCTTGACCGAAAAGACGCCGCAGAGTATAATATCACCAATCTATGCGGACAAGGAGGTCCCCTATGGAAGCGAACAAGCGCAGGAGCGTGGCGCCCTTTTACGCGGTGGCGGTACTGTGGCTGGCATACGCGCTGCTGTTTCCCCTGTATGAACCGCTCCACTATGGGCTGCTGGGCATGGCGTCCGCGGCGGTCTTTGTGGTGGTGAGCCTGCTGTGCCAGGGCGGTGCCCGGAGTGAAGCAAAGGCCTCTGCCGCGGCGGAGGAGCCGAAGAAGGAGGAAGAGCCCTCCACCGGCAATGCGGAGCTGGACAAGATGATGAAGGACGGACGGCTGGCCATCGCGGAGATGAAGCGGCTGGATGACAACATCGCCGATCCCGGGATCTCCGCCGACATCGTGCGGCTGGAGCAGGTGTCTGCCAAGATCTTTGAAGAGGTTCGGCGCTCTCCCCAGAAACTGCCCCAGATCCGCCGCTTTATGGACTATTACCTGCCCACCACCCTGAAACTCCTCAACGCCTATGACCGTATGAGCGGGACCGGCGTGTCGGGGGAAAATATCGACACCACTCTTGCCAAGGTGGAGGGAATGATGCGCACCATTGTCTCCGCCTTTGAAAAGCAGCTGGATGCACTCTACGGCGCCGACGCACTGGACATTTCCACGGACATCACGGTCCTGGAGAATATGATGGCCCGGGAAGGACTGACCGGGGACCCGCTGAAGGCGGAGGATTCCCCAAAGGATGGTCCGGATATCAAGCTCGAGCTGTAAGGAGTCAGTGATGAAACACATGAGTCAACAAGAAAGTTTCCGCTGCTGGGGCTATGTGCTGGCCGCTGGTGCCAGTGTGCTTGCGGCGCTGACCTGTTTTGCCGGGAGACACCGGACGGAGAAAAACAGAGTGCGGCGGGTCAGCGGGCTTGTGTGGCTGGCCGGTGCGGCTGGCTGGGCCCTGTGCCTGTTCCGGGAACTTTGGAACGGCGAACCGACAATCAAACCGTAAACGGAGGATATGACCATGGCTGATGAGAAAAATTTGATGCCGGAGCTGACGCTCACACCTGATACCGCCGCGGCGGAGGCCGTGCCGGAGCTGACCCTGACGCCCGACGCACCTACCGCCCCTGCTCAGGAGCCGGCCAAGCCGGAGGTGACCCCGGTGCAGATGGACGAGAACCTGCTCTCCGATGCGGAAAAGCAGGCGGTGGAGGCTTTTTCCAAGAAGATCGATCTGACGGACTCCCAGATGATCCTCCAGTATGGTGCCGCCGCACAGAAGAACGTGGCAGGCTTTTCGGAGAATGCTCTGAACTCCGTGCGCACCAAGGATCTGGGCGAGGTGGGAAAGTCCCTCTCCGAACTGGTGGTGGAACTCAAGGGCTTCGGCGAGGAAGAGGAGAAGAAGGGACTCTTCGGACTTTTCAAGAAAACCGGCAACAAGCTGGAGGCCATGAAGGCCCAGTACTCCAAGGTGGAGGCCAATGTGGACAAGATCGCCCGGGAGCTGGAGCAGCATCAGGTTACGCTCCTCAAGGACGTGGCCATGTTCGACCAGATGTATGAGCTCAATCTCAAGTATTACAAGGAACTGACCATGTATATCCTGGCGGGCAAGCGGAAACTGGCAGATGTGCAGGCCAACGAACTCCCGGCCCTGAAGGCCAAGGCGGAGCAGACCGGCGCCCAGGAGGATGCCCAGGCTTACAACGATCTCGTGCAGATGTGCGACCGGTTTGAAAAGAAGCTCCACGATCTGGAACTCACCCGGATGATCTCCGTACAGATGGGCCCCCAGACCCGGCTGCTGCAAAACAACGATACGCTGATGGTGGAGAAAATCCAGTCCTCCCTGGTGAACACCATCCCTCTGTGGAAGAGCCAGATGGTGCTGGCGCTGGGACTGGAGCACGGCCGCCAGGCTACCGCTGCCCAGAGTGCCGTCACCAATATGACCAACGAGCTCTTGAAGAAAAATGCCGACATGCTCAAGATGGGAACCATTGAGACCGCCCGGGAGGCGGAGCGCAGCGTGGTGGACATCGAGACGCTGCAGCACACCAACGAGCAGCTGATCTCCACGCTGGACGAGGTGCTGAACATCCAGAAGGAGGGAGCTGCCAAGCGCAAGGCCGCCGAGGCAGAACTGGGCCGCATTGAGGGCGAACTCAAGCAAAAGCTCCTGGAACTGCGGGGCTGAGCGGCTGGTGAGACCGCCGGACCGGACCCGGGCACGGCGGAGAAAGGAAACCTTCATCCATGAAATTTCTGCAAAAACGTCCGGTGGCGGCAGTCATCATGATCCTGGCCATTCTGGCCAGCGTACTGATCGGCCGGGCCCGAAACCCCGCTGATACCGGGGAGCCGTCTACCGCTATCGTGGGGACATATACCTATGTCTATGACAATGCCGGAGTGCTGACGGATGAGACCATGGCCCATATCGACGCCATGAACGTCTCCTTGTTTGCCCAGACCGGTGCCCAAATCCTGGTGGAAACGGTGGATACCACCGGAGACAAGACCATGGAGGAATATGCCATCGACCTGGGAAACCAGTATCACGTGGGGGATGCGGAGCGCAACAACGGGCTGGTGATCCTGCTGGCGCTGGATAACATCGCCCAAAACGGCCTGGTGGGCGATTACTGGGTTGTGGGCGGTGATGGACTTGCCAGCTACGGGAATGAGCTGACCAGCTTGCTGGTGACCAATATGGAAACGGACTTTGCCGTCGGGGACTATGACGCCGGGGTAGAAAAGACCTTTGACGCGTACATCGACTGGTTCTCTGATTTTTATGACGTTACCATCCGGGAAAACTATATTCCCGCAGTGCGGGACGCCTACTCCAACGGCAGCGGATACTACACGCAGTCCTATGGCTACTTCGCGCCGACGCTGGATATGCTGATGATGGATTTGTCGACGCTGCTGGTGGTTTTGCTGGCCTACGTGGCCTATGTGCTTTTGAACATGGATCGCATTGAAGACGATCTGCCGCTGGATGTTGCGCAGAACGCCGTGGAGACCGTGGAGACGGTGCAGGAGCCCAGCCCGGCCAAGGACCCGGGCGCGGACAGCATCCTGAAGGCATTCATCCTGCTGATCATTGCCGCCGGCATCGGCACCTATATCAATGCCTACTTTGACGGCAAGATCACCCTGCCCACCTATATGGGCGCCATGATCGTGGCGTTGATCATTCGCAATGTCAGCGACTGGCGGAAGATCGAGCTGCCCATGCACGCCATCGACATCAGCGGAAATGTCTGCCTGAATATCTTCCTGGCCATCGCCCTGATGACCCTGAAGCTGTGGGAGCTGGCGGCCTTGGCGGTTCCCATGATCGTCACCCTGCTGGTGCAGACCCTCATCATGTTCCTGTTCGCCTCCTTCATAGTATTCCGGGTCATGGGACGGGACTATGAGGCGGCCTGCATGACCACCGCTTTCTGCGGCTTCGGCATGGGCGCCACCCCCAACGCCATGGCCAACATGCTCAGCGTCACCGGCCAGTATGGCCCCGCGCCCAAGGCGTTCTTCGTGGTGCCCATTGTGGGAGGCATGTTTGTGGACTTCACCAATACCGCCGTCCTCTCCGTGTTCCTGAATTTCCTGCCCAAATGAGGGCAGACCAAAAGCTCCCACCGCCTGCGGGCGGTGGGAGCTTTGCCGCTTTTTCGAGAAAGATGCAGTCTGCCGCGCGCAGGCGCGAACTCTGCGAGGCTTTTTTCGGCAAACTGAGGCTCCCTGTCTCCCCCTTTGGGAACAGGGAGCCTCTTTTCTTTTTTATGCATGGGTCCATCCCATCGTTTCATGGAAAGTAAGCGGACGGTCCCTTGCACTTTTGGAAGGACTGTTTTATAATACGCATAGAAACGCTCCGGCCGCGGGAAGAGAGAGAAGGACCTGCGACCGGAAATCGAAGAAGAAGGAGAACGTCATGACAGCCAGTGAGAAAAAGCAACTGATGGCCAACGCCTGCAAGGTGCGCATGGGCGTCATCGAATCCACCTATGGCGCCAAATCCGGCCATCCCGGCGGAAGCCTGTCCGCCTCGGACCTGTTTACCTATCTGTACTTCCGGGAGATGAAGGTGGACCCCGCCGACCCCAAGGCTGAAGGCCGTGACCGGTTCGTGCTCTCCAAGGGGCACGCCTGCCCGGCGCTGTACGCGGCGCTGGCGCTGCGCGGTTATTTCCCCGAAGAGGAATGCCTGACGCTGAATCAGCCGGGGACGAATCTGCCCAGCCACTGCGATATGCGCAGGACGGTCGGTATCGATATGACGGCGGGTTCTTTGGCGCAGGGGTTCTCGGCGGCGGTCGGCATGGCGCTCGCCTGCCGGTTGGATAAGAAGACAAACCGCATTTATACGATCATCGGTGACGGCGAGAGCCAGGAGGGCCAGATCTGGGAGGCGGCGATGTTCGCCGGCAACCGCGGGCTTTCCAACATTACGGCCTTCTGCGACAACAACGGTATGCAGATCGACGGCTATACCAACGATATCAACTCCATCGAGCCGATTGCCGACAAATGGCGCGCTTTCAAATGGAACGTCATTGAATGCGACGGGCACGACGTTGCGGCGCTCGACGCGGCGATTGGAAAATCCCAGGAGGAGACGGAGCGCCCGACGATGATCGTCATGAAGACCATCAAGGGCAAGGGCGCCAACTTCTGTGAAAACACGGTCGCGTCGCACAGCACGGCCGTCACGGCTGAACAGCTGGAAAGCGCGCTCGCGGCGCTGAAGCGATAAAGAGAGAGGAAACCGGATATGAAGATTGAAAAAGATGCGAAAGAGCTGCGCGCCGTATACGCCGAGGGGCTGATCGCGCTGGCGGAGAAGGACGAACGGATCGTCGTCTGCGAAGCCGATCTGATGAACGCCAACGGCACAAAAGCGTTTATGAAGGCGTTTCCCGAGCGGACGTTTGACGTCGGCATCGCCGAGGCGAACATGATCGGCGTCGCCGCGGGCCTCGCCGCCTGCGGTAAGATCCCGTTTGCCAACAGTTTTACGCCGTTTGCGACGCGCCGCTGCCTCGACCAAGTCACGATTTCCTGTGCGTACACCAAGCTGCCGGTTAAGATCGGCGGCACCGATCCGGGAATCTGCGCACAGCTCAACGGTGGTACGCATATGAGCCTGGAAGATATGGCGCTGATGCGCGCCATTGCGAATATGGTCGTGTTTGAACCGACGGACGCCGAGCAGTTTCGTCAGGCGATTCCGCAGATCGCCTACAACGATGCGCCGACATATATCCGCATCCACCGTACGCAGGCCGACAAGGTATTCGACACGGATTACCGCTTTAAGCTCGGCAGGGCGGACGTGCTGCGCGACGGCGCGGACGTGGCGATCTTCTGCAGCGGCATCATGGTGATCCGCTCGCTGGCGGCGGCGGAACTGCTCGCCGAACAGGGGATTGACGCGGCGGTTGTCAACGTCCACACCTTAAAGCCGCTCGATGAGGAAACGATATTGCAGTATGCGGCGAAGTGCCGTGCGGTCGTCACGGCGGAAAACCATTCCGTCATCGGCGCGCTGGGCGGCGCGGTGGCGGAGCTGCTTGGCGAGAAATGCCCGACGGTCATGCGCCGTATCGGCGTCAGGGATCGTTTCGGCGAAGTCGGCAAGCTTGATTATCTGGAAAAAACGTTCCATATGACGCCGGCAGACGTCGCGGAAGCGGCGAAGAGCGCGGTCGCTGCAAAAAACTGACCTTTCACTATTGTCATCCGCCGCGGAACACCTTTTTCCGCGGCGGTTGTATGCGGGTATGGCGGAATTGGCAGACGCGCAGGATTTAGGTTCCTGTGGAGACATCCGTGTGGGTTCGACCCCCACTACCCGCACCACGTCGGAGCAAGATCCGCTTTGCTCCGGCTTGTTTTTTTAGAAAGAGGAAGTTATCTGTCCGTTTTCTCGCCCTTTTTGCAGCGCCGCGGCATAAGAGAATAACAAAAGATTCGTAGCCGTCAAAGCGGTGATCGCATTTACTTTTCAGACGAAAAGCAATTCGACATCGGATTTTTGTATGCCTCTCATCCGGCGACGGAAAAAGGAAGGAGCCCGCGATCCTGCGGGCTCCTTCTTCCAGTAGAATCGACGGCCGCCTGCCGTTCGCAGACGGCAAAAAATGGTCGAGGCTGGCGTTAACGGCTGTCCTGGCTCTGATTATTGCGCTTTTTCTGGTTCTGCTGATTGCTGCGGTTGTTCTGATTTTGCCGGTTGTTCTGACCGTTCTGGTTTTTGCCTCCGGTCTGTTGATTGTTGAAATCCATTCTTCTTCCTCCTTTGAAATTGGATCCGAGCATAGTTTGAGATAAGGACAGTCAAAATATTCATATTGAGCGTGATAATCGCAGGCAGCGGCTGACTTCGCGTCCGCCGCACGCGGCACAGGCGGAAAAAGACGGAACCGGTACGGGTTTTGTTTTGCTGCGTCGCCGTCCGGTTCGGCCGAAGGCGCAAAACGCTGAAATGATGAACGGAGCGGACTTCAACTGCGGTCCGGCCGCAACGGATGATTTCTGCGGATATAGTTGGAGACGATATCCAGAAATTCAGAGGCGGTCGGCGCGCCGGTCAGCGTATATCCGGCCATCTGGTTGAGCTTTTGCGGGTTACAATACCACGCTCTCGCCACGACGGTACGGATGTTCCGTTCCACGGCGGTCCAGGAATAATTCGTCAGCTTCGCCACATCATAGTAGATTTCTTTGGTTATGGAGGTCAGGCGTTCTTCATTTTCAACGATCAGGGCGACGGCCAGCGCGGTGATGCGGAAGCCCTTGTAGTTGGCGCCGATACCGAGCTGTCTCAGAATCGATTCGATTGCTTCTGTCACAGGTGTAGCCTCCTAATAATGTATTAAGAAAATGATATGGCAGAATACGCCCGGCAACTAAAAAAATCGGCATTATTCGGTATGATTCGACAAGAACCCACATTTCAGAAAGAAGGTAGACACGAAAAATATGGCACCGAAGCGACATGCGGAAAAGCGGTAAAAGACCGCGGCCTGTACCTGCAGCCGGCTGAGAAACGCAAAACGCGGCGGTTTTGGCACGCGGCCGGTCTCTGCGCGAAAGAGCAAAAGGCGATTTTAAAGGTGCTTTTACTTTTAAAGAAGAAACGCGTGATCAAAAGAGCGGTAGAAAAGCGCCGTCTGCGGCTGTTTGCGGAATACAGGCGGCTATGGAAAACAGCGGCGCTTCCATACGGAAACGGATGAGAACCGATGTCCCGGATCATGGGGAAAAGGAGAACAGGCGGTTGCCGCTTATTTATGTCAATGCAGAAATACTTTTTTCACATGCAAGGTGCGTCCGCGGCCGCCATGCGGACGGACAGCCGGATTTTCGGCTGCGTCGGACGCCGCAGGGAGAGCGAAGGGTCTATATCAAGCAGTCCGAAGGAATCCGGGATCCGGGATCCGGCGAAAAAAGCCCCCTGAATTCATGCCGTTGGCTGAACTCAGGGGGATGCGAACCGTATCAGCGCCGCTTGGATCTGCCGCTTAGTCCGCGCAGAAGACGGCGGCGCGGCGGGTGAGACCGCGTTTTCGGGCTAAGCGCCGGAAGATGTCAAGAGGGCCTGTAAGGTAGTCAGAAATTTCTCCGCCGCTTTGGAAAAGACCTGATATCTTTTCCAGACGAGATACATACCAAGCGCCAGGGTCGGCGAAAACGGCCGGAAACAAAGCCTGCTGTCTCCGGTGGTATTGATGATCTTGTCGAGACAGAGCGCGTATCCCATGCCCTCCTCCACCATGAGCGAAGCATTGTACAAAAGGCTGTAGGTGGCAACCACATTCAGGCTGGCAAGCTCGCGCGTCAGCCAGGCGTTAAGCAGGGAACCGGAGGCCGCCTGACGGGAGATGATGAGCGGCTTGTCCCACAGATCCGCCGGCGAGACGGTATCCTTTTCCGCCAACGGCGAATCCCTGCGCATGAGCACGCCCCAGGCTTCCCTGACAGGGATCTCCAAGGTCTCATACTTGGAAGCGTCTACCGACTGTAAAAGGACGCCGAAATCAATCAGCCCTTTGTCCAGGTTTTCCAAAACGTCTTTTCCGTCGCCGCTGGAAATGTGAAAATAGACCTGCGGATACGCCGCACGCACTCTCTGCGCCGCCTGTACAAGCAGCCGGACGCCGTCGGTCTCGCCGGCTCCGATAGAAACATCCCCGGCGATCACCTTATCCGAGAGCGCGATCTCATTTTCAGTTTTTTTCACCAGCGAGAGGATCTCCTCCGCGCGTTTGCGGAGAATCATCCCTTCTTCGGTCAAAGTCACCTTCCTGGAGCCGGGGGTTCCCCGGATTAAAAGCTGTTTGCCCAGTTCCTCCTCCATGGCTTTGAGCTGTGTGGAAAGTGTGGGCTGGGAAAGGTGCAGCGCTTCCGCCGCGCCGGAAATGCTCTGTTCCCTTGCCACTGCCAGGAAATATTGCAGAACCCGAAGTTCCATTTCAACCGCCCCCTATGTCATTCAGTATAGCATGAAAAGAAACGGGTTTCAACTGCGGATATGAAGAGACGCTTGCGGTTACCGATTTTCATGCGGCCGGGCCGACTGTCGGTTGCTGAAAAAAAACAATAGTTATTTTCTATTCAAAAGCATTGAATATAAGTATTTGCTATTTTCAGCATGCGGTGTTATAATAAACACGAAAGATAAGGTTTCCCAACAAAAACAAGGGACGAAGCGCCTTAAACGCTGTTTTTTCGACAAACCCATGCCTTTCGGCAACAGTCTGCGTGACGCTGCCGGAAGATCTCAACCAGAGAAACGACGGTGAGAAACTATGACGGGCTATCCTTCCGTACAGGCGGTCGTTCAAAATCTGAAAGACGCCGGATGCGATACCGGAACGATCGCGCGGTTCCTTTCCTATGAAAAGGAAGGGAAAATTCGGGAACAACTGGAACTGCTGTCGGTTCACAGGAAACAGCTTCTTGACAACGTACATCGGGACGAAAAACGGATTGATTGTCTTGACTATCTGGTTTACCAGCTCGGAAAAAGACAACAGGCAATCTAAAATCTCTGTTCCGCGTGATAGGGAGGAGTATTTATGAACGTTATCCAGAACCAGACATTTGACATGGAGCGCGCCCTTTACGGCAGCCGGGACATACAGGTGAAAAACTGCGCCTTCGACGGGCCGGCCGACGGGGAAAGCGCCTTTAAGGAAAGCCGCCGCCTTCAGGTGGAACACTGCTATTTCAATCTGCGATATCCCTTCTGGCATGACCATGAGCTGAAAATCAGCCGCTCGGAAATGACGGAACTCTGTCGCACTGCGCTTTGGTATTCGGAGGATGTGGAGATCAACGACACAAAACTCCACGGTATTAAAGCCCTGCGGGAATGCAGCCGGGTAAAAATGCGTGGATGCGACATCGTTTCATCGGAATTCGGCTGGTCGGTACGGGGCATGGAAATGGAAGACTGCACCGCCGAGAGCGAGTATTTCATGATGCGCTCCGACCATCTGAATTTTCAGAATGTACGGATGAAAGGGAAATACTCTTTTCAGTACATCAGGGATTCCGTATTTGAGCACTGTGTATTCGATACAAAGGACGCTTTCTGGCACGCCGAAAACGTCGTGGTGCGGGACAGCGTCGTGAAAGGGGAATACCTGGCCTGGTACTGCGACAACGTCACCTTTGAGCGCTGCAAGATCATCGGCACGCAGCCGCTGTGCTACTGCAAGAACCTGAAGCTGATCGACTGCGAAATGGAAGCCGCGGATCTGTGCTTTGAAAAATCCCAGGTGGAAGCCGTCGTCACCACGCCGGTGGTCAGTATCAAGAATCCGTATGCAGGCCGTATCACGGTTCCGGCCGTCGGCGAGGTGATACGCGACGATCCTTTGGCCAAAGGCGAAATCGTCGTGAAGGAGACGACGGCGGAGCGGACGGCGGTCTGCCCCCGCGTCGGCGGTTAGCGGCGGCCGGCCGGTTCCTGCACAACACCATATCGGCAAAGGAGAACACATATGAGCGGTCATATTTTGAAGCAAAGCGACAATGTGGAGAGAAAGCGGGTCGTCTACAAAAACCGCTACGGACTGGACATTGTCGGCGAATTATACGCCGACAAGCATCTGGATCCAAATCGGAAACATGCCGCCCTGATCGTGGGGGCGCCTTACGGCGGCGTCAAAGAGCAGGGGCCCTGCGTTTACGGCAATGAGCTGGCGCAAAAGGGCTTTCTTGTCCTGACTTTCGACCAGTCTTTTATGGGCGAGTCCGGCGGCTTTCCCAGGAACGTCTCCTCGCCCGATCTCTTTGTGGAGAATTTCAGCGCCGCCGTCGATTATCTGGGGTTGCAGAGCTTTGTGGACCGGGAAAAAATCGGCGTCATCGGGATTTGCGGTTCCGGCGGTTTTGCGCTGTCCGCGGCGCAGTGCGACACACGGATCAAAGCGGTCGCAACGATGAGCATGTATGACATGAGCTCCGCAGTCAGAGGGAATATGGACAGGGAAAGTCTGCACGCTGAAAAGGAGCGCCTGTCCCGCCAGCGCTGGATCGACGCCGAAAACGGCTATCCGGAATATCTTCCCTCTTTTCCGGAGCGGCCTATCGACGCGGTGCCTGCGGATATGCCGGAACCGGATGCGGAATGGTTCCGCTTCTATGCGCTGCGGCGCGGCCATCATCCCCGGGCCCGCGGCGGCTTTACCACAACCAGTAATCTCGCCATGCTCAATTTCCGGCTTCTCGATTTCATCAGCGAGATTTCACCGCGACCGATTTTGTTCGTCGTCGGAGACAGGGCGCACTCCCGCTTTTTCAGCGACAACGCCTATGCCGCCGCCGCACAGCCCAAAGAGATGTATGTGGTGGACGATGCGGAGCATATTGATTTGTACGACAGAAGAGATCGCATTCCCTTTGAAAAACTGACGGCGTTTTTTCGTGAAAATCTGAAATAAGGAGATCTTTTATACCGGCAGGGGCCTTGCCCTTCGGCGGGAACGGATGATCTTCTATTGGGTATGCGGAGATTGACATGCGGCAGAGGAGGAAATGGCATGAAAAAAACAATTCCGTTGATGGTTGCCCTTCTGATGTCGGCGGTTTTGCTGGCGGGCTGTGATTCCGCAGACGCACCGTCGGGCGCGTTCGGCACGGAGAACGGTCTGCCATCCGGTGTTTCCGGTTTTTCAGGAGAAGAGCGGGAAACAGAACCGGAGACGCCGCCGGCTTCTTCTTCGCATCAGGGGCAAACGGAAAAGGAAGAAATCGATAAGGACGATGAGACGCAGATGGAAGCAAACGATCAACTCATGATTCGGGTCGGGGACGCGACGCTTACGGCGGTTCTGACGGATAACTCGTCGGCGGCAGCGCTGCGGGAACTGCTGAGAGAGGGGCCCGTGACCATTGCGATGCGGGACTACGGCAACATGGAAAAGGTGGGCCCACTTGGCGAGAACCTGCCCACCAATGACGAACAGATCACGGTCGGTCCGGGAGATCTGATTCTCTACCAGGGCAATTCCTTTGTCATCTACTACGGGACAAATACCTGGAATCTTACCCGGCTCGGAAAAATTGAACACGTGTCCGGGGAAGAGCTGAAAGCGGTTCTCGGCAGCGGAGACGTCACCGTTACTCTCGAGTTGCCCGATACGGAGGAAAAGCGGTAAGCCCGCAGCAAGAACGCCGCAATGTGTTGAACCCGGCCCGTCCGTTTCTCCCTCCCACCCAGGCGGG
>OGYF01001683.1_pt1 | contig 18050 bp, 13 predicted proteins | sample 1576451 | NCBI WGS metagenome assembly OGYF01 (sample SAMEA3541505, study PRJEB24748) | human gut metagenome | biome: human gut; feature: human-associated habitat; material: faeces | place: China | collected 2012 | reverse complement strand
CTGTATGTCCGGGCGTTGTGCGAAGGCATGGACGACCTGCCGCAGGCCGACGAATCGCTGCGCGAGGAGATGGATCGCTGGCTGGCGGAGGAGGGACTCGGAGCGCTTGCCGAGAAGCTCCGGGAGCTGGACCCGGAGTATTACCGGATTGTCGACCTCAACAATCCGGCGCGTGTCGTGCGGGCATTGGAGGTATGCCTTCAAACCGGCATGCCCTACTCCCGGCAGCGTACCGGCATACGGCGAGCGCGTCCGTTCGAAATCGTGAAAATCGGCGTCGACCTGCCGCGCGCGGAGCTTTACGACCGCATCAACCGCCGGGTGGACCGGATGCTTGCCGACGGTCTGGAAGCCGAGGCGCGGGCGCTGTACCCCTACCGGGAACTGAATGCGTTGCAGACGGTCGGCTACCGCGAGTTTTTCGATTACTTCGACGGGCGTATCGGCTATGACGAGGCGGTGGAGCTGATCAAACGCAATTCGCGCCGCTATGCCAAGCGGCAGCTCACCTGGTTCCGCCGCGATCCGGAAATCCGCTGGTTCCGGCCCGACGACGATGCGGCGATGATAAATTACATAGATTTTGGCAAATCGTAAATATTTTCGTACTTTTGCCGGCGTCTTTCGGCGAAAGACTGCGCCCGGATGGTGGAATCGGTAGACACGCCGGACTTAAAATCCTGTGGCCAGTAATGGCCGTGCCGGTTCGATCCCGGCTCCGGGTACAAGTAAAATCGCTTAATTTGTTGATTATGGCAAGTTAGGCGATTTTTTATTTTCGGATTTTCCCCGCATTTTCCCCACAGAGAAGAAATGGTTGTAATGTGAAAACCAAATGTTGGATATCCCTTTTGTTATTGTGTAACCTGTTGGTTGAATTAAAATAAAGCATATTTGATAATACAAATTTTGTCGATGATTGTAGAAGCTGAGGTATTGCAGCATGACCAAGCTCGATTTTAACGGCTGTACGGGTAAACAGCCCGTATGTCATACTAATCAAGAACTGGTTAAGTTGAGAAATCTTTTGATATGCTTTCTGGAACGATTGTAAGCTCATGAGAGTTGTTTCCGGTTCTTTTGGTTCAGTTGATACGGGACTTCAAGTTTGATATGAGCCATTTTGAAAAGGTCTTGTTGCATATCAATATTCAAGTACCATACGTGCCGAAATAATTTCTGAATATCAATCTTTTATACGATTGATACCCAATTTTACACCCGAAAAATGTAAAATTAGGTGTTGTATTTTCTCTATATCGAATCACACAGGCTAATGAATAAGGAAAGATCATTGAGCTTTCGGGTACTTTTTGGAAATGTCAAATGATTGGTATTTAATAATATGAGATTTGTATTTCGTATTTTGCATCCGCAATTTGTCTGCATTTCTTATGATGACAATGCATTTTTCATCTTTTTTCGTTATCTTTGGAGCCAATCATATAAAGAAAAGAATAGTGCGAAAATACAAACGGAACATAGGTGCGGTATTGCTACTGGTACTCTTCGCATGGTACTGGAGTTCTGTTACGCTGTTTCCCCATGCTCACAATATCGACGGGCATATCTATGTTCACTCGCATCCTTTCTCCGGTACCTCGAATAATCCCGGCCACAGCCATACCCCGCAGCAGTTTCAACTGATCGCACACCTGTCGCTGCTGGTAATGATGGTGGCGACGCTCGTCGCATTCGCCTTACGGCTGCTGGGAGTTTCCTTCATTTTCAAAACGCAAAAACCGGCCGTCCGGCAGGACGCTCCGATCCGGATTTACGGGCTGCGTGCACCTCCCGTCTGCTGATACACATTCCATTCTGAACGGGACGGGCTTGTTGCCCGCACCCGTTGCCATGTATATGTATCAGTAATTATCAAAAACCGGATTTTTCCATGAAAGAAAAAATATTGGGGGCATTTCTCATGCTCCTGCTCCCCGCGGTATGCTCCGCCGGGGAGGAGCCTGCCATGAAGCCCCAAAAGCAGAGCGACGCAAATATCACCGGCCATGTGGTCGATGCCAAAACCTACGAACATCTGGCCTTTGCCACCATCGCCGTGAAAGGCACGACCATCGGCATCGCTACCGATGCCACGGGGCACTATTTCCTGAAGAACCTGCCGCAGGGCCGTTTTACGCTCGTTGCCTCGTCTGTGGGTTACAGGAGTGCCGAGCAGACGGTCGAGATCTCGCCCGACAAGACCATCGAGGTCAATTTTTCCCTGACCGAAGAGGCGCTTTCTGTCGAAGAGGTCGTCGTGTCGGCCAGCCGGACGGAGACCAACAAGAAAACATCACCGACTATCGTATCGGTGGCCTCGGCCAAACTCTTCGAATCGACCGCCTCGTGCAATCTGGCCGAGACGATGAATTTCCAGTCGGGATTGCGCGTCGAAACCAACTGCGGCAACTGCGGTACGACCCAGCTGCGCATAAACGGACTCGAAGGGCAGTATTCGCAGGTACTGCTCGACAGCCGCCCGATCTTCAGTTCGCTGGCATCGGTCTACGGCCTTGAACAGCTGCCCGTCGCCATGATCGAGCGGGTCGAGGTGATCCGCGGAGGCGGCTCGGCGTTGTTCGGGGCGAATGCCATCGGCGGTGTGGTCAACATCATCACCAAGGAGCCGCTGCGCAACTCCGTCACACTCTCCAATACGACCAATATCTTTGAGGGCGGTACGGCCGACTTCAACACCTCGCTCAACGGCTCGTTCGTCTCCGACGACTACAAAATGGGCGTCTACCTGTTCGGCATGATTAAGGACCGCGATTCGTATGACCGCAACGGGGACGGATTCTCGGACATCCCAAAACTCAACTCCGAGACGGCCGGATTTCGGGCCTATTACAAAACTTCGCCCTATACGCGTCTGACGGCGGAATACCACCATATTCACGAGTTTCGCCGTGGGGGCAACGAGTTCGACCAGCCGCCCCACATGGCCGATATCGCCGAACAGCTCAATCACAAGATCGACGGCGGCGGATTGAAATTCGACTGGTTCAGTCCGAACAACCGCCACCGGATGGGCATCTATACTTCGGCGCAGAATATCGACCGTGACAGTTATTTCGGCACGGACAAGAATCCCGACGCCTATGGCGCTACGGACGACAAGACGTTCGTGGCGGGAGCCCAATATACCTACTCTTTCCATAAACTGCTGTTCCTGCCCTCGGAACTGACGGCGGGCGTCGAGTACAACTACAATACGCTGCACGACAAATACCTCGGCTTCGGGCGCGACTTCGAGCAGACCACCCATAGCACGGGTTTCTTTTTCCAGAACGAGTGGCGGAGCGAAAAGCTCAACTTCCTGATCGGCGGCCGCGTGGACAAGCACAACATGATGAAGAACGTCGTCTTTTCGCCGCGCGTGAACGTGCGTTACAGTCCGACGGAAAAGATCGGCCTGCGGGCCAGCTATTCGAGCGGTTACCGCGCGCCGCAGGCCTACAACGAGGACCTGCACATCGACGCTTTGGACAACAAGGTGGCGATCATTCGACTCGCTCCGGATCTCAAACCCGAATACTCGCACAGCCTGAGTGCATCGGTGGATCTGTATCATAATTTCGGGCGAGTGCAGGCCAACCTGCTCGTCGAAGGATTCTACACGATGCTTGAGGACGTGTTTACGCTCGAAAAAATCGGCGAGGATGCCCAGGGCAACATCATTAAGGAGCGCCGCAACGCTTCGGGAGCCACCGTGGCCGGCGTGGGAGCCGAAGCCAAGGCGGGTATTCCGGGACGGTTCGAGCTGCAGCTGGGCTACACCTTCCAGCGCAGCCGTTACGACGAACCCGAAAAATGGTCGGACGACGTGACGCCCCAGCGGCGGATGTTCCGTTCGCCGGACCATTACGGCTACTTGACGGCGAACGTCAACCTCACGCGTGATTTCACGGCGTCGGTGTTCGGCAACTACACGGGCCGGATGCTCGTGCAGCACAATGCTGGGTATATCGAGAGGGATACCGAGCGTCTGACGCCCGATTTCTGGGATATGGGCCTGCGGCTGTCGTACAATTTCCGGCTCACGAAACAACTGCGGCTGGAACTGAATGCCGGGGTGAAAAACCTTTTCGACAGCTTCCAGAAGGACCTCGATTTCGGCCAGAACAAAGATGCCGCTTATATCTACGGTCCGGCAGTTCCGCGCACTTACTTTATCGGAGCAAAATTCGCGCTGTGACCAAGATGTACCGTGTTATTCGGATGCAGGGCCGGTTCCTGCATCCGAATTTGTATTTAGAGCTTGAAGGTCGGCAAACCAATAGGAATAAGTTTTCACCGTTCCGTCGTCTAGGCGGATGTCGTAGCTTTGTGAAAAAGATCGGCCCAGCCGGAACGGCACGGGCTGTCGGAAGATCGGACCGTCGTAACAGAATGTATGATATTCGCCGTTTTCTCCATTGGGATCGACTCCGGCAGGCAGAGAGGCTATGAAGCCGCGGTCGATCTCCCGGCCTATGGCGTCGGCGCCGAGTCCGTCGGCCATCGTGGTTACGACGACCGTCCGAAATCCCGATACGAGGAAATCGTTCATCACCTCTTCCGAAGATTTTCCCCAAAGCGGTTCCACGATTTCGATTCCGTGCGGCGAGAGTTGCTGCTCCCGGTATTTGCGCACATCGTGCAGGAAAATATCCCCGAAGATGAAACGGGTCACGCCCTGCGTCTTGAAATGCTCCACGGCCCGGGACATGGCGACGTCGTAATCCTCCATATTGCCTTTGGGCGTCAGGTCTACGATATAAAGAGGAACGCCGATGCTTTCGGCCTGCATTTGCAGTAATGCCGTCGGGATGCCGTGCATCGTCGAACGGTGCGTATCCCGGTTTACGGTAGTCAGCAGCGCGACGATCTCGTATTCGCCCGATTGCTGTGCCCGCAACAGCGCATGGGCGGAATCCTTGCCGCCGCTCCAGTTGAATACGGCTTTTATCCGTTCCATATTATATTTTCTGCATTATGGAAGAACCCGCAGACAAGGGTCAAATACTCGGGCAATGATCCGTCTGTACCCCATTTCAGTTCGATGCCGAAGAGTTCGGAGGTTGTGTGTGCGATGTCGAATCCGCAGGCTTCGAGCGATGGGCGTACCAGTTTGGGGTGGCGGCAGGGTTTCGCTTCGGGGCGGGTGCAGGTTCCTTCGGGGCAGTAGAGGCAGGTGCCGACATAGGCGAACGACCGTCCGCCGTACCTGCGTTCCATTTCGAGCAGCCGCCGTTCGAGCCACTGCCGTTCGGGGCGGATCAGCCGGCCGGCTTCCGACATCGGAACGTGCTGTTCGGCAGGAGTGATCTTCGTCGCGATAATCAATGCCGACGTATATTGCGAGAGATATGCTCCGACATCGTATCCGAACGGCGGGCATCCCCAGCTGCGGCCGTAATTGCGGCAGGCGCGGCAACACTCCAAAAACCGCTTGGCATCACGGAACCGGGCGATATAGTCAGCCACGGGCAATGCAGCGCAATGGTCTTCTGCGGTATATCGAAATGAAAAATCCATGAAACAAAAATAGTCGTTTCGGGCGTTTGTAATGCTGTTTCACGAAAATAATTTGTTGTCGAGCGCTGTTTTTCGGGATTAACCGTTATATTTGCCCCAGATTTGGTTTTCCGTTCCCCGTGCCGGGGAGGAAATGAAAAGGGAATCGGGTGCAAATCCCGGACAGTCCCGCTGCTGTGAAACTCCGTGAAGGTTTCGAACATCTCAGCCACTGATCCGCAAGGATCGGGAAGGCTTCGGAACAGGAGTCAGTCAGAAGACCTGCCAAGTCGATTCGATGTCAAAGGACCCCGAGGGATGGGCGTTTGATTTCGGTTGTATACTGCATGATAATTTTAATTCCGATGCTGTTGCAAGGATTGTTGTGCCGTTTTCGGCACACGGGTTTCGCTTTGCGGGAACGGCTCGGCCTAAAACGGGATTCGGTATGGAATTACTCGAACGATTGCTATTTGGTTCCGATTCGCTTTGGGGCGGCGGTGTCGCCCACTCGGTGATGATCCTGGCGCTGGTCATCGCACTCGGCATCATGCTGGGCAAGGTGAAGGTGGCCGGGGTGTCGCTGGGGGTGACGGGTATTTTGTTCGTCGGCATCGCGTTCAGCTATTTCGGCATGAACATCGACGAGCACCTGATGCACTTCCTCAAAGAGTTCGGACTGATTCTCTTCGTCTATTCGATCGGTTTGCAGGTCGGTCCCGGATTTTTCTCCTCGTTCCGCAAGGGCGGCGTCACGCTGAACAAACTGGCCGTACTGGTCGTGGCGCTCGGCGTCGTTACAACGGTTGCCCTTTATTATGTCACCGGGCTTCCGATGACGACGATGGTCGGCGTGATGTCGGGTGCCGTGACCAATACCCCGGGGCTGGGTGCCGCGCAGCAGGCTTTCAGCGACCTGCACGCCGGAGCCGATGCCCCGGATATCGCGACAGGCTATGCATTGGCCTATCCGCTCGGAGTGATCGGAGCCATCCTGACCCTGCTGGCGTTGCGCTATCTGCTGCGTATCGACGTGCGGCAGGAGGAAGAGGCGGCAGGTTTGGGTACGGACGTGCTGAAAGACCTGACGACCCGGCGGATTTCCGTCGAAATCTGCAATCCTGCCGTCGAGGGTAAAAGCATCTCCGGAATACGCCGTTTGGCCCTGCGCGATTTCGTCGTGTCGCGGATTTGCCGTCCGGGCGAAGCTCCTGAACTGGCCGATGCTGCGACGACGCTCCGCTGCGGCGACCGGATTTTGCTCGTGGCGGCGCCCAAAGATGCCGAGGCACTGGTCGCGTTGCTCGGCCGGGAGGTGGACGCCGGTCCGATGATGCAGGATCGGAAGATGATTTCACGGCGAATACTTATCACCAAACCCGAGCTGAACGGCAAGACACTTGCCGAACTGCGCATCCGCTCCACGAGCGGCGTCACCATTACACGCATCAACCGTTCGGGTATCGACCTGGTGGCTGCGGGGAATCTGCAGTTGCAGCTGGGCGACCGGGTGACGGTCGTGGGTCCCGAACTTTCGGTAGCCCATGCCGAGCGGCTCTTCGGCAACTCGCTCAAGCGTCTCAACCATCCCAACCTGATTCCTATTTTCATCGGCATCGCGCTGGGTGTCGTGCTGGGCAGTATTTCGTTCTGGATTCCCGGCGTTCCGCAGCCCGTGAAACTGGGCCTTGCCGGCGGTCCGCTGATCGTCGCCATCCTGATCGGCCGCTACGGTCCGCATTACCGGCTCATCACCTATACGACGATGTCGGCGAATCTGATGCTGCGCGAAGTGGGCATTTCGTTTTTCCTTGCGGGCGTGGGGCTGGGTGCCGGCGAGGATTTCGTGCCTACGCTCGTCGCGGGCGGATATGTCTGGATCGCTTACGGAGCCGTGATCACGATCGTTCCGCTGCTTCTGGCGGGACTTTTCGGACGTTTTTACTACAAACTCAACTATTATACGCTGATCGGCGTGCTTTCGGGTGCCTCGACCAATCCGCCGGCACTGGCCTATTCGACCGAGCAGACCACGTCCGATGCACCTTCGGTGGGATATGCCACGGTCTATCCGCTGTCGATGTTCCTGCGGGTGCTGGCGGCCCAGCTTTTGATTTTGATTTTCGGATAACCCAAAAAGGCGCGGCCAAACAAAGACCCGTTACTGCCATAACAAGTCATTGCATAGAGATTAGTAGCCGGCTGCGCCTTTTTTTAATTGAATAGTTATGAATATCGTATTATACGGAGTTCCGGCGGAAACGGCCGGAAGGATTGCAGACCGATACGGTCTGAAAGTGATAAATTCGCCCGACAAATTCGACGCATCGGGAACGATGGTACTTGTTCCGTCGATAAACGCCCCGCGGTACCTGTTGGCGTTTTACAACGCCATGCTGCGGCATGAGGACGATGTCGATGCGGTCATTATCTGCGGTGCCGAGTCCTGCGAGGCCGTCAGCACGGTGCAGTACTGCACTCCGCTGGGGAAATTCTTCACCCTGAACGGCGATCTGGACGGAGAGGAACTGGTATCGGAACTTTGTCTGCTTCTCGATTCGCTGTTCGCCGAGGGGAATCAAATCAATTTTTAGGAATGGAGACTAAAGGCTATGTACACGTTTACACCGGTAACGGCAAAGGCAAGACCACGGCGGCATTCGGACTGGCCCTGCGGGCGTTGTGCGCCGGGAAGGGCGTCTATGTCGGGCAGTTCGTCAAATCGATGAAATACAATGAAACGAAGATCGAACGGCTGTTCAACGGCTCGGACCCGGCATTCGGTCGTATCCGTATCGAACAACTGGGGCGCGGATGCTTTATCGGAAAAGACCCCGAGTTGGCCGATGCGGAAGCGGCACGCAAAGGATGGACCCGTTGTGCGGACCTGCTCCGAAGCGGGGAATACGATGTGGTGATCCTCGACGAACTGACCATCGCCCTGCATTTCGGACTGCTCTCGACCGCTGTCGTGCTGGATGTGCTGCGCAGCCGTCATCCGGCTGTCGAGGTGGTTATCACGGGGCGTTATGCACCGCAGGCACTGATCGATGCGGCCGACCTTGTTACTGAAATGTGTGATGTGAAGCACTACTACACGCAGGGCGTCCTTTCGCGCGACGGTATCGACCGTTGATTATTCGAGGCGTTGGTAGTAGTGTAATTCCCGGTCGTTTTCGTCCAGTACCTCCGGGTGCATGATCGCGATCAGGTCGTGCAGGACGACGTCGGGCTGTACCACACCCGACTCCCAGTAGTCGTTGCCTCCGGCGACATTCAGCCGTTTGTTGCAGTTGTAAACGGCACCGTTTCTTACGCATCGGGTGTTTGTGAATTTCGGGAACTGCGATTTCAACTCCCCGAGTGACGCGGCACTGCCCGCATTGAGCCACATATCGGCCTGTGCCGTGAGCATATACGCCTCTTCGAGGTCGATGGGGAGCGAACGGTTCGATGTGTTCTTCTTGTAAATATAATCCCCTCCGGCGTCGGCGATCAGCCGGGCGACGTAGCTTTCGGTCGACGCCATAAACCACGACCCGGCATAGGGCGTGTTAATCATCACTTTCGGATGTTTCGAAGTCGCCGCCGCGACTTTTGCCCGGAGCGCATCGTAACGTTCGGGAACCGGCTCGAAGACTGCTTCGCCTTTTTCGCGGCTGTCGGTGATCTCGGCGATAGCCACCAGCCATTCGGCCTTGCCGAGCGGCGACTCTTCGAGGTACTCGCCGATGTAACAGAACGGAATGCCCATTTCGAGCAGTTTCGACTCCATGCCGCTTGCGCCGCTCACGCCGAACAACAGCACCAGATCGGGCCGTTGTGCGAGCAGCAGTTCGTAGTCGATATTTCCGTCGAAGCCGATGTCCGCCACGGCTTCGGGGTGTGTCGTTACATATTTATTCGAAATATAGTTTCTTCCCGAAACTCCTACCACCCGGTCGGCCTGTCCCAACGCATCGAGCATCGCCACATAAGTAGAGGAGAGGCAAACGATGCGCCTCGCTCCCGCTTTCACGACCTGTCCGGTGAAACCTGCCGGAATCTTTTCTCCGTTGCGGACGATGAAGAGCGTTGTTTCGGTGTTCTCGGCGCCTTGCCACGGATTGAATACTTTGAGAAGCGTACTTTGCCGGCCTTCAGCACCGACGATCTCGAAGCCCGAGGCATAGGACGGTTTGTAGAGGGTTTCCGTATAGGCGTCTATTCCTGTCGTGTTCGATGCGCAGGAGATAAGGAAGGTAGCCGCGCTAAGCAGGATGAAATAGACTGTTTTTTTCATAAGAATCCGTTAAAAAGTCTGTTTGCAGAAACCGGATGTATGGTTGTATGGCAGACAACGCATACTACTAACCTCTGTGATTCTCCAGTTTCTGCAAACAGACTATCAAAAAAATGGCGGCAGGATTAATTACAGGAAGGTTTGCAATGGTTCACCGCGATTAAAAGGCCCCGCCGCCGTGTCAAATATTATTGCGCAATTGTTTCGATCTCTTTTCCCGCCAAGTGCAGGTCGATAGCGCAGTTGAACAACACGCAGGCCGGACCATAGCCGTAGCCCAGATCCTGCAAGGTGGCGTTCTGGATCTTCACGAAATCGATGCCCGGCAAATTAACTTTGTTCCCTTCTTTGTCGCGAGCCCAGCCGATGTCGAACGACGATCCAGTCTCATCCGTGGGGTCGCTGTTGCAGACATAGCCGTAGTCGTACCAGCGGGAAGCTTGAGTTGGCCAGCCGTTCGTCAGATCTTCCGGGGCCTTGGCCAGAGGCGGCAGCATCGTGCAACCCGTATATGTCAGTGCGGTGCCCTCGGCCGATTCCATCAACCATGCGGGCCAGACCGAGAATGTCCCCCATGGAGCCTTGGCATAACAATAGGTTCCGGTTTCCGATTCGTTGATTGCATAGGAGACCCATTCTACCATTCCATCGGACGGGGTGACATTGTCGGGACGGGTATAAACCATTTTCAGGTTGCGTCGTTCGCCGGTCTTGCCGTATTCGCTGCCAGCCAGTTCGTACCATTCATCGTCGGCCTTGCCGTTGCCGTTCGCGTCAGACGAAACATAGACAACCCCTTGTGCAGGATAAGCGCCTTTGGTGGCATATGAACCGATGCGGAAGTCGCGCAGACCATTGACATTCATCACTGTATGGTCGAATCTGAATACGATGCTGCCGCCGAACGAACCGAGATTCACTCCCAGATCGTTTTTGTCAAACGGCTTGTCGACGAGTTTTGTGTTGACGCTTGCCAATACCGTGGACGGCGTGTCGATGGTCGAGAATGCCAATCCCTTGCCGTTGGTAATCGCAGGATTATACTCCAAGACTTCCGAGATATAATGCGAATAGGCCGTAGCCTCGGTCGTTACGGTGACGGTGGCGCTCTTGGTCTCGGTGATGCCGCTGTCGTCGGAGATTGTCAGCGAAATCGTGTAGTCGCCCGTTTCCAGTTGGATGAACGAAAGCGTCTTGTCGGTTCCGGCTTCGGCAGCTTCCGCGTCGTTAGGGCCCTTCACCGTCCATTTGTAGACGGGGTTTTGGTCGAAGCCTGTGATCGTCGGTTCGATCACGAGCACCTTGCAGCGGTCGGTCGAATAAGTCGCGTCGAGCGACATCGAATTGGAGAATCCTGCCTGATTGATCGTGATTTCGAGCGTTTTGTCGCTTTCGTCCTGTTTGAGAACCACTTTGCCCGGTTCGCGGGCCTCGGTCGAACTGTTCTTGGCGACCGTGATGACCAGCGCCGTCTGTTCGAGTTCGGCCGGAGCCCATTCGGGAGATGAGACCACTTCGTAGGCTACTGCGCTCGTTCCGGCCTGAGCCGTTTTGGTTGAGGTGACCAGGATGGTGTAGGTCTTGCCGTCGGCCGGGGCGCTGATGGGGTTGTCTTCGGCCTTCACCGAGAATTCATAGGTCGTCTTCGACGTGTTGCCGTCGTCGTTCTCGTCTTTACATGCGGTAAAGAGTACGCCTGCGGCCGCAATGGCCAGCAAACTCCGGAAAGTAAATTTCTTCATCGTTTTATAAATTAAAGGTGTGTTGAGTTATTCGTCTTTAGCACAGCGGACGGAATATCCGTCGCTGCGATAGCCCCTGTCTCTTTTTATGCTGGGACGTTGGTCGTAGGGAATGATGTAAATGGAGAGCTGGTAGGTATCCTGAGTCCAGATACCTGTATTGAATCCCGAATTCTTCAGGCATCCGCCACCGACGCGGTAACGGAATCCGGCATAGGGAAAGACCCCTAGTGGCGAATAGTCGGTCGTGGCCTTGTCGAGTCCGTTCCATGCGAACAGTCCGTTCTTGTCCGCCGGGACACACCACCCTTCGGGACAGGGATCGAACGGCGTTTTGCCCCGAGCACCGCACCACAACGTGTCGCACGCTTCGACTTTCAGGGGCTCCTTGCTGGGGAACCAGTCGTCGGCTAACAGGAAATGCATCGGCGAAAATATTGATTTGGCAAAGTTCGTCCGGGTCAGGTCTTCGCTGGTTCTGATCGTGCGGATACCCGTGCCTCCCGATTGCGACCCCTCGGTCAGCAGCGTTCCTGCAGCGTCGTAGATGGGTTTGCTATCGAAACGGTTGTAGTCGGTCTGATTCGTTCCGCGGAGTATGCGGTCGCCGGGGAAGGGATCCTTGCGTCCCCATTGATACAGCAGTCCGCAGGCGGCCAGCGAGTCGGCCGGTGTATTCTCGATGAGCGCTTTGTTGATCACGGCGCCGAGATTACGGTCCATGAAGGTATAATCCGTTACCCCGTCGCCGTTGTTGTCCCATGTGTAGATCTTTCCGAAGGCCACCAGTTCCGCATTGGGATCGTAGCGTGTCACCCAGATATGCCAGCTCCAGCGTATTTCGCCACCGATGCGGAGGCCGATTAGGGCGTTGCCTACCTTGTCGGCCGTCGATACGACGATCGAACCGTCCTCGGCGGTCTGTCCCGGGATCAGTCTGACGTTGGTGATCAGTCCGGGGGCATCCTGCCAGAGCAGAACAGGTTCGGGTGTCATCCCTGTGAAATCGCTCTTGCCCAGCCATTCAGCATAGAGATCCCATATGGCATAGGCTTTCAGCACCGGGATGTCGACCGACTCGCCGGGCTTGACCATAAAGCAGTTGGGAGTGTACGATGCTTCGAGGTATTTTTCGTTAACATCGGGTTGGGGTTCCGGCTCGGGTTCCGGCTCCGGTTGGGGATCGGGATATTCGTTGGGATTGTCGTCGTTGTGGTAAGAGCATGACGAGCTACATATCACGCTAGCAAGAAGTAACAATGTGAAAAATAAAAACGTTTTTTTCATAGTCATGCATCTTTTACACAGCGTATTGATTGTCCGTCGCTGCGGCAACTGACGTCGGATTTGATGATCGGTCGTTTTTCCGAAGGTGAGATGTAGATGGAGAGTTCATAGGCATTGCCAATACCGGTCGGTGGAGTTCCCGACCAGATACTGGCTCCGAATCCTGAGTTTTTCAGACAGCCACCGCCTGCCCGATAGCGGAATCCGGCATAGGGGAATACTCCCAGTGCCGAGTAGTCGGTTGTGGCGTTTTCGAGCCCGTTCCAGATGAACTTGTCATTCTTGTTCGCTGGGACTCGCCACCCCTCGGGGCAGGGATCGAATGGCGTTTTGCCCCGTGTGCCGCACCACAGCGTGTCGCATTTTTTGATTTCTGCGGGTTTACTGCTGCAATACCAATCGCTGTACCCTTCGGCGCCGAGCAGAACGGTCATCGGTTCAAGAATGGATTTGGCGAGCCCCGTCCGCGTGAGATCCGTATCCGTCTTAACGGAGCGGATACCCGTACCTCCAGTGGCACTTCCTTCGGTAAGCAACGTTCCCGAAGTGTCGTAGATCGGTTTGCTTTCGAAATAGTTGTAATCGGTACTGTTGGAACGGCGAAAGTCGTGGTCTCCGGGGAAAGGATCCTTGCGCCCCCATTGGTACATCAGTCCGCAAGCGGCCAATGAGTCAGCGGCAGTATTTTCTATGATCGCCTTGTCGATCGTGGCTCCGAGGTTGCGATCCATAAAAGTATAATCTACAACTCCGTCGCCGTTATTGTCCCATGTGTAGATTTTGCCGTAAGCTACCAATTCCGCATCCGGATCGTAGCGTGTCACCCAAACATGCCAGCTCCAGCGGATTGCACCGCCGATGCGGATGCCGATTACTGCATTGCCCACCTTGTCGGCCGTCGATACGGCGATGGAACCCTCTTCGGCTTGTTGTCCAGGAATCAGTCCGACGTTCGTGATCAAACCCGGCAGATCCTGCCAAAGCAGAACCGGTTCGGGTGTCAGTCCCATAAGATCAGTTTCACCCAGCCATTCGGCGTAGAGGTTCCACATGGCAAAGGCTTTCAGTATCGGGATGTCGACCGACTGTCCCGGCTTGACCATAAAACAGTTAGAGGTATACGCAGCTTCGAGGTATTTTTGGTTAATGTCGGGTCCGGGCTCCGGTTCGGGTTCCGGCTCCGGTTGGGGATCGGGGTATTCGTTGGGGTTGTCGTCGTTGTGGTAGGAGCAGGCGACATTCCCGACGCTCAGCGTCAGCAGCAACGCAGGCAGCAACAGCAGTTTTTTCATTTTCATAGTGTGAAATCTCTATTTTATTGGTGTTGGTCGGGCCGCACGTAGATATGCATGTCGCGGGCCATGAAAATTTCAGTGGAGGTCTCGCCGATCCAGCCGCAGTACTGGTTTAGGGCGGTGTAGACGCGGATAAAGTCGACCCCCGGCAGGTGCACCGGTTCGCGGGTCTCGGGATCCACGGCCCATCCGATGTCGAAGCCGTTGTAATAGTTGCCGTTTTCGTCCTTGGCCTCGTTGGGATAGTTGTCTGCATAGGCGCCGTATTTGAACATGTATTGCAGGTAATAGGAGCCGTTGCCTGAGACATCCACGGCGTTCTTGGGCAGCAGCGTGCCTCGGAACGTCATTTCGTCGGCGTCGATCCACTTAGGATAGTAGTCCTGGTCGTGGAACTTGTTTTTGTAGACGTAGCCGCTCTGCCCGCGGTTGTCCTCCCACCCGATGTAGGTCATGTCGGTCATGGCGCTGTCGTTCCCCTCGCCGGGCGTCGGGACATGCCCGGGGGCGGGGCGGCGGTAGGTGATCTCGTATCCGTATACGGCCATCTTGTGCTTGACCAGATCCTCCGTGTACCACGGATTCTTGTCGATCTCGTACCACTTGTCGTCGGGCTTGCCGTTCTGATTCTCGTCGAACATCACCAGAATGATGCCCGGCTCCGAGCTGCCTCCGTCCACGCCCGGGTGGGCGGCGCTGTTGAACGAGTTGCCGTCGATGCGGATGTCGTGTTCGCCCGGAACGTTGACGACCGTGTGGTCGAATCCGAACGTGATGTAGCCGCCGTAGGCTCCCAGCGACACGCCGCTCTGCATCTTTCCGGCGATGGCCTCCTCGGCCTTCTGCCGCATGGTCTCCGCCGTGTCGCCCTCCCGGTATTCGGGCATCGCGTTCACGAACTGTCCCGGTGCCGGGCAGTATTCGTAGACCGTGGCGATGTAGGGGCTGTACTCCACCTCCTCTTCGACCACGTAGAAGGTCATCCGGTGCACGATCGGATTGACGGGGTCGAAGATTCGGAACGTCACGTCGTAGGTGCCCGGATACTGCATCAGGAAGATGTAGTCCTTCTCTTCCGAGAGCAGCGAATCGGCCCCCGAGGCGGTCTTGACCGTCCAGCGGTAGCTCTCTCCCGTGAAGGCGGGTCTGAGATCGACGGTCTGCATGCGGGCGACCTTGTAAAGGTCGTCCAGCCCGAGGCTCACGTAAGGGATGCCGTCGTTGTTGCAGCCGCCGAGCGCGAGGGCCGGCAGCAGGGCGGCGAGTATCTTTTTCATCTTCATCGCTGGGGCTGTTTTCGTTCGAGAAATACCATGTGCGCGGGGATGTCGCCCGTGCGGACGCTCCATTTGCGGACGCCCTCGCGCGAGTAGCAGTGCAGCACGCCGCTCGAAACGTAGTTCTTGGCGTCGGTGACGTAGATGTCGCCGTTCCGGGGGTGGATGGCGATGCCGTAGGGGATCACGATGTCGAGCTCCGTGCCGTCGGTGATGAACTTGCGCGACACGACGCGTTTCTTTTTAACGTCGATGATGGCGTAGGTCACCGTGTTCTTCGAGGTCTGGTTGCTGTACTCGACGCTGTACACGTAGAGCGAATCCCCGGAGACGGTCATGTTCGAGGCCGGAATGTTCATCGCCTCGGCCACCTGGTAGCGTCCGCCGTTGGGTTCCAGCCGGTAGAGGTTCGACGGAACGTCGTCGTAGTTGCCCCGCGAGGAGACCCACAGGTTGCCGTAGGCGTCGGCCTTGATGCGGCTGAGGTTGATCGCCACGTCGATCTTGTACATTTGGCGCATGGTTTCCAGTTCGATGACCGAGACCGTCGAGTCGTAGTTCGGGGCGCGGTAGCCGCCCGAATTGGCGACATAGGCGCGGTCGCCGACGATGGCCAGTTCATCGGGCTGGTAACCCACGGTCACCTGGCCGACGATCTTATAGGTGTCGAGATCCACCTTGAAGACGGCGCCTTTCTGGGCGTCGGGGTCCATCGCCACGGGGCCGACGTAGGCGCTGACATAGGCGTATTTGCCTTTGAAGCGGATGTAGCGGCAGTTGGGGATGTCGATCTGCGTGATGCGGCGGGCCGTGTAGGCGTCCATCACCTCGACCTTGTGCGAACAGTTGATGACGGCGAACAGCCGTCCGTCGTAAACCTGGATGTCGTTGCCCACGTCGCCCAGCTCCTTCACGACGTTGGGGTTCTTCTCCGCATAGATGCCGCGGGCGTAGACCGCCGTGCGGTAGTCGAGGTAGTCGATGTCCGCCTTGTTGCTGCCCATGTTGCCTTCGTTCAGGAGATACATGCCGATCGGGTCGGCATCGGGGTTCTCCCCGAACGGCAGCACCTCGTATTCGGTGGGGTTCACCAGTTCGATCTTCCGGCAGCCGGCGGCGAGGCAGCAGCCGGCCAAAACGATGAAGAGATACCTTTTCATGGCTCGCGGGGGTTAGAGATCGACGCTGACGACGAACCGGAAGTTGGTCTTCGGCATCGGGTAGTTGAGCACCACGTCGTAATCCTGTCCGAAGAGGTTGTTGATCTCGGCCGTGGCCTTGAGTGTCCGGGTGCGGATTCGGAAGGTCTTTTGCAGCGAGAGGTCGCTCGTGTACCACGGCTGGGTGTGGTTGCGCGGGATGTTCTCCTGCTGGTTGTAGCGCTGGCCCGTGTAGATGAAGCTGTAATTGAGCCCCCACCCCTTGTAGAACAGCGCGAGGATGGCCGAGCCGCTGTGCCAGGGGATGTAGGGAATCTGGTCGCGGTAGTAGGTGTCGGCCGGGTCGGTGATGTCGATGGCCTCCTGATAGGTGTACTGGAACTTGGTCGTCACCTCCAGTTTGCCGAGCGTGAACAGGGCGTTCAGCACGGCGTCCACGCCCTTGATCTCCACTTCGCCCAGATTGAGCATCGTCCAGCGGAACTGCTGCCCCTTGGGGTAGGCGATGATCTTGTCCGTGATTTTGTTGTAGTAGGCATCGACCGAAACGTCGAGCATCCGCATGAAGGGCGAGCGTTCGAAATCGCGCGCGTATTTCAGCCCGACGTTGAACTGTTCGGCATATTCGGGCTTGAGGAAGGCGTTGCCCATGTCGGTGTAGTAGAGGTCGTTGAAGGTCGGCATGCGGAACATCCGCTTGTAGAAGGCGCGCACCGAAAGGTCGTGGTTTTTCAGCACTTTGAACGATCCGAAGAACGCCGGGGTGGCCACGGCCTTGTCGGGCCGGGCCTCGAAGCGCTCGACCTTTTCGTGGACGAAATAACCCAACAGGCTGGCCTGCATCTTCAGCCGCCCCCATTCGAAAGCCGTGGCCAATGCCGCCATGTGGGTGTAGCGCGTCGGGTAGGGGAAGGTGCCGTCGCTCTCGGTGGGCATGTAGAACGTGGCGTCGAGCGTGTTCCACTGGAAGTCGTAGGCCAGCGACACCTCCCAGTGCTCCAGGATGTTGCAGAGATTGGCGCACGAGAAATAGAACTCCTTCTGCTTGTAGGTGTTCTTGGTCTGGATCAGCTTGGCGTCCTGATTCTCGTAGTGGGTGTAGTCGGCGGCGTACTTGGCGTTGAACAGCGTGCGGAACCTCTTCGACCAGCGGTTGGTCAGCGTGCCCTGGATGAACGAGTTGGTATCCCACAGCCGTTCGCCGTGGCGGAAGACGTTGTTGACGATGGCCCCCGGGATGCCGCGCTCGGAGTTGTAGGTGTAGGCCCGCACAGTCCATTGTCCGTCGGCCATCTTTCCGTGGAGCCCGGCCTCCATGCGGGTGGCGTTTATGTCGCCGTTCTGCCGGTAGGCCGTCGTGTCGTAGGCGATTTCGCCCAGCGTGTTGCGGCGGCGGTAGCGGAATTTGTACCGGCCGGTGGCGTTGGTCCACTCGCCGCTGAACGACGAGCTGACGGCGTCGGAGATCTTGTACTCGTAGCGCATCGAGGGGTTGATGAGCCCGA
>OGYF01001661.1_pt1 | contig 18138 bp, 25 predicted proteins | sample 1576451 | NCBI WGS metagenome assembly OGYF01 (sample SAMEA3541505, study PRJEB24748) | human gut metagenome | biome: human gut; feature: human-associated habitat; material: faeces | place: China | collected 2012 | reverse complement strand
TGGCGCTCGTTGATGCCCGCAGGCAAGTCGTTCGTCAGCGCAAGCCTCCCCTCGAGGCCGGACATCGACATGTTGAAGTTGACCATCAGCTGAGAGGCCAGCCCCCAGACGGATAGCGCCCACGTCATCGCCGCCGTCTTGCCGCCGCCAGACGTACCCCAGAAGTAAATCATAAAATTGCGATGCTGAAAAATCTTGAGCAGAGGCGTCGCAAATGACGCCGCTAGGATAAAGCGCGCCGCGGGATATGCCCGCACTTCGCGCGACTTGGCCAGCCACGCCGCGAAGTCTCCGCGGATAACGAAAGCGCTCGTTATTTCGCCCGAGTCGTCCATGTCGAAGTGATAACGCGGATCCGTCGGCGTGAGAAAAATCTGCTCACCATTCTCTTGGCGCCAGCCCAGATACGAGACCGCCGGCTCCATGGGAATAAGGTCTTGATTGCAGTTCTCAAGCTCCGACAGATAACGCACCAGGTACTTGGCCGTCTCCGAGGTCACGTTGACGCCATAATTCGCCAGGCAGGTGACGTTCCTGGCCACATATACGGCGTTCTTCGGCTGGACGACGCGGCGCCAGGCGTTGAAGTATTTAAAGGTAATCTCGACCTTCTCCTGCGCCGTGTCCAGATTGTAGATGCGCCGTGAGATCAATATCGGCGTACCACAGGCGCGAATATATTTCGGCACGCCTTCGCGAGTTGTAGTCTGGTAATATACGCCCTTCTGCCCAAAGCTGAAATTCTCTGGCACGTTGAGATCAAGCGGCGAATCCTTTATCGCGTGCCGCGTCGTCATGTCGCCAAGTGTATCGCCTGGCTCAAGCGCGGCCTGCTGTGGCTCGACGGCAGGAGTGTCAGCGTCCGCAACGGAGTGATCCGGCGCCGCTGGTTTGCCGAGCGCCTGTTTTACCGCGGCGCCGAGGTTGGCTATATTGATGATACCCTTACAACCCTCCATGAAGCGTCCATATTCGAGCTTGTCATGTACCTTGAGCTCAGCCAGCGCGCCGATCACGTCAGGATTAAATACCACCTCCGCGGTGATATTGTTTATTCCGCGCACGATGGCGCGGGCCTGCGGCGTGCGGCCCAGGCTCCATCCGCAAGGGGCCTTTATCCCGCAGCCGCCGGCGGGACAGCCCTTAAAGCCCAGCGTGCCGCGGATATAGGCGCAGCCCTGCGGGTTCATCTTGCCGACAGCCTCGGTGATCTTTTTGTCCGTGTCCGCGCAGTCGTAACGCGCGGCGTCGAGCTGTGAAAACTTATGTGCAGCCTCGATACCGTCGCATGCCCTGACAATATTGGTTAGGGCTGTAACCCACTCCTGATACGTGATTGTTGTTGCGTTTGCGGCACAGTGCTGTAAAAAGGCACAGTTTTGCAGCATCATCTCGGCCTCGCCGTCGGTCGGCCGCCGCTGGAAGCGCTCGGTGCGCCCTTCTGCGGCAGGAACCTCCACCGGCGGCAAAATATCGAAATCCGACGGGTTATATCGCGCGCCAGTAGCCGAAATTACAACGCACTGCTTCGGTCGCGCCGGATCCTTGTAATTTATCGTATCCGGGCAGCGCAGGACACGCGGCAGGTCGGCCGTGGCGTCAACAATCCAGCCATGCATCTGCGCCTGTGCGCGGATATAGCCCTGTACGCTCCGCAGGAGGCCAGCCGCATAATCACGGTCGTCTCCCTCAAGCTCCCATAGCTCGTTGAGCAGCCAATATGCGTGCAGACCGTTGCCAGAGTGGACGACGATCGACGGCGGCAGAGCCGGAGGCAGCAGCGACTGTGCGGCGGCGATGTCCGGCGGCAAAGCACTCGATGCGTGGCCGGCTCCCGCGATATCGATGTCGCACCAGAGCGCGGGAATGGCCCGTACCGCATCGGCCTTCGGACGCTCGTATTGACCAAGCCCAGGAGCGCAGGCGCCGACGCCAAAGTATACGTTCTGCCCCGCCGCTGATAGTCCCAGCGCGGTGTTGGCCATCTCCTGTATCCGCGCCGCGCTGAAAACGCGCGTGCGCTTGTCGGGCATAGTCCAGAGGTAGATATTTGCCTCGGTATCGCCATAGAGAGCCTGAAAAAACTCAAGCAGGTTCATGGCGTTATCCTCAATATTTGCGCCGCCTCTTCCGGAGAGCGCGCGACGCCGGTCAGACAGCCGCAACGTGCCAGCTCGTCAAGTACCCGCCTCTGTGCATCGCGGAGCGCGCCGCGCGGGCCCTTGACCTCAATGGCGGCGAATACCGGCAACATAAGCCCTGCCATCTCCGGTGTGACTGTGAGCAGCCGGAAGCCAAATAGATCGGGCCAGCCCTCCGGCAACCCAGTATTCAGCGGTCACGGCCGCGTAATGCGGATGTCTCCGCCCGACAGCTTTAGGACGGCCTCACCGGTCCAGCCCTGCCCGACATTGGCGCGGAATATTCTCACGTCGGGGAAGCGTCCGAGGTGCAGCCGTATTAAATTCTGTATTTCATGCTCGTTCATATCTTATCCCCTTTATCTGCGCCATGTGCCGTACCCAGCCGAAGGCATAGCCGCGTTTAATAGCGATCATTTCAAGATCGCGAATCGTGCGCGCGCGGCCCACCTCCATGTGTTTGTTTTTCTTCGCGAGGATCTCCAGCTCTTCGACCTTAGAGAGTTCGCCGTCAAGCTGCCGAGGGATTGCCTCCTCGACCGATCGCGGGTATTCGTAGCCGCAAAATGGGCATTTCTGTCCCGGCGAGTGTACTCGCAGGCATTTCGGACAGGTACGCAGATGTACACCGATGATACGCTTAGCTCTCTTTTTAGATTCAAGCGTCCACTCGCGATCTTCGTCAGGCATACCGTGCCTGAAAACGTTGCCCACATGGTCAATGATGATCGCCCGCTTGTCCGGCTTGCCCCTGTCCGGGCGCATCGGGCGCATCGATTGCTGGATGTAGAGCCCCAGCGATTGTGTCGGCCGCGCCAGTATTACCGTCTCCATGGAGGGTACATCAAAGCCCTCGCTGATAAGGTCCACATTGCAGAGCACCTTGACGCGGCGCGCGCGAAAGTCGGATATTATCTGTGACCGCAGGTGCCTGTCCGTATCGCCGTCGATGTGCGTCGCGCTGATGCCGGCATCGCGGAATATCTGCGCGACGTGGTCGCTGTGCGCACGGCTGACGCAGTAACATACCGCGTTCGTACCGTCGGCAAGCTTGCGGTAGTTCTCGACGAGACCGCCTATAATGTCGGACTTGTCGACCGCGGCGACGAGGTCATCGCGAACATAGTCGCCGAACTTCACACGTATATCCGAGGTGTCGACCTTTGAGGGCGGCGCGTAAAGGTCGTAGGGCGCGAGGTTGCCGCAGCCGATCAGATCTTTGACGCTCGGTCCGATGACCAGCCGCTGGAAGATATCCCCCAGCCCCTGGCCACCGAGCCGCTCCGGTGTGGCCGTCACGCCCAGACAGTAAGCGTCCTTGTATGCGTTGACGATCTTGCGATAAGTCGCCGCAACGGAATGGTGACACTCGTCGGTGATGATATAGTCTGGCGCCGGTATCTCATGCAGCCGTTTTGCCACAGTCTGGACACTGCCGATCTGCACAAGGCGCTCGTAGCGGCGAGGCTGACCGGCGGCAATGATACCGTGGCTGATGCCGAGCGCCGTAAATGTTTCGCTCGACTGGTCGATGAGCTCCTGACGGTGTACGAGGAAGAGCACCCTGCGCCCCTGTCCCGCGCTCATCGCCGAGGACCAACCGACCATGACGGTTTTTCCGCAGCCGCAGGGTCCCACCAGACAGACGGCGCGGCTGCCAGCGGCAAATTCGGCGGCGACCTCCTGCAGCATCGTTACCTGGTAATCACGCAGCGTTATCATCGGAATATAATGGGGCGCTGCAGTGCGCCCCTGACTTTATCTCTGTGCGTTTGCTCCAAAGGGGAAATCCGCGGGGCCGCCTGGGGTCCAGCCTCCTGTTCCGGGTGCCCCCATCACCGACGGGGCTGGCTGTGCCGCCGGAGGAACAGGCGGCGCGGAATATTGAGGCTGCGGCGCTGGTGCGGGAGCCGTTACCGGATAACCGGGATAACCTTGATAGCCACCCTGCGGCGGCGTTGGCGCAGGAGCAGGCGCCGCGGCCGGATATCCCGGGTAGCCGTACATGCCGCCCGGCGCGGCCGCTGGCGCTGCGGGGCCGCCCTGCTGATCCGGCCAGTCGACTATATCGATTTTGCTTATCGTTCCTTCAAGCGATGCCCCCTGCGTGCCGTTCTGCGTAGTGTAGCGGCGAAGCCTCATATCTGAGACTGAGACACAGACGCGCAGCCCTTTACGGCAATATTTCTGGATCGTTTCGATTGTTTTGCCAAACGCGGCGCAGTCGACAAATGTCGTGATATCCTGCCCCTGCGCGTCTTTTCCGTGATTAACGGCGATTGAGATGTTGCAGACCGATGTCCCGCTCTGCGTGGTGCGTGTATCTGGTTCTTTAGTAAGTCTTCCGAATATTGTTGCTGATATCATTTTATTTCCTCCTCTTCATGTGTGTCCAACCCATCCCAGTACGCCAAGGTAATATCCACCTTGTGCAGTGCGCGCCCAACCGAGCATCTGCCGCAGGTGCAGTGTTCGCAGGTCTCGCATGTTTCGACTAGGGCGTTTACCATCTCGGACGCTGCGGCAAATAGCGGTCCATATGATTCGTCCTGTATGGTAGCTACGATAGCCTTGTTATCTGTTATCACTGTTTCCTGTGACTCACAGTCCCGCCCAAGTGCCAGCGGTTCCAGATTTATTTTTTTATATCTCATTGTTATATTTGCACTCCTTTAGCCCTAAGCTGCGCCTGCAGCTCAGCACAGACGAGATTGATCTCGCTCGGCAGGATATCGGCTGCGGACGGATGCGGGAACCGCCGCAGCATATACTCCTGAAGGTCTACTATTGGGAACCCTGACCGTTGCCAGAGCTCCGTCAGCGGCGTCCACGGGTTGTAAGTCTGTGACTGTGAATACGCTGCGGGGGCTGCGGGCGATGGTTGTCCTGCTCCGAACTGCTGCTCGTCCGTATTCGGATCCGCTTCGGGATCGTCTCCCGTTTCCAGGCAGAGCAGTTTCCACCAGGCGTACTTGAACGCTTGCGTCTGGGCCTTGGCCACCGCTTTGTCGTTCGGATCTATGCCCTGGCCGAGGGCCGTAACATTGACATGCTCCGTACTGTCGATATCGTAGATGGCGAGCGTGCATTTTACCGTTGCCAACTTCCATATCGCGCCGTTGGATGTGCTCTTGTCTTCGCAGAAAACCAGCTCAAAATTAGGGATGCCGATAAGCCGGGCTTCGTGCAGTGCCGGTTTGACTTTCGACAGGACTTTTCCCTCAGAGACATAGTTGTACTTTTGAGCGGCGTTCTTGCCGTCTTTTTGTATATAGTCGCCGACCAGCTCGCTTAGCTCCGCGAGCTTATGCCAGATGCTCAGCTCAAGCTTGCGCGGCTGGCCGTCGCCGTTTATCACGGAGTTATATGTCGGCGGCGCCATCGGGATTCCGTCATTTTCGGCAGGCATCAGCGGATCCTCAGATGATAGCCCTGGTAAAGCTCGCAGCCGGGCACGGCCTCGCCGCCGAGCAGAGCGTCTTTGATAACTGTCTTGTCGAGCTGTTTCGTGGCCGGAATTTCCACCCAATACTTTTCAGGGATGAATTTCTCGTCCTCCGGATGGACGATAAGCGAGATTGGAGATTTCTGCGCCGCGATCGTGAAGATGTCCGTACGGATTTTCTCGCGGCCGGATGCCCGCATTTCGGAGAGCATATAGCTTTTTAGCCCCTTTGACTTATTTTCGAGCGCCTTGGCCCGGGCCGCGAGGCGTTCGGCCTCTTCCTTGGCGCCCTTCGCCTCGGCTTCCATGGAGCGCACTATCTTCGCGCAGCTCTCGATCTTCGCGTCAAACTCGCCCTCGATCTCCTGCAGCGCCTCCTCGGCGGCATCCCAGTTGGCATCGGGATCGTTCAAGGCGTCCCACAGCGCGTTATATTCGTCGGTCAGTTCGTATAGTTTCATTTATGATTCGCCTCCATTTTCTCCACCTGAAGCACAGCCTCGAACACCATTATTAAATTTCCGCGTGTCGGTCGTCGGGTCTTTGCTTCTCGCTCGACAACCCGTCTTTTTGCTATAGGACAGGTAAGCCAGTAAATAAAAGCTCTGGATTTGCCTGTAGCCGCTGCGATCTGGGATATTGTCCCAGAGGCAAGATGTAGATCGCCTTTATACAATGAATAGTGCCGCTGGCTTTTATGCTTCCCCTGCATCCGCCACAACCTCCCATTTGATAGCCACGCAGCGGCCTTTAACACCGCCAACGCTGCGCTGATATGTAAATCGTGCATCGCCGGAGGAAAGCCGGAGCAGCCCCATGCCGGCCATGGCGCGCAGCACCCGCAACCGCGAAACGCGCAGGGCCTCCGTGAGCTGCGTGAAGCGTTCAGAGTTGATATACAGGTAGCCGCCGGCGTATTCGCCGATCTCTTCCGTGTTGCGTATGGCTGTCAGCACGGCGCTTACATCTTCCGCCCCGATCGCGCCGCCCTGCTGATAACTTAGCGCGGAGCGCAGCACTTCAAGCACCCGGCTGTAGTCGATATGCGTCTCAGCCTGTGCCTCTTCAACGGCGAGGATCCTCAGCTTAAGCTTGAGGTGCTGCGGAAGCCCGCGGCCAAGTAGTCCATAGAGCGACAGCTTACGTGCCAAAACGGCATCATCCTCTGAGTTGATCATTTACATCCACTCCCTGGGGATAAAGGTGGCGACGAAAACCTTCCGGCGTACTTCGTCGGAGCTTTTGATTTCATCCTCGCAGCGGATGTCGAGCTCTTGCGCCTCTATATCTTCAACGAGGAACTTCAAGAAACGCTCGTTGTTATGGTTTACAAACAACACCGTCTCAAAGGCTTCTTTCAACCCTTCGAGCTGCTTTTCCGTAACCAAATACTTTTTCATGATTTCAGCCTCCTGTGCTAAAATAGAGGCGGTAGTTACCGCTACCGCCAAGTTTCTTTTCAATGATGCCCTCTCACTTTTGAGAGGGTTCTCTTTTTGAGCTAAGATCAATAACGGTAATGTCGCAGGCTTTTGATAACAGTTTTTGCGCAAAGAGTTTTTTTGTGGATTTTTCGATAATGTCTAGCGCGACGGCAGGATTACCTGATGAAAAACACAGATCCACTAGCGCTTGGACAATCGTATCAAGACAATCTTGTGTATTGCCGCAAGCCCCATTGCCGATACTAGTTGGCGTAGAATATGCGAGAACAATGCCAGTGAAACTTTTTTCAATCTGGGCAGACTGGAGCGCGAGATGAATAGTTTCTACGGCACCACAATCACAGTCTGTATCCATTACCTCGTAAATAAACGGCGCCTCATCCTCAAAAACGACGATAACCTTCTTGATCTTCTTCTCTTCCATTGTCGTGGTCTCCTTCCTAATCTTCGGTATGTACACATTCACTATTAAGCTCATTGATAAAGGTCGCAAACCGCACTGCGATCTTAGGCACGCATTCGCCGCAGGTATCGGTAGAGTAAAACGCAGGTTCCGTCTCCTCTCTGCCAGTTGACATAAAGATGGATATCGTTTTTCCAAGGTGAGTTTTGTACTCCTTGCCGCATACATCACAAAAATGCTTAATGCTCATCGCTATGCCTCCTTCAGCTTCTTCAAATCAGCCCACTTGTCGAGATCCTTCTGCGCGCCGGCTCTCGTCTTCCGATCCGGCAGCGCAGAAAGAGTCAACTTGTGCAACTGCCCGTCCAGTGGCGACCTCCACAGCGTGCAGTAAAAAACGCCGCCCTCGATGCGAATATTTGGCGATACCCCGACAAAAATCTCATGTCCGCGATAGAGATACCGTTTACTCATTTCCTCTGGATACCTCCCCTTCCTCCGTCTCTTCCGCTTCCAGCCCAATCCGCACTGACTGCGCAACTACACCGACCAGCCCGAAGATTCCAAAGAAAAACACAAATTTGATCAGCGTTAGGTTCGGCGCGATGTGGTAAAAGAAAAACTCACTCTGCGCAAATTGCTCCATCACTCGGCCTCCTGTTCCCAGCACCGCCTCCGTTCCTCTCTGACCGCACACTCGCGAAGCGCAATCCGCTCCATCTCTCTGCGCCGCGCCTCCCAACGCCCCAGACCGTAAAAGAACGTGAATACCAGAGAGATAAATATCCAGTACCAATATGATTTCATGGTTGTGCCTCCTTCCTTTCTCGCCGCGGCAGCTCGTCGCCGTACCGTTCTATGTCCTTCAAGTCATATCTCACCAGTTTGCCGATCTTCACAGAGGGGATTTTCAGTTTACCCAGCCGCTGGTATTCATCCAGCGTGTACGAGCTCATCCCCATGTACTCGGCGGCCTCCTCTTTCGTGAGGAATCGGCGCGTGCCGCTGCGCTCTTTCTCAAGTAGCTCGATCAGATATTCGAGCTTGGTTTCAAGTGCTTCCATTTCCTTACCACCTCACGTTAGGTTAGATTTGTTGTTATAGTGCTGATATAATTGATGCACCATCCCACCATGACAATCGAATACCGGGCACAGGCACACACTAGAGAGGTGAATACCAACATGGCTGATAATCATATTGGGCCAATCAAAGATAGCTATTCTGTAATGAAAGAAATCTGCGGGGGTGTGTATGCTGGACTATCTCTCATTTTCCCGCAAATTCCGGCATACGTGGCGAGCCGCCAAGCTGAATGCTTGCTCGCGGCATGCAAGGCATCTCAAGAAAAACTGCGAGCGGCCAGCATTTCACTGGAAAGTCAGCGTGCATGCACATTAAAACTTGGCCTACCTTGGATAGAGTGGGCGTCGCTTGAAGAAGATCCTTCGCTAAGGGATTTATGGGCAAATCTGTTAGCGAATGAGCTTAATCCAAATAAACCGGAACCCAGGACGGCATTTATCTCGATAATAAAAGACTTATCACCATTGGATGCGCAGCTACTAAACAAGGTGTACAAAGAGGCACGGAGAGCAACGACAAAAGCCCCGTTTATGCCATACGCCCCTACGCCATTAGTTATGTTTTTTGACACCCGAGTCCTAGCAAAGACTTTAGACGCAGAAAATTTTGACGTTAGGGTCAGTATACAAAATCTCAAACGATGCTCTCTCATAGACGATCTTCCCGTAATGCAGAAAATTGAACCCCGAGAAGCAACACAAATAGGCGGCGCGACAACAGGCTCGCGAGTGTTTTTTCAACATACAGCACTTGTTCCGCCAGACCCCAACAAATTCAGACTTACAGAATTGGGCTGCTTATTTCTTGACTCCTGTGTTGCGGATGCCGGACAAGCCGGTTAAAGGATTGCCCAGGTGTATCACCGCGAACATAAAATTCATGAGACTTGCAGCGTAGAGAAAAGCCGCCAACCATCCCCTTGCTGCGGCAACAGCTAAAACAAGGCAGACTGCGGAAAACATCATATGGCAGACTCCAGTAATGGCCATAGTTATAAGACTTATGGCCATTACATTGGGAGGAAAAGATTTTTCCGTCTCTTTCATGGACTCCACGTAAACCACATCCTTATTTCAAAAAATTTCATATGCCCGGTATTCGATTGTCATGGTGCTGGTGAAACGCTTAGCTCTCTACGCTGAGAGCTAAGCGTTCTGTGTTTTGTCTTTCGTTAATTCATTCATGCCGAGGTGAATAAGATGACGATACATTTCAGCATACGACTTGTCGTAGAAAAAATTTTTCTTTAGTGCATCAGCACGCTTTGCCATGTCAGATGGAATAGTGAGTGAAAATCGAGACGTATCATTGAACATTAGAAAAACCTCCTTTTTCTTCACCGGTGAAACGGTGAACTTATGATATTTGAAATTATAGTGGTGAACCGGTGAAAAGTCAATCAGCACTTTCATATTATCACCTTTACATATCTGGTGAACCGGTGTATATTAGATGTGGAGGTGATAATATGCCAACAGAAAAACCGCGCTATACAATTACTCTTGACGAAGAAATGCTTCAAAAAATTGATGATTTTCGCTTTGAAAATCGTTTTGCCAATCGAACACAAGCCACGCTAGAACTGATCAGACTTGGGATGAAAGCGCTCGAAGAGCAACAAAAAAAGAGCACATCCAAAGAATCTGATAGGTGAGGTAAGTCACATGCCCACTGAAAAGCCTAGAATAATAATAACGTTAGATGATGACCTTTTTCAGCAAATAGAAGACATCCGTTACAAAAACCGGATTCCCAGTAGGTCACAGGCAACATTAAAATTATTAGAACTCGGCATCAAAGCAATGTTGGAACAACAACAGGAGCAAGAGAAACCAGAAGACTAAAAATTCACCACGGGAGGCGAGTATAAAAAGCGCCTCCCGCTCTTTATACTCGTGGTGCAGTGATGTATAATCATCATAGTTACTTTTATTATCTTTATGTTAGACATAATAATACATAAGCACTGACATATTGTCAACTATATGTTGTTATGTTTTAATAAAAAGTTACACGCAGGAGGAATGTTTATGAGAAAGCTATTTTTGTGCGTGGCCATCATTTTGTTTTTTGTCACATCAGCTAATGCGGCGAAGCTTTATGTCGTTACAATCAATGACGTAAAACCAGAAAAAGTACAAGACACATTGATTGAAATTTTCACTGGTAAAAATTTTACCATCGGCGACGTTGATCCTTATAAGGTTACATTCATCAAAAGTTTTACACATGGCTTACTTGAAATTACACGTATGAACACAGTTAAATGTAACGTTATAGCTCGTGATGGCAATGTTAAGTTAATGGTCACACAACATGAAATTATAGGTGGACAGACTCTAAGACAACGTTCAATTGACCACTTAATACCAATGATTGTGGAAGCGAAAAATGTTCTTGATGGCACTCCCATAAGTGCCATTGCCAATGAAGCCGTGGATCAGCTTCCTGGCTCTGGAAATGAGCGAGAACGCCAGCTTGGTCTTACCATAGGTGAATCTGGCACAGTAACCGACGTTGCAAAAGACGGAGCCGCCAGCGAAAAAATATCCATTGGCGATCGCTTAATCGAGATCAACGGGATGACGCTTGCGGGCATGGACGTTGCCGCCATACGCTCCTATATCGCCAATAAGTGGGGTGCCGGGTCCAGCCTCGTGATGGTTATAGAGCACGACAACGAGAAAAAAATAGTAACGCTGAAAAAAACAGGGAAATAGTTACATGCAAGTGATAGACCTGTCAAATATAAAAAATATCGATCCCGTAGAGTGTATGGAACACTTTGACTTGCGCCAAGATATGACAAAAACAGGAATTTTTAAGATATTAGGGTCATTCTGATTTATAAGGAGAGAACCAAAATGCCGGTAATCGAAAGTCTTGAAATTGAAAAATTTCGGAGCTTGCCCAAAGAGGCGTATATTCTAGGTTCGAGAATAACTATTATTGCTGGCCAGAATGCGACAGGAAAATCTACTCTTTTAGGTATGTTAGGCCAGCCGTTTGGGGTTAAGGATTCGAAGGATATCTGGGGAAATGTTTTAAAGACCGAATTTAGAGAGATATTCAAAATATCTCCTGTTCATGATTCGCCTGGAGATCATGTCTATAAAATTACAACACTGGAACAGCTGCATCCAGAAGGTAAAACGTTTAAAGTATCCTCATATAGACGCTCTCCGGATAAAAGAAGGAAGAAACCGATAGCCAAAGGAGCATTAGAGGAAATAAGATTTGTAACAGGCACCAGACGCAAAGGCGGTGATGGTAACGTTGATAAAATTCCGGTAATATATTTAGGATTAAAAAGAGTCTTCCCTCTTGGAGAAACAGCAGAGTCTAATGTCTCAGCATCAGGCCTTAGTCCAGAAGAAGAAGATTTTTTCAAGGAATGGCACAGCAAGATTTTGCTGGAAGTAGACTCTTCGCTAAAATCTCAAAGCTATATGTCAAAGAATGAAAAATCGACGTTAGGCATAAAAACAGACCAATATGATTCTCTCACTATTTCCGCGGGACAGGATAATGTTGGTAAAATAATAGGTGCTATTATTTCGTTGATGAGGTTTAAGGATGAGGCAGAGTATAATTATAAGGGCGCTATACTTCTAATAGATGAAGTCGATGTTACTATGCATGCGGCTTCTCAAAAGCTATTAGGAGATTTCCTTTTTAAAATGGCTAGAGAAAATGATATACAAATAATACTAACTACTCACTCCATTGATTTTATAGAACACATGATTAACCATAGAGATAGGAATAGAAGAGGAAACGACATTGTAACATGGCATCTCCTTAATCCAAGGGGCAAGGTGTTGCTTTCGCAAAACCCTAGTATTTGTGAATTTAAGAGAATGATAAACCTCCAACTTGCTAATCTTACGCATATTGATAAACTAGAAGCGTTTTGTGAGGATGATGAAGCAATTTTGTTTTTAAAATGCTTGCTCCCCAAATATATTAGTGAGAGAACAAAATTTATACCCCTGAAAAAAGGCTATGGAGAAGTCAAGAAACTTGCAAATATGTTTGGAGATTTACATCCCGCTGTTTGGATTGTAGATGGAGACCAATCGCGAGCCTCGCGAGATTCCAATTCTATTGTGATTTTGCCTGGCGGTGCCAGCATAGAAAGGGTTTTCTATGATCTGTTAGAATCCCTAGATGCTAATGACGATTTCTGGACAAAAGATTATCTGAAACAAGATTTTATTTCGAGAAAACCACAATCTGCTTATGACAGGATGATTTATAAAAAATGGTTTAACGACGAACGATCCTACTGGGGACGGGCGCTATCAAGGATATACAAAAAATGGTCTTCCCAAAATACAGCGGCCGTGAATAGTTTTATTGAAGAGTATGTAGTTGCCTACAATCGAAGCGCGAAGATTAAGGGATTGCCGTTATTAAACTTTTAGTAGTCAAGTACTTGCTTTAAAGTGTATAATAGATAAGATATTAAGTATAAGGAGATGAGGGGAATGATATACACGCCTATGCGTTATCCCGGTGGAAAAGCCAAACTTTTTCCCCTCATATCCTCAATTATACAAGAGAATTTCCAAGCCCCTCTAAATTACGTAGAACCTTATGCCGGCGGCGCTGGTTTAGCTTTAGCCTTATTATTTCAGCTAAATATATCTCAGATTTTTATCAATGACCTCAACAGATCCATTTATGGTTTTTGGTATTCTATCCTAAATAACACCAATGATTTTATTGAAAAGATTATTAAAACTGATGTTACTATAGATGAATGGCATAAACAAAAGGAAATCCAAAAAGAGAAAGAAACTACTGATTTATTGACGCTGGGGTTCTCTACTTTTTTCTTAAATAGAACTAATCGCTCCGGAATATTGAACGGAGGTGTCATCGGCGGTCTTGATCAAAGAGGGGCGTGGAAAGTTGATGCACGCTTTAACAAACCTGCCCTAATTTCAAGGATAAGAATGATTGCCGAAAAGCGGGCCTCAATCCAGATTTTCAATATGGATGCCTGTGATTTTTTAGATCACCTGGAATCCAAGGATATGAAAGATGTTTTATATTATCTTGACCCACCTTATGTAAAAGAGGGAACTAGATTATATCAAAGCAAATATGAAGAGCAGGATCATCGTTTTGTCGAGAAAAAAGTTTCTGAATTACGGTCAAAATGGATAGTTTCATATGACTGTAACGATTTAATTGAAGAAATATATTCTGGTTATCCCCATATAACTTACTCTTTGGACTACTCAGCTCAGAGAAGGAAAAAGGGGCAGGAATTTATGGCATTTTCACATAATATAAAAATCCCAGCTCACTTAATTTTACAATAAGAAAACAATAAATTATATAAACTAGAACGTTGTATCATTCCCCACTCAATACATGGGGATTTTCTATATCAAGTCCACCGCCCGCTTTTTAACATTCGGCGACAGGTGCGCATAGCGCATGGTGGTGGATATATCATTGTGCGTCATCAGCTCGCGGATGGTATTCAAATCCACGCCGGCCATGGCAAGGCGTGAGGCAAAATCATGCCGCATGTCATGCCAGCGAAAGTTTTTGATACCGGCCTTCGTCAACACCACCTCAAAAGACTGATCCGCGTTGTCCAAATATCCGCCATCCTTTGGAGAGGGGAATACGATCTCGCCGGGACTCTCTTTGCGCCACGCCTCCAAAACAGCTTTAACCTTCTTGCTCATTGGGATAACGGCGGTCTTTTTGTTTTTGGCCCATGTCGCCCGCAACGTGATGGTATCGTTGTCAAAATCGATGTCGCTCCACAAGAGGTGAAATATCGCATTGCGGCGTATGCCTGTACCGAGCGCAGTCAAGATCAGCGGCTTAAAATAGTCGGCATATACCGTATCGCCAAGATCCGGCAAGTGCTGCCCCTTGGCGTGAGCGCGGGTGCGGGCGCGCTTGGCGCGCAGTTCATCCTCTCGCTCATCGAGCGCGGCCATGAGCGCAGCGTATTCATCATCCGTGAGGTAACGGACCTTCTGCTCACTGTCTTTCTCCGGCAGCTTAGAGAAGCCGCGCAACGGGTTTGTTCCGATAAGCTTGTTCTTGAACGCATACGATAGGGCGCCTTTCAACATATCCACGTTTCTATTGGCGGTCGCCGCGGTGACAGTCCTTATTCTTTGCGAGCGCCATTCTTGGATCTCAATAAAGGTTATACTTTCGACAGGGCGGTTGAATAGCCAGTCAAAATGTTTCTTGATGGTATCTATCGTTACTTGCCCGGTCTTATAATTCTCCGTGCAATAAGATGTATAATACTTCTCGATGAGAGTTTTTAGCGTAAGTTTCGGCTTGAATGTTTCGCCGGCCTGGATCTGCAAGAGCATTTCCTTTGCCCTCTCGCGTGCCATCTGCGGCGTGAGTACCATGGCGTCGCCGATTTTCTTCATCGTACGGCTGTCGGGCAACTTGACATCGAGATAATAAGTTTTTGTGCCGGATGGCGACACACGTAAGATAAGTTCGTTTATGAGCTTATCGCGCACGTTATATTTCTTGTCGGAAGGTTTGAGCTTTTCGACATAATTGATAGTAAGGTTGATATTGGCCATTGAAAAAATTGCACCTCCGGTACTCACTGGGTACTCACGAACTATATTGTTCTAGCTATATTATAGCAGGTGCAAAAATAATAAAAAGAGGGGTTTATCCAGTATTAGCAACATAAAATCATATTTTTAAAATTGCTAGTATATGACCGAAAATACCTAAAAAACTGGCTACGGATCCGAAGGTTACGAGTTCAAATCTTGTCCGGCGCGCCATTTTTAAGCAGTAACAAGGGGTTTCGGGTTATTCTCGAAAGCCCTTTTTTGTTTTTCGCAGGGCTCAGTGGAAGGGAACGGCGTCATTCGCGATGGAGAAAGAGGCGGCAAAAAAAGTTGACCTGGGAACAGGCAGCATCGGATATCTGCTCTTCCGTCTCGCGCTGCCTGCGATCACAGCCCAGATCATCAATGTGCTTTACAACATGGTGGACCGCATGTACATCGGCCATCTGCCAGACATTGGCGCGAACGCGCTCACCGGCGTCGGGGTCACCTTCCCCGCTATCACCGAGATCTCCGCCTTTGCCGCGCTGGTCAGCATGGGCGGCGCGCCGCGGGCCTCAATCATGCTTGGTCGAGGCGACAAGGACACGGCTGAGCGTATCCTCGGCAACTGTACGACGGCACTGCTCATCGCGGCCTTCCTGCTGACAGTCATATTTCTGCTTTACGGTAAACGGATACTCCTTATGTTCGGCGCAAGCAGAGCCACGATAGAATATGGCTGGAGCTACATGCGCATATATTCGCTGGGGACAGTCTTCGTGCAGCTCTCTCTGGGACTGAACGCCTTCATCAACACGCAGGGCTACGCGAGGACCGGCATGCTTTCCGTACTGATCGGAGCGGTATGTAATATCATACTCGACCCGCTGCTTATGTTCGGCCTCCATATGGGAGTGCAGGGCGCGGCGCTGGCCACGATCATCTCGCAGGGCATATCGGCTGCCTGGGTTGTGCTCTTCCTCACCTCGGACAGAAGTTACCTTAATATAAAAAGACGCTATATGAAACCAAGATGGGATATATTGGCGCCTGCGCTCGCGCTTGGCGCGGCCCCCTTCGTCATGCAGTCCACAGAGAGCATCCTCAACATATGCTTCAACACCTCTTTACTGAAATACGGGGGAGATCTGGCCGTAGGCGCTATGACCATCCAGGGCAGCGTGATGCAGTTTTCGATGTTCCCGCTGCAGGGCATGACGCAGGGCGCGCAGCCCATAGTCAGCTTCAACTACGGCGCGGGTAACATAGAGCGGGTCAGCGCCGCCTTCCGGACGCTCCTCCGCGCCTGTCTCGTTTACTCCGCCCTGATCTGGGCATTCTGTATGTTCACGCCAATGCTCTTCATCACCATCTTTACCAAAGACGCCGCCCTCACGGAATACTGTGTTCGTTCCATAAGGGTCTACATGGCAGCCTCGCTTATCTTCGGAGCACAGATAGCCTGTCAGCAGACATTTATCGCCCTGGGCAACAGCCGGGCGTCTTTATTCCTCGCCCTGCTGCGGAAAGTTTTTCTGCTGATACCGCTGATCTACATCCTGCCCAACATCTTTGAAGATAAGGTCTTCGCCGTTCTTCTCGCGGAGCCTATCGCCGATACGATCGCAGTCTGTACCACAGTCACAATGTTTTATCTCTCTTTCAGAAAGCTTAAGAGAGAGATACTGCTGTCGCGCGTGTTAAGAAACGCAGCCAAGTCCTCTCCAGCGGATATTTAGGGCAAACGCTAACCGCTTTGTCTGGCAGACAAAAAAACCTCCGTCTATAAATCCTTCAGATGTTCTGTAACACAGCGTCTGCGTTCGCTGAGGATAGGTCTGCAGCTAACCACAACGGCTGAGCGCCCGGTCAAAAATCTGCTCAGCCTCCGTTGCAGCAACCATCAGCCGGATGAAGATAAAAAGCCCATCGGTGGAAGTGGCATGAATCAATATCCCAGCGGTTTCGGCTTTTGGCTCTAGTTAAATTTAGCCGGTCACTCACACGTCTTCAATTCGCCGCAGACGTCCGCGTAGTATTCGGAGAAGACGCTGCCCTTGTTCCAGAGGAAGGTGAAGTCATGTTCCATTTCAAAGTCCGCAAGGGGAATTTGCCGCAGCAGGCCGCTTTCTATTTCCTGGCGGACCGCGGCCTGATATAAGAAGGCGACGCCGCAGTCCTGGACCAGAAGACTGACGATAGTGTGCATGTTTTCCACTTCGACGAGGTGAGAGAAGTCCGGGATGGATAGGTTACGGGTCTCCAGGTTTTTTTCCAGGATGTCTCTCGTTCCCGAGCCCTGTTCCCTGACTAGGAGTCTTTCCGGCAGCAGGTCGCTCAGCGTTTTTACATCTTTTATGAAGCGGTGACCAGCCGCACAGACAGGGATATATTTTTCCGTCCGGTAGTGCAGCGTGTCGTAGTCGTGCGATTTGAAATAGCCCTCCACAAGCGCAAAGTCAATTTCGCCGCCGCGAAGGTGCTCCAAAAGCAGGGAGGTGTTGCCATATTTGATATGGATGTCCGTCTCGGGATGTTTTTTAAGATACTGCGCCAGAGGCGAAACGATAACATATTCGCCGATCGTAAGGGTCACACCGAATATCAGGGCCTTTTTCTTTTCGTTGTATTGCCGCATACGCTTGATCATCGCGTTCTCGTCGTTTCGCAGCAGCGTCATCGTCGAGAGAAGGACCTCTCCCGCGGGGGTCAGCTTTATTTTTTTTCCCTCTCGGACCAGCAGCCTGACGCCGTATAGTTTTTCCAGGTAACGTATCTGCTGCGATACAGCCGGCTGCGTGATGTGCAGCTCTTCCGCGGCGTAGGTGAGGTTCATGTATTTGCATACGCTTAAAAATGTCTTTATCCTAAAATCCAGCATCAAAGCATCTCCTAATTTTGTCAAACTACGATTTATCTCTGGTAGGGAAAAAGATAAATTGCGGTTTAGCTTTTACCCTATCGATGATAAACGGCGTTTTTTTAAAGCCTTCCTCCCTGAGGAAGGTGGATCGCCGCCGCTTTTGCGGCGAGACGGAAGGAGTGTTGCTCT
>OGYF01001660.1_pt1 | contig 18146 bp, 14 predicted proteins | sample 1576451 | NCBI WGS metagenome assembly OGYF01 (sample SAMEA3541505, study PRJEB24748) | human gut metagenome | biome: human gut; feature: human-associated habitat; material: faeces | place: China | collected 2012 | reverse complement strand
CGTTTCTTTCTGTTTTTTCTTCATTTTTACTGTCCACGAAACCGGGAAGGGCACACTCTTCTCACCTTCCCAGACTACATAGCCGGATTCGTCGCCGTATTCAAGCAGCTGATAGTGGTTGATCTCGTCGCAGAGGTAGCCTTCGGCGTAGCTCAGGTAATAACCATCGTAGGTTTTGGTTCCGTCCAGCGCACGGCCCTCCGCTACGGCGGAATACTGATTTTTATAGACATAATCAATGTACTCGCCATTGGACTGCTCCAGCGGAGAATAGCGGCCAGTCGGCTCCAGCTTGCGGTTCAGCTCCGGGTACTGGCCGGTAATATAAAACTTGTTACCCGTATCCACCGGGAGCACAAGGCCAGTGGCCCGCTCCACCAGATAATATTCGCCGAGATAGAGATTGCTGAACACCAGAAGACCGTCTTTGATCTCGGCGCTGGCCACCAGATGATCCTTGCTGAGAACGGGAAGATAGCTGTCATCCCAGCCGTTGTTGGTGCGCACTGTGGTGTGCCAGATGGGAGTACCGTCCTCATAGGTGATCTTGCTGTAATCCACCACACCGCTTACTCCATCGGGATGGAGAATATCCTCGGCGGCATAAAGGTCGTATACGGCCCCTTCGATGCCAGCTTCACCATGCGGGTCGGTGCCAGGCACTTCCCGGTCTTCACTATTCTCAGCCATCGGCGTGGGGCGCAGCTGATCCAGATCGGATTTCGCCAGAATGATTTCACCCAGAACGCGGTCATTTTGGAACACATCATCCGCAGGGGTCATGGTGTAGCTGTTTTCGTTGTTTGCGAGGCCGCTGCTGTCGGTCACATAGGTGCGGCCAGCATCCTGCGGCTGATCATAGATGGTTACGGTAGCTTCCTGCCCATCGCTGGTCAACAGCTTGGTGCCTCCGGTGTAGCTGGTGGCAATGTCGGCATTGTAGTCGGTGTTATCCAGCCAGATCACGCTACCGTCATTGTTTTTGGTAATCGCAATAAAGTAGGCACGCTTGCCCAGCGGAGTACCTGCATCACCGGGTTGCTCAATATCCATCCAGTCACCGAAGTAACCATCGGGAGCTTTTGTTTCCACGATAAGGAATTTGCCTTCGTTGCGTTGGGTGTAGTACATGGTCCGGGATGTGTCGAACTCGGTGCCATAATCGGTGCTGTTTGCGACGCTGTAGGTACCATCCTCATTGCGAATCACATGGTATCCGTTATAGGTAGGTACCGTTGCTTCGCGCGGCTTTTCGGCGTGGAAGGGGATATACTGCTGGGTCACAGTATCCCATTCGAACACATCGTACTGCGCATCAGAAGCGATCGTTTCGCCGGTTTCGCTGTCCGTCTTGCGGATATTGACCTGCAACGACCATTCATCATTGCGCATGAGGTAGTCGTTGGCGCTATCCATGGGAACAGAGATCGTCTGGCTGCCGCCATGCTCACCGTCGAAGAATTCAAAACCGACCGGAACGACAGTTTCGTCAAATCGAAAATCAATGCTGGCCAGCTGGCTTTTCGCCGCAGCGATGGCACGATCCACCATGCCCTGGGCTTCGGCGCGCAGCTGGGATTCCGCATTGGCCTTGGCGCTGGCTGCCGCCGCGTCGGCTTCTGTCTGACTGGCATAGGGGCCTTCGCTGCCGCTCCGGCTGGTGGTGGAGGTCTTGGTCACGCTGTAGTGCAGGCTCCAGCTGGCGCTGGCGTCGCCGCCGTTATTCTGGTACTCGTTATCCATCGTGTGGCCGCTTGTGGTCACGGTTTGCTTGTCTGCCGGAGTGATGCTCCAGCTGCCGCCGTCAATGGTGCCGCCCTTTTCCAGCGGCTCGATCTCGATGGTGGCGCCATCCACCTTTTCGCCGGTTTCCAACTGCTGCTTATCCACATTGACCGTGTAGTTTGCATCAAAACTGCCACTGGCAGTCTGGGGGCTGGCTGTCCAGCTCGCATAGTATTCAGCTTCTGTGGGCGGCACATCCGGATCGACGCTGCCGGTGGGTGGTCCGATCACAGCAACAGTCTGCCACCCGGAAATCGGCGGTTGATAGATATAGGTGTAGTAGTCGCTGTCCGCTGCATAGGTGGACACACCACGGTCCATCTGCTCAAGGGCGTTGATGTAATACTGTGCTGCGACGCTTTCGGGATAGTTGGCGATGATCCAACGCTGCGTTTCATCATAGACGGTATCCTGCGCAGCATTTGCACTCATAAGGCCAAGGCTCAGCTGGCCAAGCCCGCCCCAGATATTGATCTGGTTGCTGTAATGGTCGCCGGGCGTATACTGGCTCGCTGCCACAATAGAAGTGTGGGAATAACCGTAGGTGGGGCACCCGTTGGGTGTACCCTTTGCACCGTGGGTGCAGCAATACGCGGGCTCTCCGTTAAACCAGATCAACCAGCTTCCGTTAACTTTTTGGACGCTGGTGATTTTGCCGGTTTTGACCGCAGGTTCAGGACGGGCTTCGTAGGTGCTGATGCCGCTGTTGGCTTGTGTCTGTGCTGCAGTTTCTCCTTCCGGCCGGACATTCAAGCTCTTTTCCTGGGTCGACCCGTCTGGGGCCGTATAGCGAAACGTCGCAGAAAAATCGTGATCTGCCTGGATGTAGATGCCGGTCGTGGCCGCGGATGCTTCTACATAGCTGGCGTTCAGAAGATTAGCCGCAGTCTGTTCATCGGCTGCGGAGCCGTCATAGTCCAGCAGCACTACATCCTCAGGCAGAACAATCTGCGAAGAGCTGCCATTCGCAGGATATTCCACCTGCACAAAAACAGGAACGATGGCAAAGGACTCGCCTGTCTGCTGGGGAACTGTGATGGACATACCATCAGAATTCAGAGCATCTGTGTCCATATAACCAATGGCGTTCGATTGGTCATCGTTCCAGTAGCTGATACCGATCTTAGTATCGCCGGTGGCAACAGGAAGGCCGTAGCTTCCCATATAGCTACCTGTGGGTGCGTCCGGCAGATCACCATACAACATCTGGTGGATCTCATCCAGTGCCGGAAACTGTTCTGGTTCTTCACATCCGTCGTCTTCGCTCGGCGCGGTCGGATTTTCGGTCAGCGCCTGCATGGAAACGACCAGTGCGGCCAACGAGGCATACGCCGCCGATACAGCGGCATCTTCTTTTTCCTCGTCGGTCAGCGCGAGGTAGAGATCATCGGCGGCATAGACCGGCGCGGCCGCTTCGTCGGACCGCGCGATCGCCTCGTCCAGCGCGGCAATCAAATCAGGATTCTCCTTGTCCTGCTGCCAAGCCTGGCTGGCCAGCGCCCAGCTGTTGACGGCGGCCAGGATGCTCTCCCGGTCGAGCGCATCCACGGCGGAGATGAAAGACTGCGCTTCGGCGCTCAGTTCCGCATCCTTCTCAGCGTCGGAGTTCTCGCTTGCGCTCTCATCGCCGGCAGCGTCCGTAGATTCACTGTCGGTTTCGGGAGCAGACTCTGCGCTTTCCGGGGTAGATTGAGACTCCACCGCCGAACTGACCTCGCTCGTCGAAGAAGACTCCAAAGGATTGCTTTCCGTCGCAAATGCGGGCGGCGCGGCAAAGCACGAGAGGCAGAGCATGCCCGCCATCAGCATTGCTATCAAGCGATGCTTCATTTTATATTTCGTTTTCATCGCAACCTCCTACAATAAAAGAGCGCCTGCTCAAAAGCAGGCGCCAGGTCATTGTTCTTATCGGTTTTTGACTGTGCACAGCAAACTCAGCGCTCTGCACGGTCTGCTTTTTTCTTCTTGGGATTCGCATGTGCAAGCCGGGATTCGCTTTCTCGTTGAAGGCGTTTCGCCTCTACACAAATCGGAGTCGGGTCGATACCGTTTTGCCGGCATCCATCCACAATCCCCTGCAGATACCACTGCGAAGGCGGCGCCGGGCTCTCCCTGTAGGGTGCATTCATGGTATACGCCATAACAGTTGCTTTGTGTCCGCTGCTGTCGGTCACCTCAATGGGTTCTTTGCCATACAAACGGGGATATCCTTCGTAGAAATCCAGATGCTTTTCATCCGTCGCAGAAATGCGCCAGAGGATGCCCTCCACAAAGCTGCCCGGCTGAGGCAAAATCGTGGCAACACCGGCATATCCGCCATTTCCACAGAAGGTCAGCCGATAGTTATCTGCACGAACCACCCCGACTGTTTCAGCGTCTGGACAACGGAATTCCATTTGCTCGAGGTTCATGTTTGACCCGTATGCAAAATACAGTTTTTCGCTCAATTCATCCTCCTATCTCTCTGTTTCGACTCTGCTGTTCAATCTTGGATAATTGGATCGATCATACCGCCATGCCCGGTCACCGGGCAGATTGGCAAGCAGATGTTCCCGAACATTCTTGTACTCCGGCCCGATCAGGCCCAGGCGCAACAGAAATGTGCGGAATGTGAATGCCGGATTTTCGGTGATCTCAGTCTTGCGCATCACCGTCCGGCTTTGGTTGATCGCCTGGGCCGAAATCGCCAGTGCAAGCGTGATGTTTGCCCGGACTTTCCCTGCATGGAGCGTACTTTCGAAACAGCGCCATTCCAGCGTGCCTCGGTAAAACACCGAGTGCAGGTTCAAAGCGTAATAGCGGGTCCAGTTATAGTGCTCCCAGCTTTGATCCTGTCCGTCATACCATTCCTGCTTCAAGCGGTCCATCGTGATGTTGGTAGGCAGTTTGCGAATCTTTTCCAGCATTGGTTCCCGCACCTTCTTACACCATCGCTGCACCCGGGCTTCGTTCACATTCAATGCCCTAAAAAGAATATCTTCTTTGGAGTACATGATAGACAGGGCGTTTTTCAGACTTTGCGGCGTATGGCGGGATGCGTCCACATGTACATGCATCCCGCAACTGCCGTTGACCACTGCTCCGGCATGGCGCAGTGCGCGAACGACCTCCTGCAATTTCCCCATCTCGCTGTATTCCAGTTTCGGTGAGTTCATCTCCACTTTATAAAGATCAATATCCACCGGAACTTGATGACCATGGATACGTTTAGTGGCCTTGATGCTGGAATCAAAGACAAACCGCCACTTTTTGCCTTCCCGGTCTATCACTTCCCATGGATCATATATTGTAGACTCAAAGGTCCTCCGGGCGCTCGTTCCAAACAGATTGGCAATGGCTTTCGCAGCCTGCTGGCGCGTCAGCCCCGTCATTTCGATCTCACAGCCGAAGGGCTGTTCTTTCAGATCAATGGGCCATCACCTCCCTGTCAACAGCGGCGATTCGCGCGCCAATGGTATCAAATAGCGTTCTGTAGCTGCGCAGGGCGTATTGGTCGCGCTCGCAGTATCCCACACCCTCAAATCCTCCGGCACGGCTAAGCCCTTCCCGGAAACCGCCGATCCCGGCAAACATATCAATAAATCGAATGGTCTTGCGCATCCGCTCCTTTTCTGTTTTGTTCTGTTTTTTGTTTCAGGCAATCATAGGCCCCACCTCCTTTCCTGAGGACAAACAAAAAAGCCCCTGCCGGCCGTGCTTTTCGCATCGGCCGGCAGGGGCTGTGGTCTCTTATTCGATGGGTTCCGCAGACGCTGCGTATTCTTCGCCTGTGTCGGGCTGTTCCTCCTCGTCGGGGAATTCTCCGCCCGCGTCTTCACGGCTGTCCTGCGCGTCCACACATTCGCTCTCTGCGCTTGCTTCTTCCTGCGCAGCCCGGGCCGCTTCAAATTCCTCGTCCGCCTCTTCCAGCGCCTGCTCGATCAGGCCGATGACGAACTCTTTCTGGCTGAGCCGTTTGCCGTAGGTCTGCTCATACTGCAGCAGATAGTCCTTGATCCGCTGAAAGAATTCCTCGCTTACCTGAAATGCCATTGTCCTCATTTTGCTCATACCATTTGCTCCCTTCGTGTAATGTTCGTTGATGACCATTTCGATGAATTTGCTCATCGTGCTTTCGCTGTCACGGATATCCTCGCTGATCCTGTTGTGCAGCTCCAGCGGGATTTTGCAGGTGATGCCCTTGGTTTCCATGTCATAGCCTCCTTCTTGATCATCCCTTTTTTGGGCAACACAAGCATATTCCAAAGCCATGCACAAAGCTATCACCAAGACCAACAATCTTTCGGCTTCCCCCTCGGTATAAGCAATCATATTGGACAAGAATCTGTGGCGCTTCATTCATCCGCCATCAGGGTATCGAGAAAGCCCATCATTCCATCCGGCAGCCCTGTTTCTTGTACGGGATCTACGCGGCGGCTCCCGGCCGCTCCTTCTTCCTGCAGCACACGACGCAGCAGTGTTTCCAGCCCCTCCGCCTGATCCATTCGAAGAATCGCGCGGACGATAAACGCGCTTTTCTGTCCTTCGGGAACATCTTGAAGCAGCTGCCAGGCCCGTCTGTGATCCTCATTCTGCATGTTCGGACGGAACAGAAAATGCGGTCGGTTCATCGGATTCCCTCACGGCCCGACATTTGGCCCAAAATCCGCTCAAATCCTTCGGCGTTCACCTTGTCGTCCCCCAGCAGAAAAGCCCGACAAAGGCCGTCACGTTCGCTCACGTTGCGCATGACGGTCGCCGCGCCGCCCCCCATCAGGATCACCGGCAGAGTTCGCAGGTCAAATCCCGCTTCCATCGCCGCAGAAATGAGCCGTTCGGTGTAAAGACGGCCCTGTCGCTGGATCAGCTTTCGCGCTTCCTCATCCATGCTGCAGGGCTTGCCGGCAAGGATCCGTTCCACCTGGGCGTCTGTCACAGACAGACCGGTATCCCGCCGCACCTGTTCCTGGATCTCATCCATACAGCGGATCATGCCCAGTTCCAGGCTGCGGCAGGTGGCCGCATTGGGAACATTGTTGTCCAGCCGCATGAGATCCACCGTCCATCCGCCAATGTCCATGAGAAGCACAGACGGTTCGTCTTTCACCAACTCAGGATGAAGAGCAATGGCGGAATAGCCCTGGGGGAACAGCTTTACGCTTTCGATCTTGACCTTGTAGCGTTCCCCCTCGAAAAGGAAAGTGACCGGCTGGCCATTGCGGAACAGGTATTCTGTGAACGGCTTTTTGTCCCTGCCATACCGAGCCAAGGGAAGGCCTGCAGCCAGCGTCACGGAACATTCCGCGGGCAAATTCCGAAAACGGAGTTCCATGGCGATGGCCGCCAAGGTCAGAATGTAGTAGTTGTCGTTGACGGTTTTGTCCCGCAGGATCGGCTGACGGCCTGTTCCGCAGACATAGTACTTGCCGCCGATCTGGAGGGTGTTCTTCAGCGTGTAGGGTTCGTGGGTATACACTGTCACACCAGCTGGAAAAGAAAAATGCCGTGTCTTGACAGCGTAGTACCCGTGGTCGATTCCCATGATCATGATTTCAGATCCTTTCTGGCTTTTGCCTTGATTTTTTCGCTTCTTCTTTCTGCGGTTTGTCATCTTATCTGGCCTCTCCCTTGCCGGGGACCTGGACTTCCCGGCAGTATTCAGGGTACCGGATGCGGATTGCTTCCAGCATATAGGCTACATCCGATGTACTGAACAGATCGTAGGGCGTTGCATAGCCATCTGCGTTCCATCCGTTCCAAAGGTTGAACGCCAAACGGATCAGACAACTGCTTCCGCTGGTTTGCCAGCCTTTGTTAAGCCCCTCCGGTCGGATAACGTTCTCCCGAAAATCAAAGACATCCTCGACATGCTTTCGGATTTCGTCGCTGATGCCCATCGTGTAAAAAAACGCCTTGTGGTACGGATCTCCACATCCGCACCTTACAAGGCATTGTTGGTAAAATCTTTCGTGGTCCCGGCATTTAAATTTGATTGACATTTTGTTCCTCCTTTTGCTCTGGGTGTTGAACAGGATCCACCGGCTGGGAAAGACGATAAATCCCGTTTCGCCACTGGTCCTTTTCCCGTTGATAAACGCTGAAATCTCGCAGCGTTTATATCTTCTTCCCAGCCGGTAAATAATCTAGGGGGAGAGGTGTGGAGAGGGGGAGAAAACGAAAAAGCGCCCCAGCCGGATGAGCCGAGGCGCTGCCTGAAAAAGGGTACACTTTCCCCTTGGATTTTGAGAGTTCAATTTTCAACAAAAAAGAGCCCTCGATGTTTATAACATCACAGGCTCTGACCGGTCCAATTGCAGGATATTGTGTGTTTTCTGATATAAAAAATCCACTATCCAAATTTCTCTGGACAGTGGATATCTGGTGCACTTCCAGGGACTCGAACCCTGGGCCCGCTGATTAAGAGTCAGCTGCTCTGCCAACCGGAGCATTTTGCATGCATCCAGCTTATAGGCCATCCCTCTTGTTGCGAACAAATTCTATCATGTTGTTCATCAAATGTCAACAGCTGTTTTTCATCGCACCATAAATGTTCTTCTACCTCAGAGCAGTGTGCAGCCTTGTACCTTATGCTACTTCTTCGCTTGTCGCACTCGCCTGTGTAAGCTTCATTTTTTCGTTCGGCTCTCCCATGTTCACAAACTGCTGGTAGCTCATATTTACATGGACGGTCACTTCATAGCCTCTGCCGACCTCTACCCTTTCAAATAGCTGGCTGAGTATAACACGCTTGCGCGCGAGGGAAGCCATTTCAAACTCCTCGGCCCATCCGCAAAACCGACTGTAACATTCCTTGATTTTTCTTGCGATCTCCTTTTCATTGTCAACCGCCAAAACGGCCGCTGCGTATTCCCGCCGAGCGATTTTCAGTTCATTTTCTGCCTTGGCGATCAAACGCGCCAGCATTTCCTCGGTAAAGCTGCTCTGCCCTTCCAGGCACTTCAGCACTTCGTTCTCATAACGTTCAAGTGCGTGCTCACAATCCTGCAGCTTTTTCTCAAGGGTACGTTTCTGCTTCTGCTTTCCTTTGTACTCCTGCCGAATTTTTTCCTCCATCATCCTATCACGCGGTGAGCGTTGAATGCTGCCGAACAATTCGCGAGCAACATTTAGTACAATGGCGTCTACCTGGTCGGCCAGATAAAGTGCCTGCCCATCGCATTTTCTGAGATGCTGTGCCCTCTGAAAGCAGTTGTATTTGGGCTTGAGTGCTTCAACGACCTTTCCGTTTTTCAGCTTGTATCTATCCATATGCATAAAACCCGACATTCTGGCACCACAATGTGCACAGTACACAATTCCTGCCAGCAGTGTATTGTTTTCTGCCTTTTGGGCTATCTTTCTGGCTTCTGCATTTGCATTGCAACGCAGACTCACCATTTTGTTGGCTTCCTTAAACAATTCCGCATCAACGATCTGCAGCTCTGGAATGTGCTGCGAACGAACGCTCCGCGTAATAATGTAGCCTGTATAGCCCTCGTGCCGAATGATACGCAGAATATGATTGGATGTGAATTTCGCACCACTGTGTGTGCGCAGTCCTCGTTGATTCAGCAGGTCCGCCAGCGCATAGGAGCTCTGCCCTTCATACGCGGTTTTTCCAAACAACTCTTGAACGATTGTGGCTTCTGCTGGTTCAATTTCGAGATCTTTCACAGGCAAACCTTTCTTGTTCGTTCTTCCTTTATGAACGGCTCGGTATCCATATGGTACCGTGCCCCCGGAATAGTATCCGCTTGAGTTCAGCTGTCGAATCCGCGTTGACACGCGTTCCGCTATCTTTTCCGATTCGCCCGCTGCCTGCCAAAAACGTATGTAGTTCAGCAGTTTGTCTGTGTGGTTCTCGATGCGCTGCTCACCCTCGCGTGTGCTCCACACTTGGACGCCGTGCTTTACAAACCATTCCAGCACAAAGGGTGTTTCACTTTCGATACGGCCCAGCCTGTCAAAAATATACAGCAGCAAAATATCGATTTCTCCATTTTCGGCAATCGTCTTAAAGTATTGGATCGCATCCCGCTTCTGCGCTGACACCTTTGAGCCGGACACTCCCTTTTCTGATTTCTCTACTACAACGCGCCAGCCATGCTGTACACAAAATTTGCGGCATTCGATTTTCTGCATCGGGATATCGTCATGGTCTACCTGCCCTTTGGTCGACACACGGTAGGCGAGTCCCGCGCGCGGGGCATCGGGCGGTAGCTTGGACATCTCTCTTTCAAAAAACACATCATCCAGCCATACTTCATCGGATACTGGTATCTTGATTGCTTCTCCATATTCATTGATATAATCCACTGCTCTGTCCTCCTTGCAGGTAGTGCCTGCAATTCAGATCAGCTATTCGGTTTTCAAGGTACCTGGGGAGCGGCGCTCCGCTTCCCTACTCAACACTACCTTATTATATAAGGAAAAGCTATCACCAAAACGGAGAAAAACGCCCTTAAAAGCTGTGTGAACTGCAGCACTTTACTGCTACTTGACTTCGAGTATTATTTTTTTAGAAAACATCCCGCATATGTATATAAAAATGGCGGGGAACTTCCCCGCCCTCGATGGACCCGGAGCTTGCGTTCAGCCCAAAGGAGATGATACATATGCCTTTACTATCTGGTCGGCTATATCTATAAACATCCAATTACTTTTCCATTATCAGTTCAAGTGAACCCTTATAGGATTTTGTATAGCCTATGTTTTACACTGTCTAAATTCAATGTATTAATTTGGGATTGTATTCTGGAATAAAAAATGCGCAGGTGCTAAGCACTGCAACTCGCCTGTCACGTCGCATGTGACTTAATTGTGCATCAAGTATCTCTATTTGCGTCGGTGGCAAATTGTCTCCTCCATCATTTCTGACAAGCCGCCATGCCTTTTTAATATTTTGCTTGATGACTATATCGCATTCTTCTTTTTTCGTGGCAAATTTGCGATAATCGTGATTTTGGTTTTCTCTGTTCACACGGGCCTTATATTCTCCTGCAGTCAACTCGTCAAGAGTCACATAGTAGGAATCAAAGTTCGGATCCGGAATCGACACCATGTGATAGAATGCCTCCACCATCGGATAATTGATGTACAACTTTCCCATATCAGATGATTCTACAAAATAGTTTGCCATAACGCTGATTTTTTCTGGCGTGAAGCTGTGGTCTTGCGGATCAAGATCAAAAATCAATAAAATGTCAGAATAGAAATCGTCAAACATTGCTTTTTTCGATGTATCAGGTTCACGTGATTTCAGTAGTTGGAGCAAGTCCATATCGGCAGGAACGTTATCCTCAAACATCTCATGATATAACGTGTAGATATTCGTACAATAAGGAACAATCTCATATTTAAAATCAATTTGATAAGTGGCCAGCAATCGTTCCATCAACGCGACATCTGTCTTTGCGCCCTCGACCAGCACGAGAATTTTTCGTTTCTCCTTAGCCATTGAATTCACCGCTCATATACAGCTTTTCTAGGTTGTGTCCTTCCCGGAGCTCCCGATCAGTGGCATTAGCAAGTGAAGTAAGTCCTTCCTCTGTCAGAATAAAGTAGCAGTCCGGACGCATGATGCGATTGGAGAGCAGATTCGTATTATGGGAAGTAAGGATGGTCTGAAAACTAGGCAAGTGCTCCAACAACTCAACAAGCGTCTCTGCCAACTCATAATGATAGAATGCATCAAACTCATCAATGAACATCAAAGAAACATCGGTAGAGGTTTTATACCAATAGAAAAATGTGTAAAGAGCTTTTGTGCCGCTGGATGCCACTTTGAAAAATGGCAACGGTTTTCTGGTATCAAAATACAGGCGTCTGGTGCCATCGGCATCTTTTTTGGCAACCAGAGCTTCCTGAACACCCGCCCTGTGTAGGAAAGACTCTAACTCTTTAAGCGTATTTCCTTCGAAAATGAAATCATAGTAGTCCTTACTATTTGCCTTATAACCAATATAGCGATTTTCATCCAAGCTGCGAAACCAGAGCATGTGGGACACAAAACGCTGCATTCGATAAAGTGGATGATCATCCGGGAGCGCCGAATTATTAATGGCATACTTTAGTATAGAGTCGCTGCCGCGAAAAGAGAGGTTCAATGTCGTAGTCAGCGCCTCAAGACCTGTTAAGTCACCTTGATTGTCCTCATAATCGTAAGTGAAAAGACGTTTGTTGTCAATTGCAACGGATTCATAAACAAGAATCTGCTTATCACTTTTACGGTAGCGATAATCCACCTCAACGCTGTCGAACAGAAACACATAATGGAATTCCGCGTACCCAGCTTTATTGTTGACATTTAGATAATAATCGTATAAGCCTGGTGTTACATTATTTGTCGTTAGGTGCGACACGATGTCAAAAAGTGCCAAACCTAAGTTGGACTTACCAACAGAGTTTTTGCCGTAAACGATGAGTTTACTGAGCAGGCCGTCCACAATGCAAAAATTATTAAATTTATAATCACGAATATCAGAAAAATTCAACCGAATGGTATTCTCAAAGTTCTTAAAGCCCGTAACCTCAAATAGTTTTAACATGGTAGCCACCTACTTTCATCATTATTATACTCGCGGCAAAGCACTAAGTCAACAAATGTCGTAATAAAGTTACGGATATTTCGTAATTTTTTTACGGCATAAAACGATCTTTTTTGTATTGTCATATTTTCTTCCCAGTTTTTCGGTGTGCCCCTTGCGCACCTGGATTGCCTGCTGGCGTTGGTTAATCCATTCCCGAGAATTATAGGTTTCAAGGGCACAATCTATGGTATGTTCGGGATCTATCCCCCTATTCGTTCTCGACCCATCTCTGCAAGCCATAGTTTGAATGGTTCTGTTTTTGGCGAGGGGATAGACTGTGTGATTCGCGAAAGCTGTTCTGTTGTGGCAACATCGGCCAAATAAGGTTTCCCGTCTTTACGCGATTTTAATTTCAGTTGGTTACAAGATGTAACCGACTGATCACCTCATCTTTAAACATCTTTTTAGGAGTTACACCAATTATTGAGATTTGGACTGTCGGTTAAAGCAGCAACAACATCAACGACAGAAAAGTAACAGCTTATCACTAAAAACCTCCTAAAATCTGTATGAGTCACAAGCACTTTGCTTTTTATTCCGTATATAAAAAATGGTAGTACTTTCGACTACCATTCCTGCTCAGTTCTATATTTTCTTTCATAACTATTTCCGTTGCTTTTTTGTGTTATTAGTCAGAATTCTTCTACATAAAGAATCGGTAATCATAAACTATACCTTCATACTGTGAAAGCAGCCATCCTATGCGAGCTATCTCATTAGATGATTCTATAGTACAGGGTAGTTTAGAATAAAGGCCAAAGCTATTCCAATTCATCTTAGAAAGTCCTAATATTTCGGTCGCAATTTGCGCCATATCTCCTACGCCATAGTGTTTGACTATTTTCAAAGGGCATGGTATCGTTTTGCCGCCTTGGATATATTTATAGTGCGGACTCCTTACTGATGGCGCAATACCGTGAGTATACAGCAACATAGTATTTTCATTTAAAGGAAAACACAATCCCCGGCGAACAGGGAACCCATCGATGGAATAGTCTCTAGCATATTCAAAACACCGAATATCATTTTCATAATTTATTTCTAATAGCTCAATGTCGGAAATCCCCGCGGAAGAAAGACACTTTACTAGTCCATCAATTTCTTCTTTTCTAAAAGGGGTACGTTTATGAATCACTACTCTTTTAGGAATCTCCGTAAAGGATTTATAAAACAGTTCTTTAATATTAAGCCCGAGTTTATATGCTTCATTTTCAGTCAAGAACGGATTTCTTCTGTGATCTAATACGACTTCATTGAGTTTTGAAAGTTTATATTTCAGACCTTGTCCATCAGCTGAATATATATGACTACAACCGACAACCACATCAGTCCCCATAGTGGATTGATTAAGGCTATATCCAATGCCTGCAAAAGCGGTGTCTGGCCTTATTCCAGATACTACCCATGGAATACGGCAGGATTTCACATATATTGCGAGTGATAAAGCCCACATTATTTGGCAACGCAAAGTACTTTCTAATGTTTTTTCTCTAATAAATTGTGTTGAAATATTCTTTTGGGCAGCATATGCCTTAACAAAATTGTGCAAATCATAATTTTCAAAGTCATCTGAATATGCTGTCAACCACTCAAATTCTTTTGGTATAAATATGATGACAACATCTGTTTGTGACGAACTTAATTTATTAAGCTGATTTATTATAGTGCGTCCAAATTCTTTGGCAGCCGCTTTCAAATCCGAATTTCTCGGGGCATCAATGGGCAACCATTGATATGAAGTTGTAAGTGGAATATTAAGCCCAATGTTAAAAGCATCATAAAACCCCGGAAAAGGTAAAACATAATCAATATTGAAATCCACTTTATGTCTATTATTCAACTCACTTAAAAAGCTGTACAGCTGCATAGTGTGGCTTTGAGGGCAGAGCACTCCTATGTCAATTGATGACCCTAACAGCTTATCGTTCAAGGCATAATCATAAGGGCCATTTTGAACCAATCCTCTCATCGGATGAAAATCGTGGACCATTTCGTTTTGATGAGGATTAAAAAAAGTCAATTCTGGATCGCGACATTCAATGCCTTTCATGATTATTCTTTTAGGGTTAATTGAACATGGCAGATTAATCCGATAGTTCTCCGAAATATTGTTTACACCAACCAAAGCACTATTTGCGCCAAAGGTAAAAGAAAAATTATTTTTACTAATAACAGGGAAATGTAACTTTATTGCTCTGCTACCAATGAGGATATTAACCCATTCATCCACATAGTTATTGATAAATAGGTTTGGCTTCGTGCCGTTTATTCTTGATGAAAACAGATCAGAAAACACCTTAATAGTAGTTTTTGAGTATTTCTCTGCATCTCGAAACTGATAGGCTGGATTAAAAGACAGATATATGTATTTGTCATCAAACTCTAGTGATAAACGAACGGCAAAATATGCATGAATCGGAGTCTTGTCAATTCGATAAAAAAATGTTTTTTGGGCATCTGTCGTATCCCAAATTTTATCATTTGAAAAAGATAAGCCCTTTTGTTCCGCCAATATTTTTGTTACAGCACGAAGAAGCAATTCTCTAAAAGTTTTGTTGTGCAATACAAGTTCTCTATTAAATGGCGTAACGTCAATGCTCCCAACTAATCGTTTTGAGCATACTGCTGCTATCTTCTCTTTATCCCCCCAAGCATATACTACATCCTTATAAGGAACTGCAATTATGTTCTGCTTTGACAGAGCTTTGCAAATAGTCCATGGCTTTTCATCATCGGAATATACCAGTTTGAACTGGTAACAAATAGAAGGAAAACTTATCGGGTATAAATTTGTTTTTACAACTTTTCTTAATGCACCCGTCGATTCTTGGAAAGGTGTAGAAGCAAGGTTCGTATGCTTTCCTAATGTGTCCAAAAGAACATCTATCCGGCTTAGAAAAGCAGGATTATTACTCATACAATGTCGTGACAAAAGCAACATGGTTTTATCAAATCCGTCTGTAGGAATATAAAAGCCTTGCCTTCCGTTGGCAGCAACAATATTCAATAGTTCCTTGACCTCAGAAGCACAGGCTGTCCCATATCCACACCAATAAAGCCTGCCTGCCCCCGGTTGAGAATAAGCCTTCTTTAATGCCTCCATCAAGGATTTATCGCGTCCACTGTATCCAATGACGATGAGATTCCTTTTCGCAAGTTCGTATTGCAATGCTTTTATCAGCACATCACTCTGGGCATCGAGTTCAGTAGCAGTATTTTTTAGTGCTCCGTATTTATAATCGCCATGAAGAGCGACACAAAGCAATTCTCTATCTACATCACCTCTGTGAATACGTTCCTGCGATTCCAAGGTGACTTCTACAGGGATTAGGTTATATTGATGAGCCACTTTTAAAGATAGGCCATCAAAGTTAGTTGTCCAAATACTCTTTATCCATCCGATTTCAGCAAGCATGGCAACCAAATGGTATCCTAAACTTGGATTCTTATTCTCAACCAAATGCTGAAAGTATTTCCTGCGATCATCATCAATTGGATACGCTTTTTCAGCAAAAAAAGAATACTCTTCATCGGAATTCTCGGGAGGATAAATCATTTGAGAATTTAACCAGTTTTGAACTGCCACTCGAACATTGTCAACTTTAATATTATTAAAAGTATTTGCTGATGTGGGATTTAGCGAAGTGAAAATTTCATGCTTCCACTCCCAGATACAGTCTGATGCCGATGGTATACCAGATTCCACCGAGGCCCCTGCACCTAAAAGTAACGAGTGTGTCGTGTCCCTATTCTGTTTAAGTGAACGAATAAACTCGTCGAATTTAAGTGTTTGCATAGCCAACCCACCTCTTTAGGTTATAGCCATTATACACCATTTAGATTGATAAAGCTAGATTTGTACCAGACAATCACTCGTTCCATATCAGCACTGAACCCACATTGCTGCGTAAGTCTACTGAGCGAGATAGAATCCTCCCCACTTCACATTAGTGAACAGCTTGGTCATAAAGCTATAAGAACTCCTGCACAGACCTACTTTCCTGCTTATCAAGGTACGAGAGAAAGTAAATCTGCACAGTTTCTTTTAACTACTTTTGTACTTTGGGGTAAAAAAGCTTCAAATCCGCATGACGAGTGGGGTTGCGGCAATGATGGCATGATTCCCATTCTAGCTACAATTCTGAATGAATCCATTTTACTACAAGAAGATTTAAATTTCCACCGGGAAACGCTATCTTTTGTACTCCTTCATTCTTCCCTTTTTACGTAGAATTTTTACCTCTCGTACCTATCTCGCGTTCGCAATGGGCGTTCTGCTGCTTTTATCGTCTGACGCACCTCCTAGCTTTCTCGCTCTATCCTCTGTCGGTAACTCTGCATAATCGCATCCAGCAACTTTTCCTCCGCCTCGGGTACATCTTCTTTTTTGAAATATATTTTTGCACGGTATTTCCCATATTCACGTTCAATCATTTCCAGCAGCTCTATTGATCTCGGTATACCTTTCACCTCCTGTCCACCACGGCAAACCCAGCCCTTTTCGCACTGCTCTTTGATGCAATGCCTGTGACAGTCCTTTTATATACAGCACGTAGCTTACATCGCACTGTGTGCAAATCAGAACAGCGCCGTGGTCCTGCAAAAATTCCAGAACACGCAGCGCCGTGGAGTAGTCATGACTTATTTTCCCTACATCTTCCACCAGCAAGGCATTGGCCTGCTGCTGTCGGATTGCCCTCTGCGCTTCCCATAGGCCCATTCTGGCTAAAGTGCGGCCTGTACTCATATCCTGCGAGGTTCCAACGATCTGCCATCCATTTTGTTCCGCATCTGTCAACAACCCTTTCATCTGCTGAATCAGCACTTCGGGGCGAGGAGAACTGCTGCGGGCGTATGCCCACAGCTTCAAATTTCGCACATCGTACATTTTCACACCTTCCAACAATAGGAGAGCCGGCTGGTTTTCACCAGTCGGCTTTTCCTGCGCATCATACTTTTATCTTACCGGTCTACTGTTTGACTTGGCCGACCTGCCGCGCTGCTGCAGTCCTGCGGCATATCCTTCGCACCCTCCCCGCTCCAATTCTTTCAAGCGCCTGGCATCGAAGTGGTACTCCGGGTAAACGCCAAAACCGCTCTTTTGTTGTCTGCCGGTAGCCTCTCCCAAGCCGTTTTTCTCGATCCATTCACAGATCTTCGGCATACCCGAGTTATTGATGTCGACAAAGGCATGATCTTTCTCACATGGTACGCTCAAATTTACGGTGATCGTGTCCCAATCCTCCGGCTCTTTTTCCTCCCATGATACCTGTTCAAGAGCAAGACCGCCACCATCTTCATATTGGCCGATGCGCAGCTCCATCGGTATCGTTTCACCGAGAAATTCATAGTTAAGCAGCACGCTTCCGTCCATGATCTTTTCAAATTTCTCGTTATCATATCCATCCCACCGCAGATAATTCCAATCCGGCTGTGGGCATTCTTCATCCTGTACGCTCTCGCGCGGCACGAGCACCAGCGGCATATCCTGTACCTGGCCCGTTTGCATTGGCACAAGTACAGGCAGCAACTCCTGCACCAAAAATTTACGATCCGGGCACATATCGATCATCCCTCTACGCGCAGTCAAAAACATCTTATAGTCCAACGTGCAAATTAATAATTCCGGCGCCATTCTGTTTTGGCTGATAAATGCGGCCACATTCGAGGCTTTCGCTTCGAACACAACCGCCTGTCCACCTTCTGCAGCTATGCCCATTAAGTATTTCTGATTCATACTGTCCTCTCTCCTATATATAATGTATTATAAAGATTTCAGCAAAAGTATTCTGG